>ENA-UPTF01000973-UPTF01000973.1-marine-metagenome-genome-assembly--contig:-NODE-973-length-19064-cov-1.599041_pt1 | contig 19064 bp, 18 predicted proteins | sample MGYA00238166_ERZ767019 | MGnify/ENA primary metagenome ERZ767019 (study PRJEB28930, sample SAMN06266391) | marine metagenome | isolation source: Sea water from 250 m depth | place: Atlantic Ocean | study...
TTGAGTGCGGTCGCAGCTGCCTTTGCTGCAGCGCTTGCGGCGGTACCCTTCTTGCTGGTCATGCTTTTGGGATTTGTTGTTGTTGGACTTTTTGACACGCTGCTTGCTGGGTGCGACTTTTTTACTGCCTTTTTCAGCTTTGAGATAACACGGCGAGTCGAAATTCTAATTTTCTCCTACCACGGTGTTTTTTAAAATTCCTATGCTTGTGATTTCGACTTCAAGCTCATCTCCTGGTTTCATCCAGACGGGAGGATCACGTCGAGAACCAACACCACCCGGTGTGCCCGTTGCGATCATATCACCGGGTTGGAAATAAAAGATTTGGGAGTAGTATGAAATTAAATCGGAAACATCAAAACAAAGCTTTCCTAAATCAGAGGCCTGCATAACTATGCCATTTAGCCGGGTAGTAAGCTTCATATCTCTAAAATCTCCCGGCACTTCGTCCATAGTAACCAGCCACGGTCCTGAAGAAGAGGAGTGGTAAAAATTTTTCCCTTGGTCTACGGATCTTTTTTGAAAGTCTCTTATTGAGCCATCCATTAATATTGTGTAGCCGGCTATATAGTCTTTCCAATTGTCTTTAGCGATATAACGCCCGGGTTTACCAATTACGACTGCAAATTCGCCCTCAAAATCAAATTGATCAGAAACTTTTGGACGTACGAGCTCTTGTCGATGTCCTACCATGGATTGCTGGGATTTCATGAACAATGTAGGAAATTCTGGCCTTTTGCGACCGGTCTCTTCAATATGATCAAGATAGTTAATTCCGGCACAATAAATATTTACTGGCGCAGGCATCAAGGGCAGAAAATAAACATCCTCTACCCTAAAATCAGGCGATTGATTTTGACTTGCCTCCGCAGCTTCACCCAGAGCAAATGCTTTTATCAGCGTTGGCAGATCAGGATATATTTTTCCAAGCCGCCGCCCGAGGTCGACAATTCCGTCGTCTAGCTTTACCCCGTAGCTGGCTTTACCATTGTAAATATAACTGCCGATTTTCATGTTAGAGCATTTTGATCAATTAATTTGATTGGTTCAACAGGTGTTTGTAAATCTCGCCGAGGCAACATTGTGCCGAGAGAGATTTTACCGACATGGTGTTGGGATTCCCAAGTTCTATTTCTAACCATTATTAGTAGGCTTTGATCAGGGCTCCCACTTCTTCTAATGTTTTAGCACCCCCTAAAATATACCGATCAGGACGTATCAAGACGGCGTTGATATCCTTGTTATTGAACCATCCCTGTATACCTGTTGCCGGATCATTGATGGCTATTATATCTAATTTCTCCATTTTTAATTTTATTTTGCGTGGCAATTGTTGCAAAAACTCATGCCGCATAAGAATGGCAAAACGCCTTCCCACCAAATCATCAAGAAGTTTTCCAGATTGCAGCCTGGGTTGAGGAAAAAGTTGACCCGTCCAGTCGGTGCGGCATGCGGACAGTCCTATACCCAACGTTGGGCGCAATTGGGACAATTTTGGAGGTTCGTCCGGCTCTGTCGATACAGTCCCTGAAATAAGGGAAGATGCCGTTGTATTAATTAGGTGTCCCATTTTAACAGTCAGGTCGATGAAGGCTCTAACATGAGGTTTCCTCTCTAATTCATATGTGTCTAGAAGGTCCTCCGATGTACGACCCTTGAAGACGCTGTCTAATTTCCAACCAAGATTAAATACATCCCTAATACCGGCGCACATTCCTTGTCCCATAAATGGCGGTGTTTGATGGGCTGCATCACCTGCGATGAGTAGGCGGCCTCTCAGCCATTGTTCGGCAATAGAGGAATGGAAAGTATAAACGATGGCGCGTTCAAGAGTTGCATCATCAGGACCAATCCATTGGTTCAGCATACTCCAAACTTTTTCGGGACGGGATATTTCAATGGGATCATCTTCAGGTTTTAATCGAAATTCCCAGCGCCGGCGGTTCCCGGCAAGGAATACGTATGTTGCAGATCTATTGGGGTTGCAGTGATGCACACTTTGTGGACCCAAATCTGGCATGTGTTTTTTGAGAATAACATCTACAACTAGCCACGGTTCATGAAAACCCAGGTCTTCAAATCCTCTTCCAATTCTATTTCTAGTAAAAGAGTTTGCACCATCACATCCTATGACGAACCCCGCTCGGATGTTATCTAATTTTCCCGTTTTCAGATTTTTATACTCAACGTCAACACCATTTTCATACTCGGTAATGCTACAAACCTCACGATGTAATAACGTCTTGACGGAGGGAAAGCGTGAGAGCCCTTTTCGCAGAATTTTCTCAAGTTCTGGTTGGTGAAATCGATAGTTTAAGAACCAACCATTAGGTCCAACCTCTTGAGGTCTCGCCCAATTAACGAGAACTTTTCCGTTCTTGTCCACAAAATGCGCACCCGCCCCTACTTCTACAATTTCGTTAATTTGATTTGCCAACTCAATAGATTGGAAGATACGCATTACTTCATCATCAAAGGCGACGGCTCGCGGTAGGTGTTGGGTTTCCGGGTCTCGCTCCAATATGATTGTGGAAAGTTCATATTGTCCAAGTATGTTGGCAAGTGTTGCACCTACTGGACCTAACCCAACTATGGCGATGTCAAAAGTTAGCTGATCTGTAGGTGGGACCATCTCGTTATGCTCTCCGCGAGAGAATTTTAACCTTTTGTTTTGAAGCGTGATAAATATTTGGATGGTTTTTTTTCAAAGTCACCCAACACTTTTAAAGATTTTGGACTTCCTGGAGCTCTGTATAGGTCAAACCCATTTTTCCATCCAGATTAGGGAGTCGAGCGTGTTGGAAGAGGGTCTATACTCGCAGGCTACCCAGTTGCTGTAATTCAGTCGGTCGAGAGCCGAGAGGAAACTGTCATAGTCTACCTTCCCGGTACCGGGTTCATGTCTCTCTGGGACGTCGGCTATTTGGATGTTGCCAATATAGGGTAAATACTTCTCGACAGTGGCCTCCATGTTACCTTCCGTAGAGTACATGTGATATGCATCGTATTCGAGACCAACATTGGGATGGCCAACTTCTTCTATTATCGCCATGGTTTCGTCTGAGGTCCTTAGTAAAGAGTTAGGTCTTACATCCGGGTTTAGGGGCTCGACAATTACCTTTGTCCCGATATTCCCGAAGGCGTCCGCAGCAAATTTGAGATTTTCTTTAAAGACTTTAAGTGCATCCGCTTTGGAGACGCCATCTGGTGGCGAGTACGCAGGGATCACCAAAGCGGAAGGTTTTAAGGTTTGGCAATAGGGAAGGGCTGCTGCTACATTTTGTTGCCAGGCCTTCTCTTTCCCAGGTGCTGCTGCAACGAGAGGTCCAAACGTTACACCCTCACCTATGGCCACATTGATGACTGACCATTCTACACCAACGTTATCCGATTCCCGATCCAAGTCATCAAGTGACATATCATAGATAAACAGATATTCGACGGCTCCAAAGCCAGCATTTTTAGCCAGTTGCATACGTTTGATCGGATTTTCTTCTTCACCAAACATCATGGAAATGTTAGCGGAGAATTTAAGCATATTGGGCCTCCTACTAATGTAAGTTGGTTATCTGAGAGTAACGTAAAAGTTCCATTATAGGATCAGGTTATATGACTATTAAATTCATTTTACTGTTCTAAATTCTTTTCTTTCACTACGCCAAGAAGTAGTCAAACATTGACCCAAGTTATGTTTATGGGAGAAATAGTTTTACTCGTAAAACTTAATACGATTTATTTCTATTATCTTATAATTTTTTTGCCTCTCACCTCGTAGTTGTTTCCAATATTTTTGGTTATGGGTATTGCCCCGGTCACATAAATCATCGCCTTTCGCACCATTTGCAGTCAAAAGTTTTCGCTACCAGTGGCCAGCGGATCTTTTGAATTCCTGGGGTTTCGAAATGGAGACCCTCATTCTCGGCTGGTATATTCTTTCAGAAACCAATTCCGTGATTTTGCTGACAATTTTTGGGGCATTGCGTTTTATTGGTACATTGCTATGCCCTTGGTTTGGTTTGGCTGGTGACCGCTGGGGTCGGCGGAGATTAATGTATTTGATGCGCAGTTTTATGATGCTTCTATCTGTCATCATCATGATTCTGGGACTGTTGGATACACTCAACCCCTACCATGTTTTTGTCATCTCCTTTTTTGCTGGCTTGATTCAACCATCTGACATTGTGATGCGAAACGCCTTAATTGGTGATTCCATCCCAACTGCCATGATCATGAATGCTTCAAGTGTGGCTAAGATGGCTCAAGATGCGGCTCGTCTATTAGGTGCCCTTATGGGCGCCGGACTGTTCTCAGCTCTTGGGCTAGGTTTTGCCTATATTTCAGTGGTTGCTGTGTATTTGGTAAGCGTAATTCTTACTATGGGCGTTTCCAGGGTTCATCCTCGAATTGACGGTACAGATAATTTGGTGAAAAGTCCTAAAAGAATATCTCAGATAAGGGAGTTCAAGGAAGGGCTAATCTATATTTGGAATTCACCAAGTGTAATGGCTATCCTGTGTCTTGCATTTCTTGCTAACCTTACCGCCTTTCCAGTGTCACATGGTTTGATGCCATTTGTTGCCAAGGACATATTGCTCATTGACGAGAATGGTCTGGGGCACCTTTTGGCGGCATTTGCTATTGGTTCGTTATTAGGCTCTGTCATTTTAGCGTGGACCAGCAGCCAGAAGTATTCCAATAAGTTAATGCTAATTAATCTAGTAGCATGGTACACGATGTTGGTGATATTTGCTCAAGTTGAAAGTAAGCAGATGGCTCTGCTGGTACTGGTTTTCATCGGTATCACCCACAGTTTAACCATTGTATCTATGGCTGCGGCTTTGTTGGTGGTTACTGATCAGATGGTGAGAGGTCGGGTTATCGGCGTAAGAATGATGGCAATTTATGGAATTCCACTAGGACTTTTAGCTTCAGGATTTTTGATCGAGGCGCTTGATTTTGCGGTGTTTGTTGGAATTTACGCGACGATAGGGATAGGCTTTACCATTATAATAGGGCTCAAATGGCGCTCGTTTATCTGGAGGTAAATTTCAGTTTGGTATGCCTAGATAACCACCTCTTGAAGCCCCTCTAACTTTCAGATGTCGAGAGAATGTTACTACTGATTGAGCGGGGATCCCGCAAACTCCACATATTGGACTCCACTTGATGAAAAAAGTTATCGCAGAACATATTAAAGAGTGCAGGTTCTTCTAAATTACTGGCATGCCCTGTCTTGGGTAAAGTTACTAAAGCAGAACTGCTAATTGTCCGCTTTAAATATATTCCTACGTCCAAACATGGTTCATCCTCGTCCCCATTAAGGATTAGTGTGGGAACAGTGAGATTTCGTATCTGATCCTCTAATTCATATAATGAAGGTCTCCTCGCTTGGACACCCCGCATGGTGTTGGCTGAACCTAAAGTAGAGTGCTCTCGGAGTTGTGTCTCAAATTCCGACCATCCTCTCGGGTCTTTGTTTTTATATTGAACCCGAGTTGGGGCCAAACCGTAACCTTTTCCAAACTCTTCCATGGTTTGGGCTTCAATGTTGTCTGCTGCAGCCTCAGCTTCCTGTCTGAATTTATGTTTTGTGCTTTCATCTGCTCCATAACCGCAACCAGCAACAACCAGAGACAGTGATCGCTCTGGGTTGTTTAATCCAAAATGGAGTGTCGCAAAACCACCCATTGAAAGCCCTACGATATGGGCTGCTTCGATTTCAAGGTGGTCTAGGATCGTTAAAATATCAGTTCGCGCTAATTTTTGGCTATAGGAACTTGCGTCTGCTGGTACGTCTGATGGCGGGTATCCGCGCGCACTATAGGCAATACAACGGTAACATCTACTGAAAAAACGAACCTGTGGCTCCCAACTACGATGATCTCCCGCATACTCGTGAACAAAAATAATGGGTGTTCCTGTGCCGGTCTCCTCAAAATACAGCTTTACGCCATCTTGTGTCGTTGCGAAACTCATTCACCGATCCTTCTCTTATTAAAGTTATATATTACCGAACTATTCTTTGAACATTAAATAGACAGCGTGTAATCAGTAAAATTATTATAGTCGTTTCATAATTGTATATGGTTTAATACTTCCGTAGTTTGCGATCTTTCAGTTTAGTATTTTGGCCCAGTGGCGCATTGTCTATTGCATCTTCGAGGGAGAAAACTTCGACCCACTCCTCCGGTGGTCTCGCTTTAGCGTCGGGTGCGATTTGGTCCAGCCCCCAAAAGATTTCCAGCCAATGGCCATCCGGATCTAAAAATTCAACTGCGACTTGGGCACCGGCACGGCGACGACCTTCAAACTGGATTTGGACATTGTTCTTAATTAGGTGTTCTCGCGCTTTCAAAACTTCGTCGATTGTACTCACTTCAAATGCCATATGGTGTAGTTCTAAATTACTTGAGTTGCTTGGGGCACCGCCAACCAAGGCGACACCGTGATGGTCTCTATTGCAGCGCATAAAGACCATGCGGCCACGCATCATATTATCCGGGTAAACATCCGAGACACGAAATCCAAGAATTTGTGTGTAAAAGTTTACCGATCGTTCAAGATCCGTGACTTTAAGAACGACGTGGCCGATCTTGGTGATGCAGAAGGGTATGTCATTTGGAGTTTTTGTGTTTTTTAGAGATTGTATTTCGGGGGAATTGATCCCCTCGATGTCGATCACCCCGCGACCCATAAACTTCTCCTCTGGAGTTTATATATTAAGCAATTGTGCCCTAAAGAGATCATTCAGCCCAGAGGAAAATTATTATTACTAATTTCTGTAGATACTAAGCAAAATTTTGGTCTCTTTTCATTTTGGACATTGATGTTTGGCGGTTTCGCTGGGATGTTAGAATCAGAGATCCGAATTAGGAGCAAACATCCGTTGCTTGAATTAATCCAAACTGTCTTGACCATAGATCTTTTAGCAGCCATCGGGATAGGATTTACTGGTGGTTTAATGCACGGTTTTACAGGCTGGGGTGGTGCTATGGTTATGATGCCTCTGATGAGCCTGATTTATGGGCCAGTGCAGTCACTTGGAATAATTCTTATTGGCAGTATGTTGGTTTCAGCTAAACTGTTTCCTTGGGCGGCAAAGCGAACTGACTGGCAAGAAATGAGACCGCTTTTGGGCGCTATCGTACTAGCAATTCCTGCGGGTACATATCTTCTATTTCAACTGGAACTGGGCTTAGTGATCAAGATTATTGGCGTCATCATTATCATGTCTGCTCTCCTTCAACTCTCCGGTTGGAGTTATAAAGGGCCGCGGGGTGCTATCCCTGCGGCGAGTGCCGGCGTTGCCTGCGGGTTTATTAATGGGTTTTCTGGGTGTGGGGGTGCGCCATTAGTTCTTTACATTTTGTCCAAGCCTGTTCCTGCCGAGATTCAAAGGGCTAATCTAATCATAGCAGTAACTGTTATATCTTTCTGTGTTTTCACATTCCTCGTTATTGGAGGTGGAATGGATGCTCAATCTTTGGCACGTGGTGTGATAATCGCGCCTATACAATTGCTAGGTGCGTGGATAGGCGCTGGACTATTTCAGCGACTTCCTGGTGAGGTTTTTAAGAAGTTTTCTCTGATCATGCTGATAATCCTTGGTCTATCCGTTACTATTATTTAGACTTTCTTTCCGTAAAATGAAAATCACAAACTCTTCAGGCGCAAGCCGATTAACCAATTGAACCCGGCCATTCATGGTTTTTGTGCAGAAGGCCAAAAAATGTTCAGGGTCGGCATAATAAAGTGTTCTTTGGCGCTTAGGTGAATGTACGCTGAGCATATTGAAACCTAGCGCTAGACGAGTTTTAGACCAAAGCTGAAGTAGGTTATTTTCTATATAGGTTCGCCATTGATTCTCATCGGCGTCCATATTCATGTTATAGGTACCTGAAACAAAAGAGAAGTCCGCTTCCTCCGTTGCTAAGTGGCTTTGGATCCAAGAAGCACGTGTATCATCGAGGTGCTTCTTTGCCTCTAACAGCATCTCCATACTAATATCATATCCATAATAGGTACCGTTTTTGAACTCCGGAAGATCTTTATATGCTGCGAACATTGCTCCATAACCGCAACCAAGGTCATTTATACTAAAACTGGTTCCTAATGGAATTAGCGCAAATAACCCCGCAAAAATTTGGAAGCGCCGAAATTGTTTTTCCTGACTACTCCAAGCTACAGCCTTGGGTTTGGAGCCGTGAATTTTGACAGATTGGCTAAAAACGCGGTTTACGGGTTCCAGTAAAGATTTGTCGTCGATGGAACTGCTGTTTGGCACCGGGATATCCTAAAAATTTGCCCATTTTGGTTTTTTTGGAACAACCAACGTGTCGCTAGCGGTTAGCACGTCGCTCTTCTCTAAAGCCTCTAGTCGTATGACCGCCATGCCCAGATCACCGGAAGTCGATCGAAGTTCTCCAACAGTCTTTCCATTTTGTTTGATTACCGTACCCGGCGAGAGCTTTGCACCTTGAATATTGACCGGCATGAGTCTCTTTTTTATCAATCCTCTATATTTAGTTCTGGCTGTCAGTTCCTGGCCCATATAACAGCCTTTTTTGAAATCTACACCATTCAACTCTTCGAACCCGCCCTCGAGTAGGATAGATTTTTCCACTTCCATGTCACGGCTACTGTCAGGTAGGCCTAAGGAAATCCGGTGCCGCTGATAGCGGTCATCACTAGTTTCCGAAAATCCTGCAGAGATTACCTTAGCTATCGACTCATGGGGCAATATGCACCGGGCGCCTGCTAAGGTGAGTCTAGGATCAGTATATACAATACCATTTTGAAATATTTTTGCTGCGCCAGCTTTTTCTGAGAGTTTGAGGGATGTGAGGGTTCCAGTACCAAATAGTGCCAGAACCTGGTAAGCATCAGTAATAATTATTTTCACACTTGATCGGAGTTTATAAATCTTTAAGCGCCTGTATAAATCCTCAATTCGAGAGGCCTCACAGTCTAGTAATAGGCGAGATCCTATGGTCGTAATAAAAAAATCATGAAGGTATTTTCCCTGGGCTGTCAGGAAGGCACCGTAAATTGCGCGCTCCTCTGACACCTTTTCAATATCATTGGAGACAAGACCCTGCAAAAAATTCCGAGCATCCTCGCCTGATATTTCTAAAACTGAGCGGTCTAAAAGTCGGGTAAAGAGCTGTTCACTCATGGAACCAATATAGCGTTAGTAAATACATTCGCAAATCGTCCTAGGGTAGATTACTCTTGATTTGCTTTTTTAAATTCCTCTTTTATAACATTTTACCATGCGAATTACCCTAATTGATGACTCAATTCCATTTGATGGATCAACGCCAAGAAAAAGATCGATAGGTGGCGCAGAGAAGGCATTTGTGGGGCTTTCTGAAGCATTCGCAGCAAAGGGTTATGAAGTCACGGCTGTAAACAGATGTGAATCTTGTTTCGAGTTGAATGGTGTAAGATGGTTACCATTTGATGCTCCACGTCCCCCCGACTGCGATATTCTAATTGCGTTTCGTCGGCCAAATTTGTTGCAGGAAATAGTTGACGTTGACGAGCGGTTTTTATGGCTTTGGGGACCTCTCTCGTTCTTGAACAAAGCTAAACACCAAGTGCTTCTGGACAGGTATATGCCTACTTTGATTTACTTGGGAGAAACTCAGCGCCGGAGTTGGAAACCTAATCGAATCTATCAAGAAGCGATTATCGTGCCAGGCGTTGCGGACGCCTATTTGGATTTTGAGAGTGATCAATCTGAGCCCCCACCGGTGGCTATTACGACCACTCACCCCCGCCATGCAATGCAGGAAATACTTCGTCTTTGGGTGGATGAAATTCGCCCCAATAATGATCACGCACAACTTCATATTTACTCAACCTCATTGTCACGTTGGCGGGACACCGGTGAGATTGGGGATGATTTTGATGATCTTATCCCTATGGTGTTAAAGTCTGAAAAATGCGGCGTCTTTATAAAATCTCCTATGCCCGATTCAATCATGGCTAATGTCTATGGAGCTGCTAAATTACACCTATACCCTGCAATTAAGATGGAGATGTACGGAAATACCCTTGCGGAATCTCAGGCTACTGGCTTGCCAGCGTTGGTGAGAACAACGGACCAGAGTGCTGGGGCAATTGCCGAACGTGTATTCAATGGTCAATCGGGGTACATTGCGCCCGATGACCCCGCCTTTGTTAATTTGGTTGCTGAAATCCTTGTGGAAAATAGTGGCATTTACCGGAGCTTGCATAAGGATGCACTAGCCTTGCAGAGACAACGCGGTTGGCGGGTTGTAGCTAACGAATTCGAAGCCCTCTGGAGCTAAATTGAAACTATTTATATGTATAAAAAAATGAGGATGTTGTTTATTACATCGACCCGTGTTGGTGACGCGATCCTTTCAACGGGCCTCCTTAACAAGGTAATATCAGATAACTCTAATATCAAAGTTACCATTGCATGTGGCCCTGCGGCAGCACCGTTATTTCGTTGCGTGCCGGACCTCGAGAGAATAATTGTTTTAGACAAAATGTTGTTCTCGCTTCATTGGCTTAGGTTATGGGTTCTTTGTATTGGAACCTATTGGGATATTGTGATTGATTTACGGAACGCACCTGTCACCTATTTGTTATTGCGCGACAGCCGTCACGGTGTTCCAAGAGGTACTGGTTCAGAGCGTCGTATCGAGAGGCTATCCCGTGTACTGGATCCTGAATTTGTTGCGGAGCCTATTCTTTGGACGGATGAGTATGAGGAAACCTTAGCCCAGAAATTGATACCCATTGGGAAGCCTGTTATAGCCGTCGGACCAACAGCAAATTGGAGAGCTAAAACGTGGCGGCCGGAAAATTTTTCTGAGCTAATCAGACGTTTGAGTGGACCACACGGAATTCTTCCTGAGAGTCGGGTTGCTATATTTGGGCGTGACGATGAGCGCCCCATGGTGTTTAACCTCATTAGTGATGTCCCTGAAGAACGACGTATCGACTTGGTGGGTAATTTAGATTTACTGCAGGCATATGCGTGCCTGAAACGATGCTCTTTATATGTGGGTAATGATTCCGGATTGATGCATTTGGCGGCTGCTTCAGGCATTCCTACTCTTGCTCTATTTGGGCCGACCCCAGATTTACTATATGCCCCTTGGGGTAATTATACGAGTGTTGTAAGAACAAAAGCAGGCATGGAAGAGATATTCCCAGAGAAATTTGATCACCGCGCGTCGGATAGTTTGATGGACAGCCTTAGTGTTGATATGGCTGAGAAAGGAGCGAATGACCTTTGGCGACGCTTCAAGGAATCCAAAGAGTGAAACTTCCCACGTTATCAGCAGTGGTAAGTGTACATAACGAAGAGAATTGTCTTGCTGCATGTTTGGAGACACTCACGTTTGCCGATGAGCTGGTAGTGATACTCGACAGGTGCACAGATTGTTCTCAAGAGATTTCTATAGGCTTTGGTGCTGTAATTTCCGAAGGTGCTTGGGAGCGCGAGGGAGATAGACGTAACGCCGCGATTGCAGCTTGCTCGTGCGATTGGATACTTGAAGTAGACGCGGACGAACATGTGCCCACGAAACTTGGGAAAGAAATACGCACGGTAATAGCTTCAAACGAATTTGACTGGTATGAAATTCCGGTGGATAATTACATTGGTGATAGATTGGTGCGTTACGGTTGGGGTGCATCCTACGGTAAAGCCGCTTACCCAGGTTTATTCAGAAATGGTGCAAAGATATGGGGCCCTCAGAGGGTTCACCCTAGGCTCGTTTGGGATGGGCGTAAAGGGCCAATGCTTACTAATCGATTACAGCACTTTGTTGACCGGGGTATCACCGATATGATCAAACGTCTGGATTCCTATAGTACTGCGCGGGCAAAAGATATGCGGGAATCTGGTTATTATGGCTCATATCCAGGCTATATACGCCGTATCTTTTCACGCTTCATCAAATGTTATATCGGCCGTAAGGGGTATAGAGAGGGCGGGTACGGTATTTTGATTGCCCTATTTGCGGGCCTCTATCCTATCATTTCCTACATTAAAGCCAATCTTGAGGAAAGCTAATGGCTTGTATCGTCTTAGCCGATGACGGGATTGAGTTTGATGGTCAAAGTCCTGCTCGGGGGCCTTTGGGTGGTGTTGAAAGTTCTGTAGTATATTTAACTAAGGAACTGGCGGCGCGCGGCCACAAGGTTCTGGTCCGTAACAAATGTTCTGAAGCCAATACTGTAGAAGGTGTGCACTGGTTACCTATCGCTGAAGGTATGCCCAAATACGCTGATCTCTACATTGCTAATCGCGGAGACAGGCTTATTCCAATGATGCCCCATGCAAAGCGCACGATATTCTGGGTACATAATCCAGCACGTTATCTCTTGAAGTGGCGTTATATGGTTAAGCTATGGAAGCTAAAGCCCCCTATTATTTTTATCGGTGATTATCACGCCTCCACATATCCATCTTGGGCACCAGGTGGAAGAAGGTTAATTATACCTTACGGGATTTCCGAGGATTTTAGAGTAGTTTCTGTTTCAAAAGTTGCTCCCCCACGTAGGGCGATTTTTACATCCAATCCGCTCAGGTCTCTCGATTGGCTGCTTTCGGTTTGGCGGCGCAAAATTCATCCGATCTTACCAGATGCGGAACTACATTTATTTTCAGGAGCGATTACCTACGGTGCCGTCGGAATAAAAAAAGAAAAAGAAATTTTAGCTGTCTTAAACCAAGCCCGAGCCCTTAAGGAAAATGGCGTTGTGATCAGGGACCCAGTATCCAAATCAAAATTAATCGACGAATTTCAAAAGTCCCGCGTAATGCTTTACAAAGGAGATGAAAACGAGACCTTTTGTTTGGCTCTAGGGGAAGCACAGGCAGCAGGCGTTCCGGCGGTCGTTCAGCGATGCGGTTCGGTAGTCGAGAGAGTAAGGGATGGTCTTACTGGTGCGATCACTGATACAGAGGACGCATTTGTCGAAGCCTCGGTGAAGTTGCTTACGGACGACAAATATTGGCTAACAACCCACAAGAACTCCCAAGCTTTGCAAAGAGGATGGGGTTGGTCCCAAGCAGCCGATGCGTTTGAAAGGCTAATACCTAAATGAAACTTCTTCAGGCTATGGCGGGAGCTGACTATGGAGGTGCTGAGGAGTTCTTTGTGCGTTTGGCAATTGCGTTAAATACATCCGTTGTCCAACAACGAGTGGTGATTCGAAAACATAAATTGCGAGCCAGCCAGTTGCGGGCAGGAGGAGTTGAGCCGGTTGAACTTGGTTTTGGAAGTCCCTTGGATGCCGTCACAAGATGGGGGCTAAGAGAACAGATTTCCGAGTTCAACCCGGATATTGTCTTAACTTGGATGAACCGGGCAACAGCTATGTTACCCGCGCGTGGAAAGTTTTTACATGTTGGTCGATTGGGGGGTTACTACAATCTAAAGTATTACCGTGCCTGTGATCATCTGGTGGCCAACACGGAAGACATTGCCAACTATTTAAAAAATAATGGCTGGGGTGAGGACCAGGTTCATTACCTTCCCAACTTTGTAACGGCGAAAACGGCGCCCAAAATCAAGCGAAAAGAATATTATACATCGAATAATGCTACCTTGTTATTGGCTCTTGGTCGATTGCATGAAAATAAGGCCTTTGATGTTCTACTTGAAGCATTCGCCCAGGTGCCAAACGCCTATCTTTGGATTGCGGGTGAGGGACCCTTGCGTGAAACCCTTGAAAGGGAAGCGGAAAGGCTTGGTGTTAGGCCAAGGATTCGTTTTCTGGGTTGGCGTCAGGATGTAGAGGCACTTTATGCGACTGCTGACATCTTAGTATGTCCATCCCGACACGAACCGTTAGGTAATGTAATCATTGAGGGTTGGGCTCACGGTGTCCCTGTGGTGGCTGCCGATAACTTGGGACCGGGTGCCCTAATAAAAGATGAAGAGACAGGTATTCTATTTCCAGTAGATGATGCAAACGCATTAGCAGCTGCATTGAAAAGGCTGATTTCTAATGACGAGTTAGGTAGGAGGTTGGCTGAGAACGGGAAGAAAATTTACGAAACAAAGTTTTCGGAAAAAATTGTTGTCGACAAGTACATCAAATTATTTGAACAAATGAGTTCATAATGTGTGGGATTGTAGGTATTGCACTCAGAGATGGCACGCCAGAAACATCAATTCTACACAAAATGATGTCAGCAATCGCTCACCGTGGTCCAGACGGCTCTGGTCAAATTGTTAAAGACAAAGTCATTCTCGGCCATACGCGTCTTTCTATCATTGATTTAAAGACTGGAGATCAGCCAATTTCCAATGTGCAGGGTGACCAAATCATTGCAAATGGTGAGATTTATAATTTTGTCGAACTTCGAGACAGACTGGGCACGGATAACTTTCGAACTCTGTCCGATTGCGAGGTCCCGTTAATACTGTTTCAAAGTCAAGGAAAAAAATTTGCTGAGGATATGCGGGGGATGTATGCAATCACCATCGTGGAAGGTGACAGTGGAGAGATTTATCTTAGCCGAGATCGTTTCGGTATCAAACCGCTATATATTTGCGAAGACGAAAAGGGCTTAAGTTTTGCGTCTGAAATCGGTGCCTTGATAGAAGCTAATATCGTAAAGCCGGTTTTAAATACTACCGTACGAGATCAACTTCTACAGCAGCAATTTACCCAGGGTAAGGTGACGGCCATTAGGGGCGTTGAAAGAGTTCTTCCGGGGGAAACACTTCGTATTTTAGATGGAAAAATTATAGAACGTTTGCGGCATCCTGCGCTACCAATTGAAGGCCCAGCTGACTGGAATGAGGAAGAGGCAATAAAGCTATTGGACGATGTCCTGATGGACAGCGTAACCGTCCATCAGAGATCCGATGTGCCTTACGGGTTATTCTTATCGGGAGGGGTTGATTCGTCGGCGATACTTGCCTGTATGCGAGAGCTTAACGACCGCCCTGTGGAGGCCTTTACGGCCGGTTTTAGCGGTACACGGGTGACGGATGAGCGTGCACACGCACAGGCCGTTGCAAAAGCCGCGGGAGCTAATTTTTACACTGTTGACTTCAATGAAGATGATTTTTGGAATTTACTTCCCACAATCGTAGAGTGCCTGGATGATCCCACTAGTGACTATGCCGTGCTTCCAACGTTCAAGTTGGGAGCGCTTGCTCGTGAACGAGGTATAAAGGTGGTGCTTACCGGGGAAGGGGGAGACGAACTATTTGCTGGTTACGGGCGTTATCGCCGATTAATGCGGCCTTGGTGGATGGGTGGGCGCCCAATGCGCCATAAAGGCATTTTTGAAGGAAGTGGTATTTTGAGAGACCCTGCTGTTTCTTGGAATACCCCGGATCTTATAAATACGCCCCACCAGTCTTGGACCAAGCTACAACAGGCTCAGGCAACAGATTGTGCGGGTTGGTTGCCTAATGACCTGCTTATCAAGCTCGATCGCTGTTTGATGGCCCATGGTGTAGAGGGACGGACCCCGTTTCTTGATTTAGAGGTGGCGAATATAGCGATGCGTCTGCCAGATCGACTTAAAATTAGACATAACATGGGCAAATATATCCTTCGAAAATGGTTAAATAAAAAGTTGCCTGAGGCTAAACCTATGACCCCTAAAAAGGGATTTAGTGTTCCCGTGGGGGAGTGGATTTCCAAAAAAGCAAAATTAAGTGGCGAGCTCGTTGCTTCGCAACCCTGCATTGAAGAGGTCGCAAATCCAGGCAGGGTTCGGGCTCTTTTTTCTAGCTTAGATGGAAACCCCAACCGTAAGGCCGGACAAATGGCATGGACACTATTATTTTATGCTCTTTGGTATCGCGTTCATATTGATCGCAAACCGTGTGACGGAGACGTCTTTGATTGCCTATCAATTGCGAATTAATAATAACTAATTTATGATTTTATATTTTTTCAATAGATCATCTGCATTAGAGTGAGAGGCTACGGTAAGTTTTATAATTATTGATGAGAGCATAGGATAATAATGTCCTATTGGAGGCATAACTTTTGGCAGAACAGGATCAATTAGTTTTACCTAAACCTATGGAACACCTGACCGATGAGGAGTGGGAGGATATTGGTTATACGCGTGCGGAATTTGAAATTCGGTGGCGTGCACGATTGGAACGTGACAGGTTTTCACCGGAAATAGGTTCTCCAGCCCCGGATTTTATCTTAGAGGTTTTAACGTCTGAGGGTAAACGTTCGGGTGAGAAATTCCGGCTTTCTTCTTTATTTGGGAGACCCATCGGTCTGGTATTTGGCTCCTACACGTGACCACCTTTCAGGGAAAAGGCCGTGCGCCTTATCGAAATTTCTAAAGAACTAGAAGATCAAGCAGAGTTTTGTTGCGTTTATATAAAAGAAGCCCATCCATTGGATGGGTGGGTTCTGCCTGAAAATACCTTAGAGGGTATCGAAGTGGATAGCCCAAATACAAAAGAAGAGCGAGCTGCAATAGCCGCTACCTGTATGTTGCGTTACAACTTTCCGTTTCGCATGGTGCTTGATAGTATGACCGATGAGGCAGAGGAAAAATACCGGTCCGAGCCAGATCGGCTCTACGTAATTGATGCTGAAGGCAAAATAGCCTGGAAGTCCGGCGTGGGTCCTTTTTATTTCGATGTGGAAGGTTGGTATGAGGCATTAAAAAAGGAGGTCTAAACCTCATTTTTTGATGTAAATGCTTCCATGAAGGCAGGACAATCCATTATTTTAAATGATATCAAAGAATTAACAATTCGCCGTCCAGATGATTGGCATGTTCATCTGCGGGAAGGTTTTCTCCTTGAGGCAGTTCTACCCTTCACGGCTAGGCAATTTGCGCGAGCAATCGTCATGCCCAATCTGGCGGAACCTGTGACTAACACCGTTGAGGCTGAAAATTACCGAAGTCTCATATTGAAGGCGTTAGCCAAAGAAAACGGAACGAGAGAGTTCATTCCCTTGATGACGGCTTACCTAACCGACATGACAAAGGCTAGCGATCTTGCGAGAGGTTACAGTGAAGGTATTTTTTCAGCTGCAAAGCTCTATCCGGCTAATTCTACCACCAATTCGGCCCATGGAGTGTCGGATATTGCCAAGTTGGAAACGGTGTTAAAAAAAATGGAAGACATCGGTATGCCACTTCTTATCCATGGTGAAGTAACTGATGCGGCAGTGGACGTATTTGACCGGGAAGCAGTCTTCATCCGTGAAATTCTTAAACCTTTGATACATGAATACCCAAAACTAAAAATCGTTTTAGAGCATATCACCACGAGTGACGCGGTCGACTTTGTTAGTTCTATGAAGGGTAAAGTGGCAGCTACTATCACGGCTCATCACCTGATTATAAACCGGAACAGCCTATTTCAGGGGGGCTTACAGCCGCACAATTATTGTCTACCAGTGGCAAAGCGGGAACGGCATCGAATGGCTCTCCGAAAGGCAGTCACATCTGGTGATCCGTGGTTTTTTCTCGGTACCGATTCGGCACCTCACACAATCAAAGATAAGGAGACGAATTGCGGATGCGCTGGTATATTTTCGGCGCCTTCGGCTCTTGAACTATATGCAACAGTATTTGAAGAGGAAGGTGTGATTGAAAAATTTGAAAATTTTGCCTCAATTTATGGCCCCGCCTACTACGGCCTTGAAACCAACGCTGGAACGGTAACATTATCACGCGAAGAATGTATGGTGCCTGAGCGTGTGACCGTTGCTGATGGAACAGAGATTAAGCCTTTCTTAGCAGGAAAAGTTCTGGGTTGGAGGTTAAAAGATAAACCATAATGATTTCGGTCTCACAAAACGTATAATCTTAGGGCGTGAGGCTGAAAAAAAGGGAGGTGTTAACATGAGTTCCAGCTACGAAGAAGTATTTACAAGATCTTTGACAGACCCTGATGGTTTTTGGAGCGAAGCGGCTGAGGAGGTGTCTTGGATTGAAACCTGGGACAAGGTTATAGATACCTCAAACCCACCATTTTACCGTTGGTTTCAAGGTGGTGTACTGAACACCTGTTATAACGCAGTTGATCTCCATGTGGAAACTGGTAGAGCCGATCAGGTGGCCTTGATCTACGATAGTCCGGTCACCGATACGGTCAAAACCTTTACCTACGGAGAACTTCGCGATGAGATTTCTCCAAAGAACATCGTAATGATCGGGCCCACTGGTGTGGGGAAGACCGAAATCGCGCGCCGGCTGGCTAAACTGTGTGACGCGCCGTTTCTTAAAGTAGAGGCCACCAAGTATACGGAAGTTGGCTACGTGGGTCGCGATGTGGAATCCATGATTCGCGATCTGACGTCGGTCGCAGTTGCTATGGTCAAGATGGAGGAACAGGCTGGCGTCCAGGAGGAGGCTGAGCGCCGCGTCGAGGACCAGCTGTTAGAGCTGCTGTTGCCCAGTCGTCCGGGAGGAACCCCCATCAGGGAGGAAGCGACGGATAGTGAGACGGATAGCAGTACTGCTGACAAGATGCGTGAGAAGCTTCGTGCCGGAGAACTAGATGATAGGCCTGTCGAAGTGACCATCAATGCGCAACAGACTCCCAATGTCTCCATCCTTTCCGGACAGGGAATCGAGGAGATGGATCTCAATTTCTCTAATCTTCCTAATTTGCTGGGGGGGAAGACTACGAAGAAGAGGAAAACTTCAATCAAACGGGCTCAACAAATGCTTCTCAACGAGGAGATCGACCGCCTGGTCGATATGGAACGTGTGTCCGAGCTAGCCATAGAACGGGTTCAGGAGATGGGGATCATCTTCCTGGACGAATTAGACAAGATCGCGTCACGTGAGGGACGCAACGGGATTGACGTTTCGCGGGAAGGCGTCCAACGTGATATCTTGCCGATTGTCGAGGGAAGCAAGGTTACCACTCGCCATGGAGTGGTTGATACCACCCATATATTGTTCGTAGCCGCGGGTGCGTTCCACATGTCTAAGCCGTCGGATCTAATCCCTGAGCTACAGGGGCGCTTCCCTATTCGAGTAGAACTGCAGCAGCTTTCTCAGCAGGATTTCGAGCGGATTCTCGTCCAGCCAGAGAATGCCTTAATCAAGCAGTATA
>ENA-UPTF01000974-UPTF01000974.1-marine-metagenome-genome-assembly--contig:-NODE-974-length-19029-cov-23.338117_pt1 | contig 19029 bp, 21 predicted proteins | sample MGYA00238166_ERZ767019 | MGnify/ENA primary metagenome ERZ767019 (study PRJEB28930, sample SAMN06266391) | marine metagenome | isolation source: Sea water from 250 m depth | place: Atlantic Ocean...
TACGTATTTCGGATCTATCGCCTTGGCGCTTAGAAGCACACCCTTGCAACTCTTGCATCGATGGTAACCCTTCTTGGGCACGTACAGTAACTCCGCCCCGTCTTGAGGACAGTGGTAAACGTCTGCGCCCCGGTGAAGTATCGTCGTATCGCCTACCTGTGACTGGTGCCTGTAGCAGAAGGCCGAGCCGCTGCTGGCTGACCTGTTGCACTGGGCCCCCGTATCTTCTCTCACTCCGATGCACTTCTTGGCCATTCAATCACTTCGGCTGGTGCATGTAGCAGTACTCAGTGTCGCGATGCTTGGGCCTTTTACACTGTTCCAAAGCCGGTGGCATCCCACGTTCCTCGAAGTGCATACAACTGGCCCCCAGCATTGCCGCCTCCCTTTTGGCCGCCAAATGCAATTCCTCCATGTCCGCCTTTTCTGCCTTCTGGGAAGCGGACAATTCCTCTTTGGTCGTCCCCTTGATGGAAAGGCTTTGTTTGACAATTCCCATTTCGTCTGCATCGAACCAGAAGGTGCCACAATCCCGGCACCCATCGATTACCATGTTAGGGCCTGTGAATTCGTCATTCTCATCCTCTGATCGTTTCTTTTTCGACTGGGCAGCCGCTGAAATAGCCGCAACAACAACTACGATGAGTATAATCCCAATAAGCGCGCCTGGATGGCCAATATCTCCAACATTCGCTAATCCACCTCCACCTCCCTTGGGCATTTCGTAGACCACTCTAATTTCTAGCATCAGACCCTCGCACCGAGGGCACCTCAGCGAGCATTCTTCACCATTCTCAAGAAGTTCATTGAGCATATCTGCTCTCTCTGAAAGCTTAGTTTCTAACATCTTGGCGTCTAGCAAAGCGCCCTTGCATTTTCTACAATGGAAGTACATGTTGTTGTTTGACAGTCGAAGGTGAAGCTGGCCGCAGCCTCTAGGACACTGGAGCTTCTCGATGTCCGCAAGCTGGGCCCTGTGCGCCCGGCAAAAGAGCAACCCAGTCATGGCCTCCCTAGTGCAGGGTTTCCCTTCTCCAATCATGTGTTTTCCAATACAGACGGTGAAAGAAGGATCCTGAGAACGGTGTTTTTTACAGAAATCTGACTTGTACATCGTTGGGCGACCACAAACAGATCCATCCTCTTTGGAGCCCTTGCATCTGGCCATTCAATCACTTCAGTTGGTGCTCAAGACAGTAATCCGTGCTGCGGAAGGTGACTTTTCGGCAGTTCTTTCCATTCCTCTTGTCGATGTGGAGACAGTTGGTCAATCTCCGGCGCTCTTGGGCCTCCTCGAATACCCGCTCCTCCTCTCTCTTCAGTTTCTCCTGTTCGGCTATTGCCGCGCCGCTAGTCCCTATGAGATCCGAAGTCATCTGAATGGTCTCCCGTTCGCCTCCGTCAAGCCAGAAAGATCCGCATTCACGGCAGCCGTCTAAGACTATTGAAGCTCGCGAGCCCACTTGCTCATCATCCTCCATCTCCTTAGAAATCTCATTGACGACCATTGCTGCACCTAAAACCATTCCAAGCGGCCCTAGATCTTTCAGGAGGCGCATATTCCGTCTATGGTGTCGAGTTCCACTATCCAGTATATCGAAGTCCCCGTGGTCTGTGCCTGGTTTGTATTCCAACCTGAACTCTAACATCAATGTCTCACAGTTAGGGCACTTGAGAGAGCTCTGATCACTGCTCTCCAGAAGCTCTTCCATCATTGTGTCACTCTGATCTTTGCCGCGCGAGCTCGTAACCATCCCTTGGACACTCTTCGCATCGAGATTGATGCCCTTGCACTCCTTGCAGTGATAGTATTGCCTTTCCGGATTCACATATTTGTATGATAGATAACCACATCCTCTTGGGCACTGCAATTTCTCAAAGTCTGCAATCTGTGTGCGATGCTTTCTACAGTACAATTCTCCACCCGTAACTTCCAGGGTGCAGGGCCCGCTACCCGACTTGCCCATGCAGATTCTTATTGACGAATCTTGGTCTCTGTGATTCTTGCAGTAATCGGACTTGTACATCGTTGGGCGACCACAAACAGATCCATCCTCTTTGGAGCCCTTGCATTTGGCCATTCAATCACCCGGTTTCGTACCGTCAGCCAGCCTGATGCATTTAGCCGGTATCCCGGCCCAGACCTCTCCAGGGGGTATTTTGGTCCATTTCGGCACAACTGCCCTAGATGCTACGACCGCCCCAGCCCCGATCTCGCAACCGGGCTGGACTATGCTGCCCGTACCGAGCAAGGCACCGTCACCGACCCTGACTGGAGATAGGACAAGCTCACCTTTCTCTGTGAGGTGCGCGTTGATGGTGGCATGACCGCCCATCACCACTCCCTCCCCGAGGGTGACCATCCCAGCATCGTTGATGTTGTCCGTGTTGAGTTGAGCCCCCTTCCCAATCTTGGCCCCCATCAGGCGGTAGTAGGTGTTGCCAAGGAACGAGGGCACCATGACCCACAGAAAGAGCAGCGCGGAGCGATGGAAGATCATCGACCACGCCCATTGGATGGTGGTGAAGGACTGTAGTGGGACGCGCCCCTCATCCAGACGAGGTCGTAGCAGTCCGCCCAGCAGGCCGCACAGCATGACCATGCAGATGCCCCAGAACAGGTAGCCTAGGCCGAATCCGATGCCGGTTCCGACTGCCTCCAACAGCAGACCCTCGCCGACCACGCGGTCCCTGATCCACATCACGATGAGGTAGCCCGGGGCCGCTGCCACCCCCCAGATTACTGCGATGAACAGCATCACGACCACTGACAGGACGTTCTGGATGTGGTGGAAGCCGCGCATCTGACTCTCCTCGCGCCTCAGTCACCCCGCTGGGACCCTAAAGCATCGTCTACGGCATCCTCAAGTTGTCGCCGGTGACGGCAGTTCCATGGCACAGGCCTCAGGGATGCTGGGTGATGGCTCGAAGGCCGTCAAGGTGCACCACCTGGTCAAGGCCCCCGAGAACACTCCCGAATCGGTGAGGAGGCGGGAGTCGTGGGACGCGACCGAGCCGGCCACGGTCTACAAGACACCGGAGATTCTGCCCGACGGAACCCACTGCACCGCCGCCACGGTGATCTTCCGTACCCGCGGATGCGCTTGGTGGTGGAAGTCCGGTTGCACGTTCTGCGGCTACTTCAACGACGTCCGCGACGACGTCACCGCCGACGACCTGTTCGCCCAGTGGGACGAGGCCAAGCTCAGGCTCGACGACTTCGAGGGCTGCAGCATGGTCAAGGTGTACACATCGGGGACCTTCTTTGAGGATCGTGAGAACCCTCCCGAGTGGCAGGAGGCGATACTCAAGGAGACCCACGAGAGAGGACTGCATCTGGTGATTGAGGCTCAGGCCCAGATGTGCACGCCCGAGAAGATCGCCTGGGTGGCAGAGCGTCATCCAGGATGCACGGTGGCCATAGGCCTAGAGGCATACGACGACGCAGTCCTTCGGTTTCACGTCAACAAGGGTTTCTCGACCAAGCAGTGGCACCGCTCCATCGATATGCTCAGGGAGAATGGCCTGAGGGTCAAGACGTACCTCCTGTTCAAGCCCCCGTTCATGTCAGAGGGCGATGCGCTTGAGCTCACCAGCAAGTGGGTCAGCGAGGTCGCGCCGCTGTCCGAAGACGTCTCGGTCAACCCGATGAACATCCAGAGAGGAACCATCGTCGACAGGCTGTACCGCAACCGCGAGTACCGCCCGCCTTGGCTGTGGTCACTGGTGGAGATGCTTGAGAGGACCCACGATGACATCGCCGAGTCCGGCGCCCGCATCATCGTCCACCCAACCGCGGGTGGCAGGCCAAGGGGGGCTCACAACTGCGGCTCGTGCGACGCCGACGTGGTCGCCGCGATAGAGCGCTACTCGGTCTCGGCGGACATCCGCGAGTTCGCTAATCTCGATTGCCAGTGCAGGGGAGTCTGGAGAGCCGAGGTCCACAGCGACCTCTACCTGCCGGCCCAGATGGGGACCGGCAGGGACAGACGCGGCTCAGCAGTCGACCTCTGTCGGGCACCCTAGACGAGGGACATAGTCCCTCGCCCAATGCTTAAGGGGCAATCTTCGGTGGTAGATGCGTCCCGATTGGCTGGGACAGAGGGACTGAGATGTCTGAGGGCGGCTCCGGTACTGTCGGCGAGTTCATCCAAGGCGAGGACGAACCCTCCTCGTCCTGGGTAATCCTAGCATTTGGGCTTGTCACCTCTCTGGCTCTCCTCGTGCTCCACGGAATCCTGTACCCCGGCAGGGACCTCCCAGTCATCTCCGAGATTCTACCTGTCTTTGAGGGAGTGTTCGACTCCGGAATCTGGTTCTTCATCCTGGGTGTCATGATTGGTGTGTTCGCAATTATCGCCACCATGATGACGGAAGCGACAAGCGAGTGAGGCGTTGTGATGGCAGTGAACTGGGAGATTCTGGATATCGTCGGCGGCGATCAGGCCCTGACTTCCATGTTCCTCTTCTGGGGGCTGATGCTGCTAACTTACTTCCTAATGCAGAACGGCCTGTCGATATTCAACGATGTGACCAAGTCGATGTCACTGTTCATGCTCGAGAAGGCCCTCGGCCCGGGGATTGATCTGGTTGAGGGACGGGAGGGGTCGGCTTCCAAGACTTGGTTCATCCAAGGCATGCTGTGGCTGATAGCGGCGTCGACGCTGGCCTTCGAGGGCCTGTGGCTGAAGCAGGACCCGACCGCTCTACACAGCCTTTCGGCATGGGGCTACGACCCCACAGCCAGCTCGCTTCTCTACGCGTCCAACTTCGCGGCGCTGTATGGCGGCGTCGGGATGCTGCTGGTCGGCTCCAGCCTGCACATCATCCCCCGCCTCAGCGGAACCGACCTAGCCAGCGAGAGGAACGCCACCCTAGTCTCATTTCTGTGGACCTTGGCGGTGGTCATCCTGGTCATCGCTGCCCACGACTCGGTGATTCTGGGCTTGAACATCTTCCTAATCGGCACGGCCATGCACACACTGGGATTCGTCGCCGTCGCCATCAACCTGCTCCTGACGGTCTCTGAGAGGAAGGGCGCCCTGCCAATCCCGGGATGGCTCATCATGATGGGAGTACTGGCAGACCCAATCTCGGTAGTGGCCACCGTCCTCACAGGCAGCATCCAGACCGGGACCGGTCAGTGGTTGCTGGCTCAGATGGTTGGAGGCACGTTCTTCTTTGCAACGGCGGCCGGCGTCGCCCTGTACGTCTCATCGAGCGCTTCTGGCAACCCGTTGTGGTCGAGATCGCTGGGGGCAGCTACGCTGGTGGGTGCGCTGGCAACCGTCAACCCGCTCGGCGCCAGTAACGGGAGGATGGCAGCCGACATGCTCGGAGTCACCTTCGAGCAACTCCAACCCTCTTCCCAGGACGGCATAGCAATGGCGTTCCTGATGGCTCTGGCGATGATTCCGGTCATGGCTCTGGTAGCCAATCTCATGATGACTCTGAGAGGCGGTGACGCCTTCATCGAGAACCCGGACTCTGCGGGCATCCCCGAGTTGAACCTAGGCGCTTCCATGCTGCTGCCGTTAGCAGCTGCATGCCTGTTCGTTCAGTCCGATGCACTATCAGCGGCGCCCGAGCTCTCCGGCATGTCCGCGACCATGCTGCTGATGGCCATCTGGCTTGTCTTGGTACCGTTCTCGCTGGGTGCCGCCCTGCATCTGTTCCCGACAGTCACCGGCAGGAGCCTGCTGTCGCGCAACCGTGCCCGCTGGGCCTACTGGATGATGGGCGGCGGCGCTTTGCTCGGCCTCACGGTGAGCGTGATGTCCGACTTGATTGACATGTCACTTATCGAGGCCGCCGTGGAAGACCCGAGTGCCCTCTCCGCCGACGTACAGGCGGTCGGGGCAATTCTGTTCTACGGTACCGCTGTAGGGGCTATCATGCACAGCCTCAACGCGGTGAGCGGGCTGTTCCGAGGCACCATGGCGGACGCCGATAGGGCCACCTCCAGCTCCATCACCATGGAGGACTACTCCCTAGTGACGCCCACTTCGGTGAGGAAGATCATAGCAGGGGGGGCTGACCTCGACACCACGGTGGTGCCCGTGGGGGAGAGCGACGATGCCGGCGGCCCCACCGAGCTGTGAAATCCGGACGACCGTCACCTTGAGAGCGAGAACCTCACTTCACCTTCGGGGGATGGCATGCGCATAGGTCTGGTCGGCAAGCCGAACGTGGGCAAATCGACCACCTTCTCGGCGATGACGCAGACTCCCGTAGACATCGCCAACTACCCGTTCACGACCATCGAACCGAATGTTGGCGTTGCATGGCTGCCATTGCCATCGGTGTGTGCCTGCTCCGAGTTACGCGCGAGGAGAGAGGAGACAGGCAGACTCGAGCCGAGCGCCGAGGACGACCCGAGGCGAGGCAGCATCTGCACCCCGAACTCGGGTTCGTGCACCGATCACCGCCGACTGGTCCCTGTCACCCTAGTGGATGTGGCCGGGCTGGTCCCGGGGGCTCATGAGGGCAAGGGAAGGGGCAATCAGTTCCTCTCCGACCTAGCGAGGTGCGACGCACTGATCCAAGTCGTGGACGTCTCGGGCTCCACGGACATCGACGGCAACCCGGTCGGCAGCGGTGGCTCCGACCCGATAGAGGAGCACAGGTTCCTCGTGAACGAGCTGGAGGAGTGGATAGCGGGCATCCTCAGCACTGGCTGGAAGCGTGGCGCAAGAAAAGCTCAGGCTGAGGGCGACAGGGCCCTGATTGACTACGCCGTCGACCAACTCACCGGCATCGGCGCCACCGAGCACCATGTGGTCGCCGGTTTCAACGCCGTTCGCTCGGGGCATCCCGATGCAGATGTGCCTTGGGACTGGGGCGAGGCCGAGATGAAGTCGATGTCGTCTGCCATCCGCAGCGAACTCTTCCCTATCTCAGTCGCTGCGAACAAGGCGGACTTGGCGATGTCAGGCTCCTGGGCCCCTCTGGCGGAGATGATTGGAAGCGACGGCGGCGTGCTAATCGCTACCAGCGCCGAGGCCGAGCTTGCCCTGAGCAGGGCCTCGCAAGCAGGCCTTATCGAACGCAGTCCCGGGGAATCCGAATTTGAGATAACCCAAGAGGGAGAGGAGAGACTGTCGCAGGCCCAGAGGAAGGCTCTGGCCGCAATCAGCGAGTCACTGGTCTGGGATGGCGGAGGGCTCGTCGGACTGCTCTCCGAAGTGGTCTTCGGCACGCTGTCTCGCAGGGTGGCGTACCCGGTCCAGGACGAGACCCACTGGGTCGATGGCGACGGCAACACGCTCCCAGACGCCCTCTTGGTAGAGCAGGGCACGACCGCGAAGGGACTGGCCTACGCAGTCCACTCCGACCTCGGTGACGGCTTCATCAGGGCGGTTGACGCTAGGAGTTCTAGGGTCATCGGCGCCGAACACGAAGTTCAGGATGGCGATGTGATAAGCATCTACGCCAAGACCTGATTAGGCCTCAACCTCGATTACTGGCTGTAGCACCAACTCGTAGGTCATCGCGGTCCAGGTGATGTCGTACTCCTCGTCGGAGTCGACTATCGAGCCCAGAGGGGACGGTGGGGAGCTGATGTCCGCGGTTATCGTCGCGGCCCAGGTCCCCCTGCCCATGCCTCCATCATCCCAGGCCTGCTTGATCTCGGACTCGCTCATCCCGACGGCGGTGTAGTTTGCGCCGGTGTAGTTGTCAGTGACGTCCCATCTCAGCGTGAATCCGGAATCCCCCCCTGAGCACGGCCCTTCGTCAGTCTGGTCCTCGAACTCACCCCCAACGCTGCTGACGTCGCTACTGCCCTCGGCGCTGTCCGTGAAACCAGGGCCGGGATCGTCGTTGTCATTGCAGTCGACATTCAACTCGACATAGCCGATGTTCAACTCCGACATGACATCGAAGAAGGTGTCGTGAGTGTCCCCATCACCCATCACCTGCGATTCCTGCATGGTTATCGGAGTCTCCACGAAACCGACCTCCCAGTCGCCCGAGGGACCCGATGAGCCCCCCACCAGCATGTCGTCATCGAGCAACGAGGGCACGAGTTGGAAGTACAGCGGGAAAGCCAGCATGAAGGCCACGCTGATGCCTAGGATCCTCATCTTTCTCGGCGTATTGACTAGGTCCTCGAAGTCCATTCCTCTCAGCACCTCCCTCAGTGCGCTCCCTATCAAACACTCCGCCTATGGGTTCGCCAGACCCCGATTCGTCGAATCTCAGATGTCATGGCCGACGTGCTCGGTGCTCTCTGCCCAGCAATCCGCTTCCAAATCCTGCTCTGGACCACCCTCAAGCAGGCAGGGATGGTGGTTGGTGAACACGTCGTCGTAGGTCAGCCAGGGCCTGATTATCCAAGCATGTACCATCCAGTACTCTTCTAGATTGACATTAACTCCTTCCCTATTGTCACAAGTCTCCTCGTCGAGGTCTGATCCTCTCAATAGGAAATCGCTAGGTCGGATGCACATGGAGGGATGACGGTGCCACCAGTCGTTATCTCCTGTGAAACCCTCTGGAGGTGAATCGGCCGGGGCGTGGACGAACCAAGCGAAACCGACTAACTCTGAGTCCCTCTCCTCTCCTCCATACATCAGAAATTCAGGTCTGTCGTGCTCAAACACATCGTCAATTATTGTTCCAGGGAACTCCGGGTCTTGGGAATCGAATTCAGGACTATCCATTGAGAAGTCATTGAGCATTACGTGGTGGGTCCCCATGCCCTCGACATATTCTACTGTCATCGTGTAACCGGCATCCTCAGCATCACCTAGAGTCGGCCATTGGGCAGCCCACTCTATCGCATCCTTCAGTTCGTATGTCAGAGTCTCACACAATTCCGGACCAAGCTCTCCCTTAGTCATCAGCTCATATGCTGAATCCACATGATGACCTCCAATGCCAGTAGAGTTGCACCACCAAGGGTTCGTCTCAGGAGTATAGCCACTGAGGGGACAATCAGGTTCTCCGTCCCCATCTAGGTCGCCGCAGTAGCCATCCTCCTCGGGATCGAGGAGATCAGTCTCGTCATCGATGTATTCGTCATCATCTGACAAGTCGTCGACGTCATCACCTGAGATGCATCCAGAGAGGGATACGCACAGCAGCATTACCGCAATCGGCAGTGACCTGAGGCTCATGATGGAGACAAGTGCCACTTGCGGATAAATCCATCATTCAGCCGAATCGCTCCCCTGCCAGTCACCGACATCGACGCCCTCGCCCCGGAACATCACCCTCGAGCGCCTGAACTCAGGCAGGAAGTAACCAATCATCGAGCGCTCCCCGAAGCTCCACCTCCAGGGGCAGCGAGGCAGCGAGTCACTCCACTCCCTGAGCAAGGAGCCCCAAACCTCCCCCTCCATCTCACGTGGGACCTCGAACGACACGGTCGACAGCCTCCCCGCCGAACCGGGAACGTAGGACCAGGAGCGTATCGAGAGACCCGAGGCCTCACCATCCTCGACAACTAGGCCGAGCACCCTCGCCTGTCTGGAGATTGGGACCACTATTGCCCACCTGTGGACCATCCGCGACTCCTGGATCCGACGCATCTCCCATCCGCGCGACTCACCAATCTCGCGCATGGCGCGGATGGCATCGGTGGGAGTGACGCTGACTGGAATCTCAAGCAGCCTGCTCGACGCCATCGCCTCGGCCTCTAGGCTCTCGCCCATAGCGCCTTCGCGTCAAGCCGTTTTTCCTGCGGGACTAGCCGAAGAGCGAGCCGAGGCCTTCGAAGCCCCCGCCCTCTTCCTCAGGCTCTTCCTCTGCAGCCGCTTCCTCAGCCGGAGCCGCTTCTCCGCCACCGCCGCCAGCGGCGGCAGGCGCGGCCGAAGCAACCGGAGCAGCCACGGCGGTAGCCATGGCCTCACCGATGTCGACGGAGCCCAGTGATGCGACTAGGGCCTTCACACGGCCCCCGTCGGCATCCACACCAGCAGCGGTCAAGACCGCGCTGACAGCGTCTTCGTCAATTTCCTTTTCAGCAGAGTGCAGTAGCATTGCAGCATATACATATTCCATTTTTTTCACCTTTTTTCTATTTGAGGAATCACCCGGGCCGTTGACTCGGCTTACTCCTCTTCCCCCTCTTCCCCATCGGCTGGTGCCTCAGCACCAGAATCCGAGTCAGCCGCATCGGAGGCGGCGGCGTCAGCGCTCTCGAGCGCCGAGGAATCTAATTGGCCAGAGATGGCCATTGCATGCGCGTTTGCGCGCGTGATGAAGAGTGAAACAGTCTCGTCGTTGACGACGCCCGCCTCTACGGCGACCGCCATCGCCTCGCCGCTGGCCTTGGACAGCAGTGTGGGCATGGTGGCCGTGGAGAACCATCGGGTGTTGCATGCTAGGTTGAAGGCACCTGAGGTGGCTGAGATGAGATCGCTCCTGAAGCCATCAAGATCGAGGTTCAGGGCCGAGGCCGGGAACACTATGCCGCCCTCGATGGCACCGGTCAGGATTAGCCCAATCTCGATAGGGGTTATGTTCAATTTGGCCAGCATTATGCCTAGGTCGCCGGAGATGGTGTCCCCCTCGTTGACGACGGTGACCGTCCTCTGGATTGCGACCTTGCCCTTGTCTATCTTGGCCGGTATGCCGACCGCGTTGAACTCGCCGACGATTGGGCCGGGCCCGAACTCGGTCGGCCCCTCCTCGATCACGATGTCCAAGGGGGCCCTCTCGCCCTCCTTGGCCGCGCGACCCTGACGGGTCTTGTCCAGTTCGGCGAACAACTCGAAGGCGTTCAGGCTGCCAGAGTGCACGATGCACGGCTGGACGGCCCCCTCAAGCAACTCCTCGAGATGCTCGCCGGACAGACCGGCCTCCTCCCAAGCCAGCCTGATTAGGGTCTTCTTGGCCATGGTCATAGTCATCTGTTCACGCAGCGAGCTGCGCATACCCAACATATTGCCGGCAGGGACTCCGCCGATATCGACGATCCCCACTATCCCGTCACCCGAGAGGATTTCCGTGAGCTCGGTCACCCGGTCCTTCTTCCAGGGTGCAGCCTTGGCCATCATTCCGTCACCTCCACCTTGATTGAGGGACCCATCGAGGTCTTGATGTAGCACGAGCGGATGTTTCCGGCACCCCTCTCCAGCTTGCCAGTGACCCTGTTCCAGATGGCCATCGCGTTAGCGGTGAGATCGTCCACCCCCTGCTCGCGGGAGCCCAATGCGGTGTGGAAGGTGATACGGTCTCGCGACCTGACCATGGCGGTGTCCTTCAGCCCGGTGGCCATCATACCAGGGTCTAGGTTGGGAGGGACCGGGCGAGGCATCTTGCCACGCGGACCCAGCACGACTCCGAGGAACCGCCCGACCGTCCCCATGTGAGGTATCTCTGACAGGAAGAAGTCACTCTTGTTGGCCATCTTGCGGGCCTGCTGGCGATTGCCGCCAAGATCCTCGATTGTCGATGGGTCGATGACATCGATGCCAGCGGCCTTGGCCTTGGTGGCCATCTCGCCGCCGGCAAACATCGTGATGCGCACCGGCTTGCCTCTGCCAGTGGGCAGGCGAACCTCCTCCTGAATCCTGTTCGCCGGATTCTTCAGATCGACGTCTTTGAGGGTGAAGGCAATCTCTACCGACTCGACGAACTTGCGCTCGGGAGACTCGTCGAGAGCCTGTTGAATCGCGTTCTGAATATTATCCTGCATTTTTTCTCACCTCCGCGGTCAGCGAGGTCACCCTCTCCCGCAATTCGTGAATCTCAACTGAAATGTTCGCTAAACTTACCCTCACTCATCGATTGTAAGGCATCTTTCGGCGTCATGCCCTCGACATTAACTCTCATGGAGACGCAGGTGCCCATGACCTCGCGGCAGCGGGCGTAAAGGTTGGCGCCCGTCAACCGGTCCTTCTGGTCCTCTGCCAGTTGCTTGACCTGATCCATGGTCAGGTTCTCCGTTGACTCCTCCCAAGAGCCGTTACACGTCTTCTGCCCGAGCATCTGAATCACCTTGTGCGGCGTTTCGTTGCGTGCAGACATGCGTAATGACCCCCTATTAGTGCGCCCCGCCGACCTGCTTTCCCTATTTGAGAGTGATGCAGCGCCCGTAGGGCGCCCCTTCAGCCCTACTCGACGCGTTGGGTGACCCTGACTTGGTCAGCGCGCACCGTGAGGGCGACGGGAACCGCGGCCTCGAAGAGTTCGACCGTGACCTCCTCCTTCGACTCGGTGACGCGAGTCACGCGAGCCGCTTGACCTCTGAAGGCACCGCCGTGGATTTCCACAATGCTTCCCTCCTCGATGCCGGCCGTCGCGGCCTTGGGCTCGAGGTACGGTAGCACATCGCCCAGAGGGGACTCGCCATCGAGCACCTTACGACAGTTCTTCATCGGCGTGGTCGAGACGCCGACCCGACCGATGAGCTTCTCGACATGGTGCAAGGCCGAGGCCTCGACGAAGATGTAGCCACGCATGAAGTGGGGGCTCAGGACCCCGAAGATCTCGTCTTGGATGTCCTTCAGCGTGCCGGTGCCAGAGAGCCGAGCCTGAATCTCCCTGGCGACATTCTGCTCCTGCCCGATTGATGTCTTGAGTATGTAGAGGTAAGAGGAGACGTCGCCGTACATTTCGCGCAGTTGCGGCGTCGAGTACTCCCTCTCCTGTATGGTACCCGGGTCGACCCACTCGTAGCCCTTGTAAAGGCCCCGGACATCGACCTCCTCGACGGAGCTGACGAAGAGCATCGGGGTCACCTCTTCGAGACGGTTCTCGTAGGCTAGGCCGCGTGCTCCACCGGAACGAACGTACTGCAGGTTCTCAGCCTCGATTCCCGTGACCTCGGTAATCCTGGCCACCACGGCATCGAGGTCCTCCGGATCCCCGATTCCATAGATACCGTCCCAAGCGCCGGGTAAGTCTGCGACCCCGTCGGCGCGCTGCATCAGCAGCACACTCTCCGCGTTTCGGAGGTAGACTGTGAACGCATCTGACATGTAATCACCTCACTCGGTCAGCCAATCGAAGAATGAAGGGAAGGCGCTGTCCATGAGCCACAGCATCAAGAAACCGATTGCACCGAGCACGAACATCCCGATGCCGCAGACGATTACAGTCTGACGAAACTCCTGCTTGGACGGCTTCCTCGCCATCTTGAGGATGCGAGCGTAGGATCCGGTCTGGAGGCTGCGAACGCGCCCCTCTATCTCATCCTGCCAACCCTGCACGGTGTCCTCGATAGGACCCACGTTTGAACTCTCGATAGCCATCACTAACCCTCGAAGCGACCCGGCGACCGACAGACCCCATTTAAGCACGCCGGGCGAGCCCTAAGGGGCTCGAAAACGAATCTGAGCGCCATTCAGTTCACGAACTCGACGGTACGGTCTCTGAGGTTGCGCATCTGAGTGTGCCTTGAGGCCCCGTCTATCTGCTCGCTCTTCACGCCAGTCAGCACGAGCAGGACCCTGAGGTCATCCCCCATGCTGTCGTCGGTGGTGGCACCCCAGATAATCCGGGCGTAGGGATTCACCTTCTCACGAATCAGCTTGGCGCACTGTTCGGCGTCGCCCAGCGACAGCGTCGGCCCACCGACCACATTGACCAGCGCACCTCTCGCATCGGAGATGTCTATGTCGAGGAGCGGGGATTCTAGGGCTTCCTCGGTGGCCTTCTCGGCCCTGCCTTCGCCACGCGCCTCGCCAAGCCCGATGACAGCCACCCCGCCACCATTCTCCATCACTGAGCGTAGGTCCTGGAAGTCGAGATTGACAACACCCTCTTTCGAGAGCATCTCGGAGACCCCTGCAATGCTCCTCATCAGAAGCTCGTCTGCGACGCGGAATGCAGCGTCGAGCGGGAGGTCACGAACCCCCTCGACCTCGAGAAGACGCTCGTTGGGCAGCACGACCACAGTGTCGCACACCTCCCGCAGTCTCTCCAAGCCCCATTCTGCATTCTGCTTTCGCAGCGCCCCTTCCGAAATGAAGGGATAGCTCACCACAGCGATGGTCAGAGCCCCGGCCGATTTGGCCAGCCGAGCGACCACGTGTGCACTCCCTGTCCCAGTGCCACCTCCCAGTCCCGCTGTGATGAATGCCAGATCGCAGTCCTCGATCTCAGTCTTGAGAGCCCGCTCGGACTCGTAAGCCGCCTGCTCGCCCTTCTCCGGGTCGCCGCCAGCGCCCCTGCCTCTGGCAGAGCGCCCTATCAGCACCTTGTCCTGCACGTTGACCCTGAGCAGGTGCTGGGCGTCGGTGTTGACCGCCAGCCCCCTGACGTACGTCCCGTCGAACAGGCCCTCAAGCTCTAGTCTAGCCACGGTGTTCGAACCGCATCCTCCACAGCCGAACACTCGTATCTTTGGCTGTAGTGATTTGAGTAAACTCTTCAGTTCCGCATCGTTCTTCTTGTCACCTTGGTCGCTTGGCTTGACAATGTTGGGATCAAAAGCCGCAGCTCTCTCAACGATGTCCACGAGACCGAGGCGAGTCGTAGAGAGGATAACCGTTACCCCCCGCCTTCGGCGGGCAAGGCGTGTTTCATCGGGGCTGCAACAAGGCCACTATCCGAGCAGTTGGCTGCGTGCGTTGACGAAGCGGGAGAGGAATGTGTAGACCCCTCCCCAGGCGGAGATGGCCAGAGCGGCAGTCATGCCGTTGAGGTGGCTGTTGCCCAGCACGAGCCAGCTGGGGTAGCCCGCGTCAGACAAATCAATCCCCAGCCCTCCTGAGTGTGCCTGCCAAGCGGCGGCGAACAGGCAGACCACCGTCAGCACCATGCGGTCGGCGCGGCCGAAGCCGCCGTAGATCCTGTCTAGGCCCACAGACTGGGCTTGCGTCCCCATGTAGGATCCGAACAGGGTCAGCACCGCTGCGACGGCCCCCGAGCTCGGGTCGCTGACGAACGCCGAGTTCATCCCGATTGCAATCAGGAGACCAACATCGACGACCCTGTCGATGGTGTGGTCGAGGAAGTCGCCGTACGGTCCTGCGATGCCCTGATGCCGGGCCAGAGCACCATCGAGCGCATCCAGAACTCCTGCCAGCATGATCATGAGGACGGCGGCCCCAATCATCACCGCGCCGTCACCATCGAGACCCGCACCACAGATTAGCCAGAAGGAGCCGATCGCGATGACGAGACTGCTCCAAGTCAGTACCCCGGGGTCAAGATTCCCCATTTTGAGAACCAACGGTTCGATTGCCTTGGTCCAAGTCCCTCGTAACCTCTCGAACATCCTCATTCCTCCATACTGGCAACCCAGTCAATCAACGAGCCGGGGCTGGTTGGCTTGAAGCCATCTGCTATCCAGTCGCCGAGCGAGGCGACGACCGAGCCGATGCTGCACTCGGAGGTGTCGAACTCACGCCAGGGAGAATCTCCCTCGCGCTCGTTCCAAGCACCACCTAGGAGCTCCCACTCGTAGTTGGACTGGACCTTACCTTCGGGATACCCTCTGTCAGTCAGCCTGGCCTCAAGGATGTCCGGCGAGCAGCGCAGCACCGCGACCGCATCGCAGGGCAGGTGGTGGGATAGGTGACCATCCACCACAGAAGGCCCCACAGGAGGCGATTCCCAAGGAGTCACGAGCACGTCGTGCAAGGCGTCGGTGTCGATGACCCGTGCGCCGTCTGAGGAATCTACATCCCCAAGCAGGCCGTGCTGTTCTGCTAGGGATTCCACCGTGACCACCTCGAAGCCAGCATCGCAGAGCGCCTGTGCCAAGGTGCTCTTGCCAGTCCCAGGCGTCCCGGTCAGAGCCAAGCGAAAGCCACCACTCACGTTCCGGCGGCCGGTAGGGAAGCCATGAACGCTACGCGTGGCCGGCGCAATATTGACCATCCTCCCAATCAGCCGTGGGTACGAGCGGCATGTCCGGAGGCCAGATTAGTTGGGTCCGCGCGATGGATCCGAGGGACACCAAACTGAACATCCTACTGCTGGCTTTGCCTGCGACCTGCTACTTCTCCTACGTCGCTCATGACGAGTCGATGGCATTCTTCTCCTCGCTGGTGGCAATCATGCCTCTGGCCTTCCTGATGGGCAGGGCCACAGAGGAGATTGCACTACGCACATCAGAGTCAGTCGGAGGCCTCCTCAACGCCACTTTCGGGAACGCCGCGGAGATGATTATCGCCTTCCTAGCAATCTATGCCGCATCCAAGGCAGCGGCGGGGAGTGAGACAGAGGAGCTAATGGTGAATCTAGTACAAGCGAGCCTGATTGGCAGCATACTGGGCAATCTGCTGTTGGTAATGGGTCTAGCCTTCGTCTGGGGAGGCATCCACTATACCGAGCAGAGGTTCTCCGAGACCCAGGTTAGCTCCAACGGCTCGCTGATGCTTCTGGCGATGATTGTCCTGATTATCCCAGCAGTGTTCAACTCCACTGTGGGTGGAAGCGAAGGAGAGGTGGGAGTAACCAATCTCAGCCATATCGCGGCGATAGTGCTGCTAGCCCTATACGGCCTGTTCCTGTACTTCCAATTCAAGTCACACGTCGCCCTGTTCGCAACCGAGACGCACCATCACGAGGAGCCCGGGATGAGCCAGCGTGATGCCGTGATACTACTTGTCGTAGCAACGGTTCTGGTGTCTTGGATGGCAGAGGTCCTCGTGCACTCGGTGGAGTACGCTGCTGACGACTTGGGCCTTCCACACCTGTTCATCGGCGTAATCCTACTGCCTCTGTTCGGCAACGCCGCCGAGCACTTCACCGCAGTCACAGTGGCTGGTAAGGACAAGATGGACCTGTCATTCGCCATCTCTATGGGGTCATCCACGCAGATAGCGGTCTTCGTCGCCCCCATGATGGTGGTCATCGCATGGATCCTGGGGGTCCCACTAACCTTCGAGTTCGGGATGCTCGAGACGGTCTCGGCGTTCCTCGCAGTCCTCATCGTCAACATCATCGCATCCGATGGGAAGTCGAACTGGCTGGAAGGAGCGCTGCTGCTGGGCACCTATGTTGTACTAGGCGCAGCCTTCCTATTCCATCCCTGAACATACAGAATTCGTCATTAAGCCCCTCCCTAGTGGACGCACATGGATCTGTCAACAGTTGAAGTCGTACGTATCGCTGTCGGCCTGGCAATAATGGCTTACGTTGGATACTGCTTAGCCAATCAGAAAGTATGGGTTAGAGGGGATATCGGTTTGCAGAGTACTGTTTTCGCATGGGGGACAAAAGAGGAAAACGAATTTGTATTCAAGTTGCACGTAATAGCCGGTACGGCGTTTGGGATTTGGTTGATTTCCGCACCATTTTTGTTCTGACATTTAGATGATAAAGATCAGTATAATATGCAAGAAATCCAATGCAAATACGAAGGTCATAATCCCATCAATTATCGCAATAATTCTCTGCTTGGAGGTTGCATGTTTCAGCCAATCTAGGACCCCCTTATCCTGATTTAGACCGACAATGATGGGAATAGTTCCAATGGAAATCATCTGGCTTGAAGACGGTGCAGATTCTCCTTCGCCAGCCTCACTAATCAGACATTAATCTGGTTGGATTCTCCGGACACAGGCTAGCCTATGTTCGGGTTTTTCACTTTGATTTTTTAGGTCCTGATTTGAAAGCAGTTCTCGCATCAGACTCAACGAGATAACCTGCTTCTTCAAGCAGTTTAGCCAAATGATACTCTGCATATGATGCAATTGCTCCCTTTCTCTTGGGCTTTCTCCTTACTGGATTGAATGGGGAATGAATCTCGTGCATCAAGCGCAGGTTATCTCTGCCACAATCACGCAATCGGCGAGCTGATTTTGAGTTGTACCCTGCCCAATCTTCATCCCAGTTCCTACCGAATCTATCTTCTACCCTTAGATCGGTTCTTCCAACATAGACAAAACCCCTACCTAACTTGCGAACATAACCATCTGCAGCCTTGTCTGGTAGCAATATTGCGTACACATGATCTTCTCCACATTTCTGCTCTGAGCATTCGGAACAGTGGATTACCATATTTACTCGAACACAGGGATTGTTTTTCTGCTTGTCTAAGCAGAGAATTACAACTTACAGAATGTGTGGACATAGAGTAGGGAGTGTTCGAGATTTGCAACAGAGATGACATCATGAACTCACCAGTATTCATTAATGGAGCCATCGTTCGCAGTTTAGTTACTCATGTCTACGAGCATTGACGAACTGGTCGACCTTTCAATAATACATTATCGAAATCCACAACTCGTAATTAAAAAGGCAGTCGAATACGTTGAGAATAGCAGAACGTTGGGGGTGGAGATCGTCGGGCTTGCCTTCGAAGTTCTACCCACACACGGCGCTAAACAAATAACAATTAAGTCAAAACGAGATGGAAGGGAGGAGGGTTCGAAACGGTATTCTCCCCCAGAAACATGGGATAGGCAACTAACCCTTGCCTGCTACCTGTATGCTATTGCAAAGTACACATCCCTAGGTAACCGGGCATACATACTGTGCACCAAATCTAGGAGTAGAGGGGACCTAGAGAACTCTATATCGACGAAGCACAAAAAGTCAAAGTTGCAAGATAAGCTCGATGACATACTCTCCGATGAAGAGCTACTTGAGGGATTCAGAACTGAAGCTCAGCGAGACCAAAGGGTTCCCGAGGAGCTTTCTCCAATTCAAAGAGAATTAGTCGTGCGCTCAGTGGGAGGCGAGGTTTCTCAATCAAATTTGGCTACGATAAGGAAGAGTCACGAAACAGACGATATCACAATCTACAATGAATGGAAGTCCATGAGTTACATCAAAGGACTGGCCTCTACAACAATACCCATCAAAGTCAATTTCCCTTTGTTTTCCATAAATCAGGTTGTCGAACTACTTGAATCAGAGGGACTAGCTCCCTCACTGAGAAAAGAAATTGAGTTTCTCAAGGAAGAGTCAAAGAGAGAAATTACCCGATTGAAGAATCGAACCCTCTTACAACGAATCCTAAATCGGTAGTTAATAGGCTGCTCTTTGTTCCGAACATAGTATCATTTCTGTTCCATTAATACGAGTTAAGCAGACGGACCAAACGCCGGACACACAGTACTCTGTGTGCCGGGAATAGTTTCTTCATCCGTCGCAACCGGTAGGTGCCATGGCCGAGGCTGG
>ENA-UPTF01000975-UPTF01000975.1-marine-metagenome-genome-assembly--contig:-NODE-975-length-19029-cov-8.939690_pt1 | contig 19029 bp, 19 predicted proteins | sample MGYA00238166_ERZ767019 | MGnify/ENA primary metagenome ERZ767019 (study PRJEB28930, sample SAMN06266391) | marine metagenome | isolation source: Sea water from 250 m depth | place: Atlantic Ocean | study...
GAGCAAGATTTGCTGTATTGGAACTCAGAAAATCAGGAAAGAGTGTTTTCATAATTATATTGAGTAAATAGAACGTGATCAGTTGCTGAATGGTGCCAATAACAATATTTTTTGGTAAATGGGAAAAACGGTAATGGCCAACTTCGTGTGCAATGACAGATGTTATTTCAGGCGGGCTCATATGCGTCAGCAAATTATCTGCAATGACCACTCTTCTGGTTTTACCCATGCCAGCTAGGAATGCATTCTCTTTTTTTGTCTGACGACTCATATCTTGCTTGAAAAATCCACTAGGCCTTAGACCAGCTTTGTTCAAGATATCAGATAGCTGGCTGGTTAATTTATCATCTTCAATTGGATCATATTTATTGAAGATTGGGAGTATAATTACTGGAAACAGAGTTACAAATACTATTGAAACCAGAGTGGTAGCAATCCCGGCTACGAGCCACCATGTATCAGGGAATTCAGCAAATACCCAAAATAGCAAGCTTAACAGTAACGGTAATAATACTAGGCTCACTACAAATGACTTTAGTTGATCGATTGCCCAGGTTTTTGGTGTGTAATTAGAGAAGCCCCACTTGTGTTCATGGATATAGCCAGAATAATAACCTAACGGCAATCCAATTATGGTGGTTAGGAATAGAAAAACTACTAAATAGAATAGAAATGCCCAGATAAAAGAAATATTTAGATTAGCCAGGAAATGGCTAAATCCACTAAAATAAAAAACTACAATAAATACAAATGATAAAAAGGACCCACATAGGCCAATCAATCGGTTTTCCTTTTCGTACTTTTTTGCCTGCTTTTGTTTATCGGCATCCAGTAGGGGGTGTATACTATTTTGGTCCATTTACAATTATTTATTTATGATGCTAAATCTAAATTTTCTAATCTACCAGTTTTGATAAACTGTTTGATCAAATTGGTGGCGTAAACGCCAATTATATGTCCTCCATTAACAATTTCTAAGTGTATCGAAAATCCATTTTTTTCCATTTCTGTAGCTACGTTGATGCTTTTTTTATGATCTACCACAGAATCATCCTTGCCGTGTATCATTAGAATGGGGGTCTGTTTACTTTCTATTGAAGCAGAGTTAATCAGTTCTTCAGGTTCTCTCACCCAGGCAGCTACAGGAATGATACCGCGCAGTTGGCACTGCATTCCTAACCCGTAGCGTAATGACAGGCTGCCACCCATGGAAAACCCGAATAAGATTATATTATCCTGATCAAACCCATCATTTATTACTTGTTGAATGAGTGTATCTAATAAATTAAAAGTTTTCTTTACCTTCCAGCCCTTATCAGCTGAACCACTAAACCAAGTATACCCTTGGCCCGTACTGGCTTTATAAGGCGCCCGCGGAATATACCATTTCGCAGATTGAATTCTCATGGATCTTGCTACAGGTACCATTGAATGTTCTGTACCTGTCCAGCCATGAAGTCCGATTACCGCAATCCTAGGTGAATCTGATTCTTGGTGATAATTAAGTTTCATCGTTCATTATTACTCACAGCAGCAATCATCTACAATAGCGATTGTTTCTAAATCAAATTCTTCTTCAGTCAATCCTGTTAATTGATACCTGATACAAATTCCAATATTCATTCCTTCAATATTGCCAATCTCAGCCAAGTCGTTCTGGGTTACTTCTTTAAATAAAAAACCATCCAATATACCGCCTCCGCAACTTGCACATTCAGGGTTATCTTCGCATGTAACCAGCAAAAAGAGTGTCAATGTAAGAATAATTGTTAGAACAACTCTCATTTCCAATGCCATTATTTTTTAAAGTTTGGCTCAGCGGTTAAAACCCATCTAGCATTAGACGGTGTGCGGCTGGGCTCCATACGATACAGTTCACCAGTAGTTGTATCCAGTAGGTAATGCCAGTGCGTACGATCGATACTAAAACTCTGCAACTGGTAGCGACCACTGGGGCCAATGGTTGTATCACCGCTGAGATAAGCATCAATGCGGCCTAGCATGACTTTTAAAGAGTCTTCTTCTATTTGGCTAGCACCCAGAAACATGAACATGCATATGATTACAAGAGAGCCAGTAATGAATCCACTGATATATTTTTTCATTGGTATTCCTCCACTTTTATCTAGGTTAACGGTTGGCTTCATAATTCGCCATCCTGGTTATAAAATCTTCTTCATCCTTTGCCTGGAGCAATGGACTAATGCGCACATTTTCATCGATACTAATGGTTGGTTGTTTACCATAATCATGACCGGGGTAAATTAGTGTATCGCCAGGTAATGATAAAATCTTATCATATACACTATGATATAATTCCCGTGTATCTGCGTAGGAGTTAACAGTCCGGCCGGTTCGGCCCACGAAAAGTGTATCACCAGTGAAAAGAATATTACCCATTTTATAGCAGACAGAGTCAGGGAAATGACCAGGTGTATGCATTACATCAATATTAATACGACCTAATATAAGTCTATCCTTATCACCAACCGGGTGAAATAGATCTGTAGGTGTAAAATTAATCAGTTCCTTGTAACCGATATATTTTACTTTTGGATAGCAACCAAGGAATTGTTTCAAATAAGCGGTGTGATCTCCGTGAGTGTGGGTGATTAAAATAGCGTCTAGCTGCTCGCTTATATGCGTTTGTACAGTTTTTACTGGAACAGCAGCATCAACCATAAATTGAATACCAGTTTGCATGCAGGTTATCAGATAGGTAAAATTATCATCGTACCCTCCGCGAAAAGAACGGATCGAAAAATCAGTGTCAAACATAAGTAAATATTTTAAAATGATTTAATTGGGCAATAGTTTATCTTCTGATTAGTTGAAATGCACTATTTAGTTGAAAAATATTATCAATAGAGGTTCATAATGAAACAGACTGGTATTTACCTTATCCTTGGTGGCGCTGTGGTGTTTATTTTGGTCTTTATTGGCAAGATCATGGCACTGTTGTTCAATAATCCACTTCTTGGTCTTGCGCTCATGGCTGTAGTGATTGGTGTATTTATTTTGCTGTATAGTATTATTCAAGAAGAACGAGTAGCAAAAAATAATGAGTCCTTTCGCGACATTGACAAATGATAGTAGTTACAACCGATACTGTAGCAGGTCACGCCATAACTAAAACTTTAGGTACCGTCATTGGCAATACGATCAGGGCTCGCCATTTGGGAAAAGATATTTCTGCAGGATTGAGAAGTTTGGTAGGTGGCGAAATCACTGAATACACTGGTATGATGGCAGAATCCCGAGAACAATCACTGCAACGTATGTTAGATCGCGCAAAACAATTAAACGCTGATGCAATTATAGGAGTACGATTTCAGACTTCAATGATAATGCAAGGTTCAGCAGAATTATTAGTTTACGGTACTGCCGTTAACCTGAAACAAAATAAATAAAGCTACCAGATAAGGGATCCTTTAATTTTATTGATCAAACTTGAAATAAGTTTTGGAGAATAATAATGATTGAATTTTTAACTTGGATGCCTGCAATAGTATTGCCTGGCGCTGCATTAATACAATTAATAAAACTGTGGAAAACCCATGATCCGAGTGGGGTCAGTGTTTTATCATTGCTATTGTTCGGAATTGCTTTTGTAGGAGTCTATATTCTTTTTGCCCAAACAGGCGGTTATTTTTCCATCCAGGCTATAATGGCTTTTTTGCTAACAGCCTTACTTAATTTTTGGATTGTATGGACTGTATTAAAATATCGTTTCAAACCTGATGAAAACGATGAACTAGAAAGGAACACTGATTAAATGAAAAAACAGATTGGTATTTTTATAGCATTCCTAATGATAGCTATATCTTGCACAACCAACGAAAAGGTAGCTAAGGCGCCTCAGTTGATAGATTATATGGACACTGTGAGTTATAGTGTAGGTGTTGATATTGGAAAATCATTTCGCTTACAGGAAATGGATATAGATCCTGATGCAATGGCTAGGGGTTTAAGTGACGCATTTTCTGATAAAGAAACCGCATTAACCGAGGATGAAATACAATCAACATTGATAAATTTTCGTCAAATATTCCAGCAAAAACAGCGTGAGATAGCACAGCGGAAAGCACAAGAAGCAGCAGTAGCAGAAGAGGCTTATCTTGCTGAAAGCGCATCAAAGGATGGCGTTGTTTCTTTACCAAGTGGCTTGCAATATAAAGTTATTACACCTGGAGACGGCCCCAGTCCATTAACAACTGATAAAGTAAAAGTACATTACAAGGGTTCATTAGCTGATGGTACAATATTTGATAGTTCTTATGATCGCGGACAGCCAACATCCTTCACTGTTTCCGGTGTAATTAAAGGCTGGACTGAAGCATTGCTATTAATGCAGGTTGGATCTAAATGGGAATTGACTATACCTTCAAAATTGGGCTACGGTGCACGTGGTTCAGGCGGGAAAATACCACCAAATAGCACGCTTTTATTTGAAGTTGAATTATTGGGTATCGAATAGGTATTATAATGGAGTATGCCTGATTTTTCTATTCGATCTTATAAATCTGCCGATACCAGTGCAGTTTATGAGATCTGCCTAAAAACTGGTAATTCTGGCCAAGATGCAACTCATTTGTTTTCTGATCCATTAGTATTGGGGCATATCTATGTTGGCCCATATATGGAATTTGAACCTCAATCTGTTTTTATTTTGGAAGACGATCAAGGCCCATGTGGTTACATAATGGGGGTTTTAGACTCGCAAACATATTACCAATGGATGCATAGTGAATGGTTGCCTAAAATTCGTGTTAATTACAAGAAGCCCACGGGTAATCCCGATACCTGGGATGAAACAGAAAAAATAACAGATCTTCTTTTTCACCCTGTGTCGCAACGATTGCTTCCAGATTATCCAGCACATCTACATATTGATCTATTGTCGCGAGCACAGGGAAAAGGTCAGGGGAAATTGTTGATGGATCGCTTTATTGATTATTTAAAATACAATAAAATTCCCGGGTTGCATTTGGAACTGAGTTCCAATAATGACCGAGCATTTAACTTTTACCGTAAATATGGAATAGAAGAATTAGATCGCGATAATGAATCAATAATTATGGGGTATCATTTATAATCAATCTATAAATAACACTACTTTGCCAATTATTTTTCGATCCCCAATCATCTTTATGGCATCTATAGCCGATTCCATTGGAATTGATTTTGAAATAAATGGATTAATTTTTTCGATTGCGATTAATTTTCCGATTTCAATGATATTTTTTACATTTTGTTGTGGTTCATAACTCGTGAATGATCCCCAGAATACGCCGACAATTGCGCATCCCTTTAGTAAAGCAAGATTAAGTGGGATTATTGGTATTTCACCTGCGGCAAACCCAATCACCAAATATCTACCTTTCCAATTAATAGTACGAAGCGCAGGCTCGGCGTAGCAATCTCCAATGGGGTCATAAATAATATCATAACCTCCTTTTTGGCTTTTTTCTTTGAATTGAGCAGAGAGGTTTTTCTGCCCTTCCTTATCCAATTTTTCTGTACCATATATTACGACATCATCAGCACCGTAATCCCTACAGACCACAGCCTTTTCTTCGGATGAAACAGCTGCAACAACCCGTGCATTGAATGCTTTAGCAATATCTAAGGCTGCTAAACCAACACCGCCTGAAGCTCCTAGAATTAGGATTTCGTCATTCTCTGTCAAATTACCTCTTTGAATCAATGCGTGGTAACTAGTGCCATAAGCTATTTGCGTTGCAGCAGCTAGTTCAAATGTAATTGTATCGGGCATTTTGATAACCTGTTTTTGATGTACAGCAATTTTTTCGCAAAAAGCACCCCAACCGCTCATAAATGAGACCCGATCACCAATTTTATAGTCTGTTACATTTTTTCCAACAGCACTGATTGTACCGGCGCCTTCAGACCCAGGAGAAAAGGGTAGTGGTGGTTTGAATTGATAAAGTCCCTGAACAATTAAGCTATCCGGAAAGTTCAAAGCAGCTGCTTTGATTTCAATTATAACTTCATCTTCCTGAGGAGATGGATCTGGGATATCTTCCCAGGTCAGATTTTCAACAGCACCAAATTCCTTGCATAGCAATGCTTTCATCATTATATCCTTTTATCTAGTTTTATTATGGTTAAAGATAACCACATTATAATTCTTACTATTAGATTACTATAACAATGGTTCTTGGTCCAGTAGATTATACGATCATTATAGTATACTTGATCGGTACTGTAGCCTTAGGTGCGTACATAGGTCGTAAAATAAAATCAGTAAAAGGATTGTTTTATGCAAAGATATAGATGGATATCCCTTTTTATTATCATAAGTATAATCCATGGGGGAAGTGACGATAGTGTATTGGGTTATTTTACGGAATCTACCAGTAAAATATTATTGAATCAGTCTAATCAATTGATTCTAGGGTCAGCTGCCCTGGCAGCGTTAGCTGCTACACAAGTGGATCACCAAGTGAAGTCATATGCGCAAACAAAAGGATTATTACCTGATAATGTTTCCCATTTTGGAGATATGTATGGAGGCAACTGGGGGCACTGGATATTATTGTCATCGATATTGGTTACATCATTAGACGATGGAGAAAAAGCTGAAATGTCTGAAAAAATGGAATTTGCGACATTAGCAATGGTTACAAATGTAGTAGTAACGGAGGGAATGAAACGCGGGTTTGGCCGCAAACGACCAAATGGTAGTTGTTGTAAGTCGTTTCCTTCAGGGCACACTTCGCATAGTTTTACAATTGCTACTATTGTAAACGAGCTTTATGGCGACCAAATTGGTATTGCTGCATATTGTTTGGCAGCATTGGTTGCGGCCAGTAGAATCAATGATAATAAACATTATTTAAGTGATGTTATATTTGGTGCCGGGTTAGGTACGGCAGTTGGTAGGGGCTTTGCCTTGTCTTATAACAATCGTATTAAAGAAAATATTCCTTCGCCGCAATTATTTCTGAAAATTTATATTCCACTGAATTAATAATTATTTTTTCAAGGTTTATTTGACCAGCGCTTACAATACTTATTGTTAAAGCTAAACCCACACTAGTTATTATTATTTTATCTTACTCTTACTTTCAATAATCGCAGGCAACTATTTGTAATATTGTAATTCAAGCCCAGCTCATTTACTATACAAATTCGGGAAGATTGCTTATTTCAACAGGATCATTTTTTGGGTTAATATTGTTTTAGCTGCTTCAAGTTTGATAAAATAAATTCCTGAAGCAGCACTGCGACCGGACCAATGTAATGTATGAAAACCTGGTTGGTGAAATTGGGATGTTAGCGTTTCCACATGGCGACCATTGATGTCAAAAATTTCCAACTTTACAAATGTTTCTTCTGGTACAGCATAGGGAATAATGGTTGTATTATTAAAGGGGTTCGGATAGTTTTGCATTAATCGAAATTCGGTAGGGATCACCAGGGCGATTTTCTGTGTTCCAGCAGCGATCAGGGATTGGTCTTCCCCAAAAAATTTATATATTACTGTTGCGTCTGCCGGTTCATTAATTTCTGTTTTGATCGAAATCACCCGGGCATCATCATCCGGATCAACCGACCCAAATTCAAGGAGTATCTCACCATTCTCAATTGCTTCTCGTTTCATGGTGAGATTATTATTACCAAAGCCAGCATGGTTCAAGTCAACCTTGCCTTGCAGCGGATTGTATCGTAAATAAACCTGTCCCGCAATAGCTTCCGTTGGTACATCAACCGCAAGTTTATCCCAATTCATGGCAATACCAATAGGTGGCGAAGCTGATGGTTCTAATCCGAATCTGTCTACTGACCAAGACCACATGCGGATAAAGGTCATACCATCATCTAAATCATATTTATCATCTAGGTTCGGTACAAGATGGGGGAAGGTACCACTTGTTGGACCCAAGCCTAAGACCAGTGGTTGGGAATCAGCCATCCAGAATGAGACAAACTGTGCCAAATCCTCAACAGTGACTCTGTCATCAATGTCATAATCACCTAGGGCTGGCGTATAATATTTTTGACCAAGATTCACTGCTGTATTTCCTACGCTATCTGTAAGATTGTAAATAGTTAAGGTAATTGTGTCAAGGCTTGCCAGGGGGGGATGCAAATTTAATTTAAAGGTAGTTGCTGTAGTAGTGTCTGAATAGGTTAAATAATTGTAGTGGCTTGCTGAAACGGAATAGCTAAATGATATAACTGGCTCGTTAAATACTAGTTTTATGGGCAAACCAATACTAGAACTTATGATAGTGTGATTGGGTGTAGATAATTCCGGTCTTACTTCGGGAACAACTTGATCATTTAATCGCAGGGTGTCAGTATTCTGATCCACTTCCCAACTATTAGGGCTGAATTCCAAGGCATTACCGCTTGAATCAAATACAGAATTAGCGTCTGCTGCTTTTATATAGAAAGTTTCAATCCCGCTCGGCGTACCACCAAAAAAATCCAAATAACAGTACAATGTATCTTCACCGCCAACAAGTGGATTTTGTAAAGAGTTATATATTTCAGAAACTCGCGCACTATCGCAATGAATACTAGTTGTTATAAACTCAACGGAAAAATCAGTTGGCTCTACCGAAGTATGGGGGCTAATGTCACCATAGACATCTTCTGTCAGTGTAATAATAACATAGGAATTATCATCAGCAATATCAGCTGTCGGCAAATTTATCTTTGGCGGGAGCCTATCCGGCAATAACACTTTTCCACTGGTACTGGTTCGTAGCATGGGATTTGCTGATTCATCATAAATTGAAGCTGGTGAATTGGGACTGATCTCGACTTCTTCAACACCACTGGGCAGGGCACCAAATAGACTAAATTGAACAAAGATTATTGAATCTCCGCCACTTGGATCTAGGAGATGATTACTTGTATCTTTATAAATACCTGTAATAAAAGCATTGGTAGCATTTCCACCATTATTATAAAATTCTAAGTGAAAATCAGATATTTCAACCTTACTTATACCTTCATTATTTAAAGTGTCTGTATAGATCTTTTCATTGGTTTGAATAACCATATAATAATGGGTATGGAGGGGAATTATTGTATCATTTATTGTTGTTGTAATAGGGTATATGTAGGGTGGAAATCTATCATTCAGAAAGAAGATATCCGTGGACGCAGTGTCTAGCACATTACCAATTTCATTAATTATTGAGAAATCAGTCAAAGGACGTATCTTAAAATTTTCCACACCACTAGCAGGAGGATTCATTAAATTGATTCCCAATCTTATTGTATCTTCTCCAGTTGTTAACAGATTGTTATTAACGTCTGTAATACTGGAAATTATTGCATCTTCAGCGTTACCACTGTCAGGAACATTTTGATCAAATTCAACGATAATAAAATCACTGCTACTAAGTGGTCCATTTGACAAATTAAAAATTTCTTCGCTCAAAATTAATTGAACATAACTATTTTCATCGCTTAGTGTAGCATCTATGATTCGCGGGAAAGAATTTAAAGAGTCTCTACGGGTAGCAGCGGCGTCCATGGGATTGCCACTAAAATCCTTAATAGAGGTGTCATTTAGTGGTTTTAGCTCAATGCTTTCTGTGCCGCTGGGAGCACCGGTTACATCCAAATAAACTCGGATCGTTTTTTCCCCACCCGTTAAGTGATTGCCGTTTGATTTTCTCAGAGAATCAATCTGTACATCTGTGGCACCAGGATCATTCCCTGGTTGAAAATTCAGGTCGCCAAAATCCTCAGGCTCAACGGGGTCAGGGTATGAATCGTAGATACCTTCAGAAAAATACAGGTTGGCATATTCGTTACTATTGATAATTCGTAAACTATCAATACCTGGTGGTAATTTATCATACAGTGTTAGACTATCTGTACTTGCGCCGCTATCCATGGGGTTGCCATTGCGATCATAGATAGATGTCCCATTTTTAACCTTAACCAATATCTGTTCATCACCGCTGGCTAACTGGCCGGGTGGTGTAAGAAGATTGATTTTAATTATTTCTTCCCCACCTTCTAATGGATTTCCATCTTCCTTTGTTAGTGAATTTATAGACGCACCCGTAACCGTGCCGCCCATATTAATATTCTGGTTAAATCCCAGTTCAAAATCTTGGTCTATTAAAGATTGATTATGTTCAGGATTCGTCCAAAGACTTTCACTTGCATAAAATAAAATAAAATCATTTTCGTTGTTAATAGATGCGGAATCAATGGTAGGTAACAGCTTGTCCTTGAGTGTAAATAAAAGGGTGTCTGATTCATCTAGGGGATTATTGATCGAATTAACAATGGATGTGTCATTTAACGGGCCTATCGTAATGGTTTCTGTCCCGCTGGGAATACCGGTAATATCTAAATAGACGCGGATGGTATCTTCCCCAGTATTGAGTACAATATTATTAGTATTTGTTATGTCAGTTATTTCCGCATCTGAAGCATTGCCGCCGGCCCCTTGTTGAAAATCGAGATCGCTGAAATCACTACTAGTCAGTGCACCACCCGATCCACTGAACACTGTGTCACTGAAAACGATTTCTACGAAGGCGTTATTCTCATCCAGATTCATGATCCGTTTATCTGAATTATTTACTTTTATCCATGGCTCTTTATTTAGAAAGTCTGTAACGATAGCAGCGGCGTCCATGGGATTGCCACTAAAATCCTCAATAGAGTCGTCATCTTGCGGTTTTAGCTCAATTCTTTCTGTGCCGCTGGGAGCACCGATTACATCCAAATTAATTCGGATCGTTTTTTCCCCACCTACTAATGGACTTCCATCATTCTTTGTAACATCGGTTATAGAAACATTGGTTGCATTACCTCCAACGCCAGGGTTGAAGATAACATTATTGAAATGAGCAGGATCTATAGTAACTCCTGGATCTGCACTAAAAACACTTTCATTAAAAATTATGTCTACAAATTCATTGCTAGTATCAATTGTAGAATTTTCAACATAAGGGGCAATTAAGTCATTCAGAAATATTGGACCAGTTGTTACTGTTGTTAGCATTTGATTACCATATTGATCAAAAATAGTTGAGTTTTGAACGGTGATTTCTACTGTTTCATCACCGCTAGCTACAGTGTCAACATCAAAATAAAATCGAATATCATGCTCACCACCTACGAGATCGCCCGTAAATACTTTACTTATTGATAGAAGTGAATCACCACTACCAGGGTCAACTACAATATTAGCTGTACCACCATTATTTTCGTTTTGTTCAAAATACAATTGAAATTCTGTTTTTTGAACCGCCCCTGTTCCATTCTCGCTTTGAAATAAACCTTCACTGAAGTTGATTATCATATTTTCAATATTATGGATGTAGGCCGTGTCAATGTCTGGGGATAGGTTGTCAACCGTGATCCTTTTAGGATTATTTCCGTGCCTGAAATTTCCAGCCTGATCCAGAATCCTGGCTCCTATGATGTGTGTTGAGGAATCTATAATACCCGTTACAGCTTCATATTCCGCATCCATTGCAGTTACCATTCGTTGTCCAGCTGTGATATCTTCTTGTGTTAGGATACTTAAATTCCCAATGTTCAACGGCTGATTACCGAATGTACTGTCAGTTAACTGTGCATATGCTCCAACCAATTGATCAAAAGCCAAACTGTCCTCTTTAAAATCAATTGGTGAATCATTTGTATCCCAGAGAGAAGCACTAGGAATTGTACCATTGTTGTCTTGACCCGAAGCATCAATTACTGTGGTACCTGTTCCTTCATCAAAACGCCAGTAACCAATGAGACCCGGTTCATTACCGGACAATGATTGATTCATATACCCTTGTATCTCGGTCTGGGTACGCGCCACATCCCAGATTCTAACCTCATCTATCTTCCCATCGAAAAAACCAATATTGGAATTAAATACAAATTTACCAATCAAAACATCAGTACTTGCAGAGTATTGTATACTCCCTGAAGCTGTTTTTGGTTCTATTTCTGTCATTATTCCGTTACGGTACGTTTTTAGGTGTGTGCCATCATAGGTGGCAGCCAAGTGGGACCATTCACCCGTTTGAACAGCTGCCACCGGCCACTCGTTTCCTGTTGCATCAGCCCACTCGTTCGGAGCTGGAGTGTCCGTACGGAGAAAAAAATGCCATCCTGAGCCAAAATAAAACCATCCATACCCCTTCCATTGACTACTATCTGCTGGTAGATCAGCATATGAAAGGAATCCGTCATAATTTTGATAGGTAGAATCGGGCTTTATCCATGCTTCAACAGTAAGATGATCAGTTGCAGGTTGAAGTGGATTGCCTGATACATCTATTGTTACAAACTCATCTGTACCAGTACTAAGAGATGTTCCGCTGCTGTAAAGGAATTTTACTATAGCTGTGTCTGGCGGGATATTTACTAACATTCTTAATGAATCATCATTACTGTACCAAATAGTGTCTGTCTCTAATGCTTCAAATGTGTTTACTGCACCTAGTTCAAATTCACCAGGACCCGTGCGATCAATAACTACAAGTGAATTATCAGTAGTTACTGTTTTGGGATTTCCATCAACTGGTATTAGGGTACCACCAGCATTATATTGTGCGATAAACATGGTAACAAATGAAACAGGGCCATCTTCATCATTATTTTGCACCACATAAATTGCTTGCCATGCATTACCGCTTATATTTGTTATATTTTCCTGTGTTAATAAACTGTCTGCAATAATGGCACTCGTCCCAATAAGTGGTGTATCAGCAGTGAATTTAAGTGTGATCGTATCACCAGTAACTGCTAGAGTAGAATCAAGGGGATTATTAGATCTAATAGATACAAATGTGAGTTGTGGAATTGGAGTAACAGTAACGTTATCTATATCCCAGGAGTTAATATTAAAAGAATCTTCTCCATAAGCACGGAACCCCAATTGAATGGAATCTGTAACATTTGCTGTATAACTATCAGTGCGAAGTGGAAAATTCACATTAATACCTGCAGATACTTCATAGCCAAGTACTTTTTGCCAATTTTGCCCAGGAGTTCTAAACTCGATTAACAAGCCCTCAGTTCCACCAATTGAATAAAAATCAAGTTCCATATCATAAAATACTTTTACTTGTTCAGCGGAGCCTACGTATATAGTTGGACTTGTCATTCGAAAATCATAGTCTAAATATGAAGGAGCCCAATACATATATGCAGCTGGAGGCGGATTACCAATAGCATGTCCAGCATATCCCATATTTCCAGCTCTCCAGGTGATACTGTCACCCGATGGGTTGCCGTATGAAGGATCATCTGATATTGGGAATGTCCATCCAGCTGGCAATGGACCAGAGCACCCACCAACAGTAGGGTCATCACATTCGCTTTCACTAAAGTCTTCAAAAAAGGGCAGTGTAAATTGTGAAAAAACTGTTCCAGGGATAATAAATAATAAAAAAATTATTAAAGGGGATGAACTTCTCATCTAATAATTCAGTGTTCTACCAGTACTATTATAAACCGAGGTTGAAATATAATTATGTACCGGGTGGTAGGTTAATTTTCCAAAAATTCAATGTTAGTCAACCCTGATTGTTGCTTTGCCATACGATTTGATTATGATCGGTTCATTATTAGGTGTAACCATTCTGGTCCAAGGCTGTAAATATATGAGCTCAGAATCAAGGGAATGTTTGGCCCTGAAATACGCTGTTGCAATGGATGCGGTGCCTGATGAGTAAGTATATTCATCAGCTAAATAGAATGAATATACATCCAGGTGACTGGCTTCAGTAGAATCCCAGAGAAATAGCGTGTCATAAGCGTCAATAAATAATTCACCTACTTCCATATCCAAAAACTGGAGGTGTTCACGAAGATACTGTACACGAAGATGTATACCAGCTACGCTGTCAACCTGTAATACATATAGATTGATAGCAAATGTATCACCTACACTTACGTTGATTTCATGGGGGTTAAAAAATACTGCTGGCGGTTCCATTTCCTGTAAGGGGACATCGATCCAATTATCCATCGGATAATCTGAATCCGCGCAGGAAATAGTAAAAATCGTAATGATGGTTCCGGTAAACCAAAGTAGTAAACGGGATTGGAAAATTTGTTTAATCAAGGGCAAAAGATAGACTTAATCCTACTTCATTAATTGCTGGATCCATGGTCAATAAAATTGATGTTGGTTCTACCTCTATTTTTCTAGGGGCAACCTGCCAGGTATGCCACATATTTACCATCCAGTAAATTACACTGAAACGACGAATCATACGCATGTTGCGGTTGGCCCGGTCCATGCGACGACCATATTTCTGAATTTTCGGGCGGTAGGCAATTAGATCTTCTGGGACCAGTGATGGCCCATAAGATGCATACAATCTATCTGCTTCTTTTTTGGAAGTACTGTAATGGTAATAATTGTATGCCAAAAGAGTGCCCAGTGTTGTCCAACCACCGATGATCCTGCGGCCGATCACTACCCGTTTAGAATAAACCTGTCCTGCGCCAGGAAGCGCTGCGGAATAAAGCATGGCCCAGAGCACCTGATTTCTTTTTAATTCCAGGTCAATTTTTGATTCTAGCTGGGGGAAGGTTGATTGACGCAGTGTCAGACCATCACTTGTTATAAGGAAGCGGCTGGCATAAAGATTGGGATTCAATTCGTCATAAAATAGTCTGGTTACCAAGGTATCCACATAATCATGAATACCGTCCATTTCACCTATATACTCCAGTGAACGTGATCGGATAATCTCTTCCATTTGCACTGAAATTAAATCTGCGCTCAGCGTATACTGATCACTTTCCCGACTGATATTGCCCATGACGATCCTATCCACATTCAGTAATTTACCAACATTGACTGCGCAACCGATAGATGTGCAGGTTGAATAATTTCTTGTTATTTTGTTGAGGATATTGAATCGATTTTTTATGCCCGATGCTTCCACACTATAGGGTGTATACATGGCAAGCGTTAATCGAAATCTTTCTGTAAGAGTCTGTCCAGCAGCAAGAGATATACCCTGGTTATGAAAATCGACTACTGCAATAGTAGGACTGGATTGATCATAGAGATAGAAATGGGGGGCGTCTGGCAGGCTAGCTGCAGATATTAATGACAAGAGTGCCGCCGAGGCAATTGTTTTCGGACTCCGCATATTTATCATCCCTAATTTAACAGGAATGCTAGTCAAATATATTATGTAATAAGCAATCAATTCAATTGCATTCCGCTGCGCAAAATTTTCAGAAATTACAGCAAGTTAAAATCGGCGGCGGGGGTTATCCTGGAACCACTGGTCCAAAAATAGATCCATATGATCAAAGAGTGCGGACTCAAGGTGGGTTTTTAATTCCCGGTCAACACTATAGCCGATCGATTGGTGTTCGTAGATTTTTGCCAGGGAAAAATCTTTTGTCATTTCGTTATCATTGAATTTCTCAATATAGTTTTCCATTGATAGTATGTAGTTAAAAAGAGAAACCTCAACTGTGTAATAAAAGCCAGGAACTTCTTCCAGAGGACGCCCGACAATAAAAACACGCAGCAGGGGATAAGGCTGATCTAACTTGATCCAGATTTTATACTGATCTAGCTTTTCTATTACGTACGATTCAACCCAGGTAGGTGAAATAGCATTTTCTAACCCATCAACGATAACCTCAATACTTAACTGGTCCAGTCCTTTGAGATTGGACTCATGCCATCTTGTTTGGCCTGGAGATATGGCAAGGAACAATATTGATACTATAATAAAGGGTGTGATCTTATTACGGGCCTGGATCATATTACCTTAAATGTACCCCGGACAGGATTCGAACCTGTGGCCTACGGATTAGAAGTCCGTTGCTCTATCCAGCTGAGCTACCGGGGCATTCAATTAATTGGTGAGATTGGATGCCTCTCGATACACCAAGGCAACTGACGAGCTATCCAGTATAATCACCGTTTAAAATACGTTCTAAAATTACTACCATATATAATTTGTTTATATAGGGGGAATATTACGATCTAGTAGATGGCATTAACCGTAATGAAATTGTCAATTGCCATACATCACTTCTTTGCTTTATATCGCCTTCATTACTTGAAAATGATCCACTAATAAATATTGGTTTTTGGACATTCAAAGCAACCGCACCAACTTTAGTACTGAAAAGGTATGCTATGTTTGGTCCAATAGTAGTTGATTTCGTATTCGGTGCAGGAATCCCGTTCCAGTAACCTTGACTAGTTTTCAATATATTAATTCCATAACCAATAGAACTATCAATATTATCGAATCTCTTATAAATCGCAGAAAGAGTTATGTTGAGGTTATTTGGCGGTAAATATCCAAATTCACTTTCACCTAAAGGCTTTTCAAATACAATAAAACCTCCAAAAAACGTAGGATTAACGTTCCTTTTATAAAAGACCTGAGTTTCAAATATGTAATTAAATGTGCCATTACTTAAACTAAAATGTCTGTGTTCAGTAGTTTCATTACCATTTAGAAAATAAGGATCTGATGTTAATACACTATTTGACGGAATAGTTAATCCTCCTCCAGAGTAAATCCTAAATCCATTTTCCAAACCAGTATTTTTAACTAAATACCTTAAAATAAATTTTGAATCACCCAAAATACTTCCGTTAGCATTTATAAAATCACTGAAGCTTGTTTCGGTTCTATGGTGAATCGATTCATTAGATCCATTCCAATCCATCATGCGAACACCTAACGTTATGGTTGCCAGAAAATTCCATTTATCTGAAATTCCATATAAAATACTGGGTTGAATCAAAAATGTATTTAATGAGCCACTGTGGTCAAAATCTTCGTTACCAATTGGTTCATGCCACCAGTCAATATAGGTGAAGTAACTTTGAATTCCATAATAGAATTGCCTCTTTAAAGCGCCAATTCCTTTATCTGACTCGCCAACTGGCAAGGAAGGGTTACTTCAGAGCGCTCATTGCCCGTAAAGAGAGGTGATCAGTAAAAAAATAATAAGTGATTTATTTTTCATATAGAATTTTACATAGAGTAATCAATATTAATCCATCTATGAGTGTATAAAAATTTTAGCCAAACCAAAACTTTCAACCTAATTCGCCCCCACTACAATGAAAACCCGCCAAAAGACGGGTTTTTGTTTCTAGACATTTAGGACTGGTGGGGTGTAATATTGGTTATATGAAACGATTCCCACGACTATTAATCATTCTACCATTACTGCTTTGGGTTGCTTGTGAGGATGATAAGGCATCAGATGAGAATACCTTATATGAATATGAATTACATTCGAATAATAGAGTTTCATCGTTACTTATGTCAGAAAGCGAATATGATAATTGGGTAAGCAACGATGGATTTTCAAATGGTGGTATAAGATTACCACTTATTAATGATGTTTATAATAAGTTTTCAGATAAATATGATTTTATTTTTTTTGTATTAAATGAGCCATATATACCTTCAACTCTAAATTATTATGGTAAGTTAATTGGAGTTTCTAATGATGTTCAGGGCATAGGAAGTAATAGTTATGATTATACTTCTGATTATGGATCTTCAGGTAAACTAAAAGCTGTAATGCAACTGACTGGTTTGGAATATTTAAAATATGGACCAGCTCTTCATGAGTTAGCACATCAATGGGCAAATTATGCACTGCCAACCCACTCTGTTGACAATATAGGGTCAAATCTAACTTCATATCCTTATTGGGGTCATTGGGGATTTACAGGAGGAAGCACAAGGGGACAGCTAGGTGGTTTTAAACAGAGTTCTTTAATAGAAAATGGTGACAACTCGTACACTGTTGATTCATTTGGTCCCTTTGCGAATGGTGGTAATGGAGTACCATTTAATGAATTGGAATTATACCTAATGGGTATGTTGCCAATCTCTTCTGTTACACCTTTTGATATGTTTACAGATATAACCTCTCTAGCCATTGATACGTTAACTTTCGATTGGACTTTTACTGCTGCTACTAGGACTACTTATACTCCTCAATCTTTAGAAGATCTTTTAGGGGAAAGAGTTCCTTCTGAAGGTAATTCACAAAAAGATTTTAAGTTATTAGTCATTGTAATAACGGATGCACCTTTATCAGATGATGAATGGAATAAGGTGGATGCTACTGCTGAATGGTTTTCTAAAAAAGGAGATGATGGTATAAGTTCTTATAATTTTTGGGAGGCTACAAATGGTGTAGGTTCCATTACAATAGAAAATTGAATACTATATATAATTACAATTATCCTATTTTTTTATTCCATCAGAAAAAAGAGAAAAAACCGATAAATTAAACCCCGCCCAACAGCGGGTTTTTTTGTTTATAGGTGGGTGGTATATTAATGGTACATAAGGAGTCAAATATTATGACAGAAATTATTATAAACCAGTCCGTAGCGATTCTATGTGATGGTAATAATATTGAACGAAGCATCCATGAGATGTCCAAATCGACCAAAGCCATGATTAACTTTGATCAATTAATACCTAAACTTTTAAATGGCAGAGGGTTAAATAGGCTGATTTATTTTCGTGAGGGTAAATCCATTTCTGAAAGATTTGCTGAACGATTGCATGAAAATTATTATGGTTCTGTAGTGCCATGTCATAAATCAGCTGATATACCGCTCTCCATTAAAGCAACTCAACTTGCTTCGAAAGTAGATACAATCATTATTATGTCAGGTGATTCCGATTTTGTTGAGTTAGTTACTCATCTAAAAGCAGAAGGTGTTAGGGTTGAAATTGCTTCCGTAAAACAAACTACAGCTAAAATACTAGTGGATGAGTCTGATCATTATCATGAAATAACTAGCAATGATTGGTTTGTATATAAAGGATCCAAAAGATCATCTTATAAGAAAAAGTAAAATAATTATTAAGATTCCTAAAACATAATCTATCGCCCCGCCTAGTAGCGGGGTTTTTTGTTACTTCAACACTATCCATTTGGCGCTGGTTTGAATTCATTTATTTTAATAAAAGAAAAATATTATTTCCTTAGTTTCATATATGAGAAAGGTGAGCCGGTTAATCATTGTATTTTGGGTATTGTTTTGTT
>ENA-UPTF01000976-UPTF01000976.1-marine-metagenome-genome-assembly--contig:-NODE-976-length-19015-cov-3.240891_pt1 | contig 19015 bp, 12 predicted proteins | sample MGYA00238166_ERZ767019 | MGnify/ENA primary metagenome ERZ767019 (study PRJEB28930, sample SAMN06266391) | marine metagenome | isolation source: Sea water from 250 m depth | place: Atlantic Ocean | study...
GTAAGTACGGACCATAGGGACCGTTTTGAACGGTTATTTCGACCCCGTCAGCAGGGTCTGTTCCAACGGTGCGTGGCAAGCACAAGAGCTCGAGTGCTTCCTCGAGAGTGATGCGTTCTATGGTCATTGTTTGAAAGAGTGACGCTGTTTTTGGTTTCGGTTGATTCTTGAGTTCATCGATGCGGTCTAGTTCGTCGACGAGTTCGATAACGCTGTCAAACACTCGAGAAGTTTCAATGAGGGAATTGACGTTGGTGAGACGTTCCTGATTGTCTTCGCGCTGTAAGTCCTTTATGTAACCGGACTGCTCTAGACATGACTGCAGCGCTGTAGGGGCGTCTGCTTCGCGTAGATCGACGATTGATTTTCTCAGCTTCAGGAATGATCGAATAGCTTTTTGGGCGGCAGGTGACGAACCGGCTTCCTTCGCCCGTTTGAAAGCCTCTATGAGGCTGATCTCTTGAGTGTCGCCGAACTCAATAAGCCGCTTGATTGCGGCGTCGCCAATCCCGCGTTTGGGGTTCTTTATCGCTTGCTTTACCGAGTCGTTGTCAGGGTCGTCGGTCATGCACCGCATATAGGCGAGCGCTACTTTGAGTTCTTTCTTGTGGAGAGGAAGAGCTAGGAGTTGCCCTCCGGGTGTCGAAGCGGCTGGCATTTTGGGAGGTCGCCCCAAAGAAACGTATGGGCCGAAGGTTCCTGGCCTGGCGATGACTTCTATACCGGTCGCAGGGTCGGGGCCCAGGACGCGTTCTTCGGGTGTCTCTAATAGTTCGATCGCTAAATCAAGGGTGATCTCGTCTGGAGTGATACCAGCAGGTAATGATCGATATTCTTCGCCTCGTTGCACATAAGGAAAGTTCTTGCCCACTTTTGCCACAACGACTTGACCGTCGTTATCAACCCCGATGGGAATCGTGTTGATTTCTACTGGGTCGATGTCGGCAAGACGTTCATCTGATACGAGATTGCGAAGACCTGGTAGCTGCTCCCCTTTTGCGTTAACGCCCCCAAAATAGAAATCATCTAGCCACGGGTTAGGTTCGATTTCGCCTACCGATATCTGATCGAGATCGTCTTCCATGCTCGCAGTTAGGGCGTAATCAACTAGATGTGGGAAGTGATTTTCCATGAGACCGACCGTGGCAAAGGCGGTGAGTGCAGGGACCAGAGCTTGACCTTTTTTCCAAACGTAGCCTCGGCTTTGGATGGTGCCGAGAATGCTTGCGTAGGTGCTGGGTCGCCCCACTCCTAGCTCTTCTAGTCGTCGCACTAGGGTCGCCTCGGTGTAGCGCGCCGGCGGTTTCGTTTGGTGGTCTTTGCTTTCAAGGGACGAGGCGACAACAGTGTCACCCTTTGAGAGATTCGGGAGTTCTCGTTCTTCTTCGTTTGATTCGTCTGACTGTCGCCCGTACACAGCCAGAAAGCCAGGAGAAGTGATTACGGTCCCACTAGTGCCGAATTCATAAGTTTCCGATCCGGATGGGGAAGCTGCTAAACGAATAGTGACCGTCTGGCCTTCAGCATCGTTCATCTGACTGGCTATCGTGCGACTCCAGATCAGCTGGTACAAACGCGCTTGATCACTGTCGGCTTTATCTCCTTTGAAACCGAGGTCCGCTGGATTTCGCCATGCGTCGCCTGCGGGACGGATAGCTTCGTGCGCCTCTTGAGCGTTTTTGACCTTCTTGGTATACACCCGAGCATCTGCAGGTAAATGGTCCTGCCCAAAGCGATCTCTGATCAGCGTGCGAGCAGCACTGAGGGCATCCGCCGACAGGGTCGTGCTGTCAGTCCGCATATAGGTGATGTGCCCTTCTTCATAAAGCTTCTGGGCAGCACCCATTGTTCGTGAGGCAGAGAACCCTAACCGCCCGCTGGCTTCTTGCTGAAGAGTCGAGGTCATGAAGGGTGCCGCTGGTCGCCGTCGGTAGGGCTTGGAGTCAACAGACTGAACAGTGAACTCAACCCCAGTAAGTGCCGACGCCAGTTCTTTGCCCTGGTCAGTGTTTACGATCGTTCTGTCGGCCTGGCTGAGTTGGCCCTGCGCGTCAAAGTCTCGACCAGTTGCAACACGAACATCATTGATAGCGGCAAGAGCCGCAGTGAACGTCGCATCAGAGGACATCTCAGCCTCCAAGCTCGAATACGCAGCTGTTTGGAAGGCGATGCGTTCACGTTCTCGCTCGACAATCAAGCGGTTAGCGACACTCTGAACTCTGCCAGCAGACAAGCCAGGCTTAACTTTTTGCCACATAACAGGAGATACTTTGTATCCGTAGAGTCGATCAAACTTCCGTCGAGCTTCTTGCGCATCAACAAGGCGGTGATCTAACTCTCGGGGGGAAGCGACCGCATCACGAATAGCTTTTTCAGTGATTTCGTGGAACACCATTCGGTACACGGGCACTTGGGGATTTAGTACCTCGAGGAGATGCCAGGCGATAGCTTCACCCTCCCGGTCTTCATCCGTCGCTAAGTAGAGCCCGTCCGAACTCTTCAGCAGCTTTTTCAGTTTCGCTACTTGTTTCTTCGCCTTCTCGGTAACTACGTAGAGCGCCTTGAAGTCATTGTCGACGTCTATGCCTAGGTTCGCCCATGACTCGCCTTTATAGACGGCAGGTACCTCAGTTGCTTTGGCCGGAAGGTCACGTATATGGCCCACTGAGGCCTCGACCACATAGTCGGAACCGAGGTACCGCTCAATGGTTTTAGCCTTGGCAGGTGATTCGACGATTACTAGCGATTTAGGCACGACGGCAATTAATTCCCTAATTCATGTGGGTCTGTCAAGTTCTTCGATTGCCCAAATAAAGCAACCTCATCCGCGGAAGGTACCGGGCATTACGGCATTTCCAACGCATCATCACTATCAAAATTTTCTCGGTTAGCCACTAGGACAAGGATCACAACAACGGCTGCAACCCCTACCAAAGCAGCAATTAGGGCTCCGAGAAGCTCTTCGATTTGTGGGGTTCCGAGCCCGGTGTTTTCCAGTCCGCCCTGGTCTGAAGGCCATGGCCACAGAACTCTCAGCGAGCCGACCATCAGACCTAGAAGCATCGAAACAACAAGATCGCGGTAGCGGTTCAACAGCCTGTTAAGAACTCGGCTGAAGAGGAGTAGGCCGACGAGAGCTCCGACTGCGTACATTCCGAGCACCGAGGGGTCCCGTTGTTCTAACGCAGCAATGAGATGGTCGTACAGGCCCAGCATCAAAAGAACGAATGAGCCGCTGATTCCAGGCAAAATCATTGCGCATATCGCGATCGCACCTGCGCATATCGCGACAAGAGGTGCCGGATTCTCAAGCGAACCCGAACGGATTCCCAGCAGCGTGAATGTGGCGACAGCGCAGATCCCGAATGTCAAGTAGAGCGGTGGCGCCCACTTTCTTACTTCGCGTCGTGTCGCAAACGCGGACGCTGCTATGACTCCAAAAAACGCTGATGACACGATCACAGGTCTTTCGTGAATCTGCGTTCGAAGCCACGAAGCTAGGAGCAGCAGGGCCAGGGTTATACCCAACAAGAGACTTGCGAGAAATGACCATTGGACCGCTCGGAATCGTTGCTTGCAACCAGCTATATCGCCGCGCACCAAACGGCTAATTCCGGTTGATGCAGTACTGATTTGTTCGATGAGTCGGTCATATATTCCTAATAGGAGGGCGACAGTTCCACCGGAGACACCCGGGATGATGTCTGCGACGCCCATACAAAAGCCACGCAGAATGTGGATGGGGACACGGCGTCTCACATATGGGACCGTACCGCGGCTAGAAGATCCTGCACCCTTCACCACCTAGCTTTCTTTGTCGGTATTGGCTAGTTCAAGCGTGGTGATCAATTCAGTTTTTGTGAATCCGATGGTCGACACCTCGGACCAAAAACTCGGTGATTCGGCCAGGTGCCGCGGCTAAGGCCATGGTGATCCACAGACGTTTTGGATGTCGAACTTCTCTTTTCTGTTTGATGACTGCTTGGACCGCGTCTGCAGCTACTTTGTCTGGGCTTACGTCGGTAAGCATCCGTAGTTGCCGCAACCTGCGCTGCGCTTGGTCAAAAGCTGGATTGTTGGTCACCCGAGTCCACATTTCAGTGTCGACTGGTCCGAGATGCATTGTGGTGACGTTGATGCCCGTCCCATCAGTTTCCATGCGGACAGTTTCAGCGAAACGGGTAAGCCCCGCCTTGGAGGCGCAGTATGTGGCAAGACCTGGGGCTGGGGTAATGGCGGCCATAGACGACGTGTAGAGCAGATGCCCCTGACCACGTTCGATCATGCCGGGAAGAACTTGTCGGGTAAGCCGCATCGGTGCCAAAAGATTGGTTGCAAGCACTTCCTTAATCCGATTTTCGTCGATGTCTTCCACGAACTCTTCTGTTTCAACACCAGCGTTATTTACCAAAATATCGATTGGTGCGATCTCTGATTCCACACGATCTATGACACCTGCGAGCTGTTCGGGGTCCGACACATCGAGGGGTAGTGGGGAACCATTTAGCTCTTTTGCAAGCTGGTCAATTTCGTTGACCGATCTAGCTACGAGTACTACGTGTGCTCCATGCCGGGCAAATGCTCGAGCTATGGAGGCACCGATTCCTTTGCTGGCTCCTGTGACCAGTACGCAGGCGTTATTGAGGTCCATTAACTAAGGCTACGCGCCTGCGGTCGCTGGGCGCGACGGCGCCTCGGAGACCACCTATGTGGGAGCCTCCGAGGCGTCGTTTAGTTATTTAGATAAAGGCGGGGACGAAAACCAGCGAAACGATCGTCATAACTTTGATGAGGATGTTCATTGCTGGACCTGAGGTGTCTTTGAATGGGTCACCAATGGTGTCTCCGACGACTGCAGCTGCGTGGGCATCAGTTCCTTTGCCTCCGTGCGCGCCGGCCTCAATGTATTTCTTGGCGTTGTCCCAAGCACCACCTGAGTTCGCCATGTAGATGGCGAGAAGGAAGCCTGTGACGACAGCTCCAGCGAGAAAGCCGCCGAGAGCATTGACATCGATAAAACCGATCACGAGCGGCAAGAGAATCGCTAAACCACCTGGGAGCAGCATTTCGCGCAAGGCGGCCTGGGTGGAGATATCCACGCAACGTCGACTATCTGGCTTAACCCCGGGTTGTCCTTCGCGAAGTCCCGGAATTTCGGCGAATTGTCGTCGAACTTCTACGATCATCGCCTGAGCGGCTCTACCGACTGATGACATTGTGAGTGCCGCGAAGATGAACGGCGTCATCGCGCCAAGGAAAAGTCCGATCGTTACCGCGGTGTCGTTGATATCGAGATCGACTTGGGGACCTGCGGTAAGGCTGAAGGATTTGAACAGGGCAAGCGCCGTCACTGCTGCTGAACCAACGGCAAAACCCTTGGCTACCGCCGCGGTGGTGTTACCTAGGGCGTCGAGGCTGTCGGTAACATCTCGAACTTCAGACGGAAGCTCCGCCATTTCGGCGATCCCACCAGCGTTGTCAGCTATAGGACCGTAGGCATCAACAGCGACGATGACTCCTGTAACAGCAAGCATGCCGATTGCTGCTAACGAGACGCCGTAGAGTCCGATGACATCTCCTGCTTGACCGAAGGCTGCTCCGCCGAGCCAGTAAGACAGTCCGATCATGGCAACGACCACCACTACTGATGGCAATGTTGAGAGCTTGCCTTGCGCAATTCCTTCGATGGTGACTGTTGCTGCTCCGGTTTCGGACTGAGCGGCTATTCCTTTTACCGGTTTGTAGTGCTCGGAAGTGAAGTATTCCGATACGAATCCGATAGCCCAGCCACCAAGCAATCCGCTGATGATGGTTAGGGACAAGTAGATGGGTGTTTCAACAACGCCCGTCCCGCTGAACAGCCACTGGGTGCCCACAATGGTGAAAATGATTGTCAGGCCCATGGCTACGTATTGGCCGGTATGGAGCTGCGTTGAAAGACTCTGCCCTTCTTTTCCTCGTGTCAGCAGAGCTCCGACAATCGAAGCGATCATGCCCAAGGCGCCGATGAGAATCGGGTACATCAACAACGATTCGTAATCTCCGAATACTTGCAGTTCATCTCCTTGGATGAACACGCCTGAAAATAGGAGCGACACCAACACGATTGGGGCGACAACTGAGCCCGCGTAGGACTCGAATAGGTCGGCACCCATACCGGCGACGTCGCCAACGTTGTCGCCGACCGCATCCGCGATAGTCGCTGGGTTACGAGGGTCGTCTTCAGGTATGCCTGCTTCAACTTTGCCGACGAGGTCGCCGCCAACGTCTGCTGCTTTGGTGTAAATACCTCCGCCAATACGAGCAAACAGCGCAATAGAACTTGCCCCAAGGCCAAATGCAGCCACGACCTGGAATGCACTGTCGACGCTCAGCCATGTCACCCAAAGGAGGTAATTGAACGAAATGCCGAGTAGCGCTAGTCCGGCAACAGTGAAGCCCATAACAGCGCCACCCTTGAATGCCAGTGGTAGAGCTTTGGCTGCGCCTTCACGTGCAGCATTAGCTGTTCTGGTGTTCGCTGCAGTTGCGATTCTCATGCCAATAAAGCCTGCGATGGAAGAAAGCACTGCGCCCATCAGGTATGCGAATGATGCCGATGGTCTTCCTTCGATCGGTACTACCAAAAGAAGCACAAACATTACGGCCACGAAAGCCGAGACCCATTGGTATTCCCGACGAAGGAACGCCATCGCTCCTTCTCGGATGGCTTGACCGATCTCTTTCATGAGATCGGTGCCCTCATCCGCCTTCATGACTGTCTTTGCGAAGTAGTAAGCAAGTAGCAGCGCTAGTGCTGAGGCAATTAGCGCGATATACGGAACCGCTGTCACGATGTCCTCTCAGTTCAGCCCGGTTAGTAGGAGATGCCGCTTCGGTCCGGGCCGACGGAGTCCGAGACGGCGAGGTGCGTTTCGGCACCAGAGGAAAAGCCTACGAAACCCATGCACGGGGGGCAACTACTTCTGGTGACTGATTAGTTCAATGTCGAATTCTCTTAAGAAGGCAACAAGGCCACTTTGGTTCTGGAAGTGGTGGCATTGAAGACCTATAGCTGCTCCGCCACGAACGTTTGTTTCGAGGTCGTCTACGAAAAGACAGTTCGCGGGTTCAACCCCTAAACGCGAAACGGCGTGGCGGTACGCGAGTGTGTGTGGTTTGGCTACGCCGATCCGGTGTGTGTTAATTACGACATCGAACAGTTCTTCAAGCCCGACTCTTCGGAGGTAGTCCTCGAATCGGTCATGATTATTGGTCAGAATTCCGAGGCGAAGACGATCCGGTAATCGTTTGACGAGTTCGACCATTTCCAAGTCGACGCGACCTTCAAATTCGAAGAATCTTTTGACGATGGGACGGATAAATGTTCCGTGGGTTTTCACTAATCTGTGTTCGGTTTCGTCTCGCCATTGAACCCATGTGAGTTCGCCGCGCGTTAACGGCTCGTGTAGTTCTTTGGAGAACGCTGTGGCGAAAACCGTGCCTGTCTCTATGTTTGCCTCGGCTTCGAAGGTCCAGAGGTCGGATTCATCCCATTGACGTATGACACCATCGAAGTCAAATAAGACTGCCTCTATCATTCCGCGGGATCCGACTGCTTTCCGTAACGCAGAAGCAGCAACGCTGCCACAGCGGCTACCAGGGAGGCAACGAGGATGCCTATCTTGGCTAGGTCGGTGATGCGTTCGCTTTCGAAGGCAAGTCCGCCTACAAAGATTGAAACTGTGAATCCGATCCCTGCCGCGAATCCCATACCGATGAACTGCGGCCAGTGAACTCCTTCTGGAAGGGTTAATCCGAAGCGGGTAGCGACCCAGGCGAAGAGTGTGATTCCTAATGGTTTTCCAATGACGAGACCCAACATGATTCCAAGTGTGACGTTGCTCGTTGCGGCATCGGAAATGGTGTTACCGCTAAGTTTTATTCCCGCATTTGCTAGTGCGAAAATCGGAATGATCATGAATGCAGTGAACGGGTGGAGCATGTTCTCCAGTCGTTCAGTGAGAGGCACTGATTCCTGCGCCAAGAACGACGCGTAACGGACTTCGGCAACATTCGCATCGCTCGGGAGAGCGTCAACGATTTGTTGCGCGTCGCGTTGGTTAAGAAGCGGTCTGGCTGGAGTTAACAGCCCCAACGCTACCCCTGCAATAGTTGCGTGAACGCCGGACTCCAAGGTCGCGTACCAGATGAAAACACCGAGCACGGCGTAGACGGGTATCGCCCAGACTCGGACACGTTGCAGTATCCATACCGCTATCAATCCCACCGATGCGGTGATGAGCCAGCCAGTGTTGAGGTCGCTGCTATAAAAAATGGCGATGACTGCAATCGCCCCGATGTCGTCCACGATCGCCAGGGTGAGCAAGAAGAGTTTGATCTTCGGTGAAACTCGGCTACCTAACAGCGCGACGATTCCTATGGCGAAGGCTATGTCGGTAGCCATGGGAATTCCCCAACCTCTTGAGGCCTCTCCAGAGGTGTTCAACATTACGTAGAACAGGGCAGGTACAACCATCCCACCCATAGCACCAATAACTGGCAGGGCTGCAGCCCGAACAGAACGCAGGTCTCCAGTAACTAACTCTCTTTTTATCTCTAGGCCGACGACGAAGAAGAACAGGGCCATGAATCCGTCATTGACGAAATGGCCGAGGCTCATGTGCGGGAGGTGCCAGGTCCCTACCGCTAACTCAATTTCGGTATGCCACAAGGCGTTGTAACTGTCATCCCAGCCTATGTTTACCCATATCAGTGCTATAGCGGTTGCGACTAAAAGCAGGATGCCTCCCGCTACTTCGCGATCCACGAAGCGCAGAACCGGCCGGGCTACGAACTTCGCGAGGCTGTTATCGCTGCTCGCGAAAGTGGGCCTTTTCAGAAGTGAGTCAGATCCAGCCATGATCTGTTAAGGGTAGAGCCACTGGCCCCAATTACCCCCAGTTATTGGGGTAGAGGGTCACAGAAAAGCTTTAGGCAAATCGGGGCATCACCTGATGTGTCAATAGATCCATCGATTCGATGATCTGATCGCTGGAATGAATGCCTTGTGGAATCAGAAAGAAGATTTCGTCGAAGCCGAGCCGGCTATGCGCCTCTTCAATTTGTCTGCTGATCGTGTCTGGGCTTCCCACCAATTTCAGGGGCATCCCCTGACCGAACTGACGGGCCCACTTATCCCAAAACCATTCCATATCTTCAAACTGCTGTTGAGCCTCCAGGTCTGTGGGTGCGCAGACGGTGATGCCTCCCCATGCTGCTTCGTGGCCCTTCGGTTTTTCGATACCGTACTGAGCTGCTTCAGTTCGGTAGGTCTCCCAAAGCGCCTCACAGAAATCGAGTTTGTCGCTCAAGACAATCGGGGTTCCTCCATATTTCGCCCAAAACAGAGCCGTCTTCATTGACATTGTGAAGCCCCCATATAGAGGCGGGTGTGGTTCTTGCAGCGGGCGGGGCGCTATCCCGATCTCATTGATAGTCATGTCCGGGTCTATGCCCGCGCCATAGTCGGAGTAGACGCTGTGATGGTGTGGGTTCAAATTGTCGTTCGGGAATTTCCAGAATTCTCCTTCGTAGCTGAAGGTCTGGTTCTGCAGTGCAGTCAGCACTACTTCAACAAACTCCTCAAAATATCTTCTGTTGTACTCATCAACATCTGTGTCTTTGTTCCAATGACCTACTGCGGACAAGTCCGGCCGAATTTTGAACTGATCAACCCAACGATGTTGGTAGCCCCTAACAATTCCTACGCCCAGGCGTCCCCCGGTCATGTGATCCAGAGTTGAGATTTGTTCTGCTACTCGTAACGGGTTGTGGGTGGTGGAAACGAAGCCACAAGAAATGATCCGCAGCTGTTCGGTAGCGTTCGCCACCCATGAAGCCATCAATCCAAGATCGTTCGATGTTTCGAAGCCTTCGATTTGTAGGTGATGTTCCGGGTGGCCTAAACCGTGCCATCCATTGTGATCTGCATATTTCGCAATGTCGGAGATTTCGGCCAGCATCCGCTGGTAGTAATCATTATTGAGACCTGCTAATCCCGACTCAAGTTCTTCTCGTCGACCCATAGTGCAATACATGAAGAGATCGAATTTCACAGCTCATCCTCCAAACAGTTTGTTTTAACTGTCCGTAGCAAGTCCATCCACCACTGTGCTCGCAAACATGTGTGCTACGTGTTCGATGTGGAATTCGCCGTCAAACCGCCACCATCCGACTACCGAGTTCATCGCTGCAATCGTCATGCGGGCGACGACTCGCGCTTCGATATCGCTCCGCAGTGAGCCATCTAATTGACCGGATTCGATCAACCGCACCCAGCCGTTAGCAAATTCGCGCAGTGGGACCGCCAGGTTCGCTCTTGTTGCCTCTGGCGACTCTTCATAGCACCGGATGTTTGCCTTGGTGAAGTCTGAGTCAAGGGTTATGGCGGTGATGTAGGCAACCACTGCAGCCATGAGTCGGTCGTGACCAGATGCTTCTTCGCCTACAGCCTTCAGTGCCGCCCGTATTGCTTCTCGTGCGTGATCCAGGCCGACCGCCATTACTTCTTCGACGATCGCGTCTTTTGAATCAAAGTGGTAGTAGAGGCTGCCTGCTTGCATCTTCGCTACAGACGCAATCTCAGTCAACGTTGCTGCCGCATATCCCCGACGCGCGAGAACATCGGCGGCGGCGTCCAAAATTCTGGTGCGCGTGCGTTCACCCTTGCGTATGCGGTCGGGAGCGAGATCGGTCGAACTCATTGGCGTGAATCTAGTATTCCTGAACAGGTTGTGAAGAGTCTGACCTGTGGTCGCTCACCTGTCGCATCAGAATCGTCCCGTTGAAGAGAGGCGCCTTCTGTGTTCCAAGAAATCAACAAGGACGTAGTCACCCAAGTTGTCGGGACTTGTGAAGAACGCCCGTCCGCCGTTCATGTGTGTCATTTTTTCGACGAATTGTCGGAGGTAGTTATTGGGGTCCAGCATGAAAATGTTTATCCGGATGTCTTCTTTGGTCGCTCTGGCGACCTCTTTGAGCGTTGACTCAATCGTTTCAGGTGAGGGTGGGTAATTAAAGTACGGTTGGCCGCTTGGTCCAATATGTGCTGTTGGTTCACCATCAGTGATCATGATGATCTGTTTCGTGCCGCTTTGGCGAGCCAGGAGCCGTCGAGCGATCATGAACCCGTGTTGCATATTGGTGCCATAGGCGTAGTCCCAAGAAACTTCGGGTAGTTGCTGTGCCTTGAATTCGAAAGCTGACTCTGCGAAACCGACGAGCCCTAGATAGTCGCGTGGGTATTGCGAGCTGATTAGTGAATGCAATGCCATCGTTACTTTCTTCGCCGGAAGAAAGTTGTCCCGCATTGGCATCGACAAGGAAAGGTCGAGCATGAGGACGGTAGATGCGCGTGTTGTCATCTCGGTTCGTTCGATTTCAAAATCATCAGGGGTGAGACGAACTGGGGTGCCTCGACCTGTTCTGCTTATGGCGTTACGAACAGTCTGTTCAATGTTGAGGTTGAAGTTGTCGCCGAATTCATAGGGCTTGGTTTCGTATGCTCGTTCGTGTCCGATTCCAGTTCGGTTGATTCTGTGAGAGCCGACTGTGTCATCCATCAACTTGTCGAATAAATCACCGAGGGCGTTCTGGCCTATGGCTCTTAAGGCACGTGGCGTCAGTTCGAGACGACCTTCTTTGTTCTCGGCGAGACCATTTTCCTCAAGCATTCGGGCCATTTCGCTGAGTCGCTGCAGAGCTTCGGCTGACTCATTTCCTAGAAGCTCTTCGACTCGTTGAGGGTCCACTTCGGCTAGGGCACTTGGATTCGAGGCGTTCTGCAGCATTTGTTGGAGTGCGTCTAGATCCCCAAGTTGCTGCATCAGGTCAGTGGCCTCAGGCATGTTGAGTTGTTCATTGCCACCAAATTCGTAGCTGCGGTCCCAGTTCATATCTGGGAACGCTTCTTGGAGATGTTGGGCAAGTTGCTGTGTTTGCCATTGCAGATCCATATCGTCCATTAATTCAGCGGAGAGTTCCTGCAATTGCTGGCGTTGTTCAGGGGTCATCGAATTCATCATCGCCTGCATAGCTGCCATTCGTTCGGCCATGATTTCGAGGAGCTCATCTAAGGATTCGGGGTTTTCTGGGAAGAAATCTCCGTGCCGGTCCATGAAGCCTTCGAAGTCCGGCTCTTCGCCGTTGTTGCGTTGCTCAATCATCTGATTGAGCTCAGCCATCATGTCTTTCATCGGTGACAAGTCTTCTGGCTGCATCTCCCCCATTGCTCCGGCCATTTGATCGAACTGACTTTGCGCGATTTCTTTCTTGAGACGCTCAATGAGCTCTTCGAACTGTTCTCGAGCTTCAGGTGAAACGAACTCGTAGTTCTGTAGGCCGCGTACTTTGCCTGCCAGGTCCGGGGGGAGCATGTCTAGTTGGAGGTTCTTGTCGACGGAGGAAGCTTCAGCTATGTCACCGGCCCGCTGGTCACCGGAGTCAACAGCGTCAGCAACATGATCTTCGATGGCATCTCGTTCCTCAGATACGACGTCGTCCAAAGTTTCGTTGATCTCGTCGTAGATGCCGCCCAGGTCAAACTGGTCCAACATCTCTTCTCGGCGTTCCCGGAGTTGGTCGAGCATGTCGCGTAGGCCTTGCATGCGGTTGCCATCTCGGTCTTCGAAGCCCTGTTGCATTAAACGTCGCATGGCCGCGTTGAGGTCGCCGTGGTACAGCAAATCGTCGGTTAGTTCTTTGAATAGGTCTTGGGCGTCGTACTCAAAGCCAACTTGGGTGCCATCCCATGCGGAATATCGGAAACGGACGCCTTCTCGCTTTTTGTTTCTTTTTCTGATCACCATGACGACTCGTTCTATTTCAGATTGATGTTCAGCCTCGACCTCGGTAGGTGGCCCGCACACCGAGTGCTTCCTTGTTGAGACGTTTTGACAGGTGCAGTCCTTCGAGGATGAGTTCGACAGCACTGGCAAGTTCTGCTGGGTCAGACGAATCGGTGAGTTCAGCAGCAGCTTCGGCAAGAGCGGGGTGACCAGCGAGTAGGTCCGCGTATTCTCCTGATCCCACATCGTCGCCCGTGTGGGCGACGACGCCTTGGTCAAAGCTGTCCACCACGGCGACGAGATCTTCGGGTGAGAAGCGACCCTTGAAGACTTCGAGTACGGCTGCATTCAACATCTGCTTGACAATTTGTCCTTCTCGTCCTTCTTCAATGGATTCAATTTCGATTTTTCCACTTGATGAAGCCATCAATGCGTCAAGATCGCTGACTCTCGGCACGACATGGGTTTCGTTGGCTTGTAAAGCACGACGGGTGGCGTTCGCGGCAAGAGTTTCGTAGTTGGTGACCGTCATTCTGACCGATACCCCGGACCGTTGATTCACCTGGGGGCTTGATCGGCATATGTGGCTGAAGGTCGCTATCACTTCAGCCATGAATTCCGGGACAACTATGGATAGTCCGGGGGCGTCAAGAGGCACTGCTTCCTGTTCGGCGATATCAATTTCGGTATCAATTTCTAGGGGGTAATGGGTGCGAATTTGCGCTCCGAATCTGTCCTTGAGCGGTGTGATCATTCGGCCTCTGTTGGTGTAGTCCTCGGGGTTCGCTGAAGCGACCAGCAACACGTCAAGTGGTAACTGCACTTTGTAACCGCGAATTTGTACATCGCGTTCCTCGAGGACGTTTAGCAGGCCCACCTGAATTCGTTCCGCGAGGTCTGGTAATTCATTGATCGCGAAGATGCCCCGGTTTGTCCGGGGAACCATCCCGTAGTGCAGGGTGAGTTCGTCGGAAAGGTATCTACCTTCCGCGACTTTTATCGGGTCAACTTCGCCGATGAGGTCTGCGATTGACGTGTCCGGAGTGGCGAGCTTCTCTCCATAGCGAATGTCTCGGTGTGCCCATGCGAGGGGGGTTTTGTCTCCGCGTTTTTTGATCAGGTCTTTTGCATGCTTGGACACCGGGTTGTAGGGGTCATCATAAATTTCTGAACCTTCGATGTAGGGCATCCATTCGTCAAGCAGGTTGACCAATGACCGAATCATTCGAGTTTTCGCTTGACCCCGTTCTCCTAAAAAGATCACGTCGTGGCCAGCGAGCACGGCGTTCTCGAGTTGAGGCAAGACAGTGTTTTCGTAGCCGACTACCCCTTCGAATAGCGGTTCACTTGCTGCTATGCGGGCGACTGCGTTTCGACGCATTTCTTCTTTTACTGGTCGAGATACCCATCCCGACTTCTTCAGTTCCCCGAGGTTCCTTGGCTGAGTCATGGCCGCACCCTAACCGCCGAGGCGCCCTTTAGGTCGCTAAGGCCACTACGGTCGGCAAGATAGTGAGTGAGTTACGAGATACGAGACGAGAGATCTCTCTGTCGGGCACTTGGAAAGTCCGTGCAGCTGAGGAAGCTACGCGGCGCCGCGTGGGCGATATTGATCTGGACGACAACGATTGGGCTGACATCGAGGTTCCGGGTCTGTGGCGTTCACGCGATGTTCTTGCCGACACAGACGCTGTCTTGTATCGCCGGCATTTCGAACTCGGTGAACTAGTCGAAGGTCACAGGCGTTGGCTAGCTATCGATGGTCTTTGCTACCAAGGTGATGTTTGGTTCGATGGGGCCTATCTCGGAGACACCGAGGGGTATTTCGTCCAACATACTTTTGAGATCACGCAAGCAACGAGGCGCTCTAGCCAGCATCTTCTGGCAATTGAGGCGAATTGTGAAACGCCCTCTGATCGCACTGAAAAGCGCAACATCACTGGAGTTCTGCAGCATTCGGACAGTCTTGATCAGAACTTAAATCCAGGTGGCTTGTGGCGAGATGTGCGGATTGAAGAGACCGGTCCGATCAAGATCGATGATCTCAGAATTTTGGTCCTCGAAGCCGATGAGGACCGGGCGATCATTCGACTCGGCGGAGTGCTTGATAGTGCCGTCACCACCAAGGTTGAGGTTCTGACACATATTGTCCGAAACGACGATTCGATTGAGCACACACAAGACATCGTGTTGGCTCGCGGGCGTAATGAGATTGAATGGCACGTAGCAGTAGAGAAACCGGATCTGTGGTGGCCTTCAGCTCTGGGCGCTCAACCCTTGTATGACGTGCGTGTAGCGGTGAACCTCGATGGGGTATCGAGCGACAGCAAGACTCGCCGCACAGGGTTTCGGAGCTTCGAACTCAGAAACTGGATTGCTTCAGTTAACGGTGAGCGGATCTTTCTGAAAGGAACCAACTTCGGTCCATGCAACGCGGACCTGTCAACGATCACTCAAGATGATTACCGACGCGACCTAGTTCTAGCTAAGAACGCCGGTCTCGATTTAGTGCGAGTCCACGGCCATGTCGGTCACCCTCACCTCTACGAAGAGGCGGACCAGCTCGGGATGCTCATCTTCCAAGATTTTCCTCTTCAATGGGGTCATTCTCGATCCATACGGTCTCAAGCGGTGCGGCAAGCTACGGCACTTGTCCACCAGTTCGGGCACCACCCTTCGATTGTTCTTTGGAATGGGCACAACGAGCCGTTCAGCTACGACCACCCGCCGGGTCAATACAACGGTGCCGGCAGCAACGCCACCTACGGATCTTTGACTTCTTTGGGTCATCAGCTCCCGTCGTGGAATCGTTCAATTCTTGACAGATCAGTGAAACGTTCTTTCGAGAAGGCAGACCCGACGAGACCTGCTATTGCCCATTCGGGTGTGGCCCCACATTTTCCCCAGCTCGACGGAACTGACTCTCACCTTTGGTTTGGTTGGCGGCACGGAAAAATTTCGGACTTGGCAACGTTGGGTCTGCGAGTACCGAGGCTCTTACGATTTGTTTCTGAGTTCGGCGCGCAATCTCTCCCTGATGATGAGGAACTGGCAATTGCTTGTGAAGCGATGAACTTCCCAGATGTGAACAAACAGGTGTTGTCAGAGAAGTTTGGTGCTCAGTTGGCGTTGCTCGAACAGGACGGACCTATCGATGGCGAAGCCACTTGGGCTGACTGGGTTCAACGCGGTCAGATTCGTCAAGCAGAAGTGATCCGCCACACCATCGAAATATTGAGGACGTTGAAATACAAACCCACTGGGGGGTTTTGTCAGTTTCTTTTCGCTGATGCGCTGCCGTATGTAAGTTGCGCGATTTTGGATCACCGTCGTAGACCTAAGAAAGCCTGGGACGCGTTGAGTGCAGCCAACCGCCCAGTCATTGTGGTCGCCGACCTCCACGATGACGAAATGGCTGTCGGTGAACGTAAGTGCGCAATACACGTTGTCTCAGATCTCAGAACCCATATTGGAGCGGCAACTTTGACCATGGAGTGGCACGCCCCGGGACGGGACACAGAGCGTTGGAGCTTTACCGGAGACTTCGAACCGGACAGCGTAACCAAGGTCGCTGAAACTTTTTTGGTCGCAAAGAACCCGGGAACCGCCACTCTGGCACTCGAATTACGGGGACCGGATGTCCACGCGATTAATAGGTATCAGATAAAGGTTTGCTAACGAGTTCTGCATTTGGCCGTCTGTACCTATACGGTTTCGGGAGCACGTTTGTCCTTTAGGAGGTTGGCCATGGCGGCCACAGCCACGAACCCACAAGGTTCGACTCCGATTTTTCGACGGAAATGGCAATTGCCGTTTCCTTTGAACATCTATCAATCCTCCATCGGCCGGAAATGGGTGATGGCGTTAACTGGGATCGGGTTGCTCGGTTTCGTGATTGTGCACATGATTGGCAACTTCCATATTTATGAAGGCCCAGTTCAATTACACGAATACGCGGAAACCCTGAGGGGTCTTGGCGGAGGCCTCTTTCCGAGAACTTTTCTTCTCTGGGTTTTGCGACTTGGTTTGGCTGGGATGTTTCTGTTGCACATCCATTCGGCCTACTCCCTGAAAGAGCGAAGTCGAAAAGCGAGCGACAAGGCAGACTTCGTTGGGGGAGAAAAAAAATATGGCAGTAAACGAGACTACGTAGCTGCTAACTATGCCAGCAGAACCATGCGGTGGACCGGGCCGATTGTTCTGCTCTATCTGCTGTTCCATCTCGCAGATCTGACTTGGGGTTGGTGGTTGGGGGACGACTATGTCCTAGGCGACCCGTACCACAATGTGGTTGCCAGTCTTTCGAGCTTGCCGGTGGCAATCATTTATGTCGTTGCGAATGTGGCACTGGCAATACACATATTCCACGGCACATGGAGTCTCTTTCAAAGTTTGGGCATCAACAACCCGAAGTACAACGAGCTTCGTCGCACTCTGGCGAAACTTGTTGCTGGAATAATCCTTGTCGGCAATCTCAGTTTCCCGGTGTTAGTTACTGCCGGTCTTATTGACGACGACAACAGAAAATGTGAGGTCGGCGACGTGGCCTGTCTTGAACACGAAGCGGAGAAACACTGATGACAATTCTTGATTCGAAGATTCCTGAGGGTTCCATCGCAGAGAAATGGGAGAACCATAAGTTCTCATCGAAATTAGTTAACCCCAATAACAAGCGGCGCTTCGAAATCATCGTCGTTGGTACGGGGTTGGCAGGGGCATCAGCTGCGGCATCTCTCAGTGAACTTGGCTACAGGGTAAAAGCCTTCACGTTCCATGATTCACCGCGGCGCGCTCATTCGATCGCGGCACAAGGCGGTATCAACGGTGCGAAGAACTACACCAACGACGGCGACTCGGTGCACCGGCTGTTTTATGACACGGTCAAGGGTGGGGATTACCGAAGTCGCGAGGCAAATGTCCATCGTCTAGCGGAGGTGTCGGTCAACATCATTGACCAAGCAGCGGCTCAAGGCGTTCCCTTCGCTCGCGAATACGGCGGCCTTTTAGATAATCGCTCCTTCGGCGGAGCGCAGGTCAGCAGAACTTTCTACGCCCGTGGCCAAACAGGGCAACAACTTTTATTGGGCGCCTACCAGGCACTCGCAAAACAGGTTGCTGCTGGAGGTGTGGAGTTACACACCAGAACCGAGTTACTTGATGTAGTTCTTAAGGACGGCAGGGCGTGTGGCATCGTTACACGAGACCTCATTAGCGGAGAAGTAGCAAGCCACTCAGGTCATGCCGTCGTGTTAGCTACCGGTGGCTACGGCAACGTCTACTACCTCTCCACGAATGCGATGGCATGCAACGTGACTGCGGCATGGCGAGCTCACCGTAAAGGCGCATTCTTCGCCAATCCCTGTTACACCCAAATCCACCCGACATGCATCCCGGTGAGCGACGAGTTTCAATCCAAGCTCACTTTGATGTCGGAGTCGCTGCGAAACGATGGGCGTATTTGGGTCCCCGACGCATTTGACGATGCTCGACCGCCTAATGAGATTCCCGAAAGCGAACGGGATTACTACCTTGAGCGTAAATATCCAGCTTTCGGCAACCTTGTCCCCCGAGATGTCGCTTCAAGAAACGCAAAGACCGTTGTAGATCAGGGCAAAGGCGTCGGGACTCTCAAGAACGGTGTTTACCTAGACTTCGCAGCCGTCATCGAACGTGATGGCGAAGATGTCGTTCGCGCTAAATACGGCAATCTGTTCGACATGTACGCAAACATCGCCGGTGAGAACCCCTACCAGGTTCCCATGCGTATCTACCCCGCAATTCACTACACAATGGGCGGTGTATGGGTTGACTACAACCTGATGACCACCATTCCGGGCTGCTATTCCATCGGTGAAGCCAACTTCTCCGACCACGGCGCTAATCGATTGGGTGCATCCGCTCTGATGCAAGGCCTGGCCGATGGGTATTTCGTTCTCCCGTACACCATTGGTGATGACCTGGCCGGAAGACTCGGTGAGTCAGTCGTACCAACAGACGACCCCGTCTTCGTTGAGGCTGAGGCGGCTGTGGCGAACCAAGTTGACCAATTCATGTCGATTGGCGGCACTCGTTCTGTGGATTGGTTCCACAGAGAGCTAGGAAAAATCGTGTGGGATTACATCGGCATGGAACGAACCAAAGAGGGTCTCGAAAAGGCTTTGAGTGAAATCCCTGCCCTGGAAGAAGAA
>ENA-UPTF01000977-UPTF01000977.1-marine-metagenome-genome-assembly--contig:-NODE-977-length-19002-cov-2.616433_pt1 | contig 19002 bp, 16 predicted proteins | sample MGYA00238166_ERZ767019 | MGnify/ENA primary metagenome ERZ767019 (study PRJEB28930, sample SAMN06266391) | marine metagenome | isolation source: Sea water from 250 m depth | place: Atlantic Ocean | study...
TAGGTGGTTGTTTTTGTTGTTGAGAACCCTGTTTGCAGTGCCGGCTCATAATTATAAATTAATACCATTCTTTTTTCACCCAGAAAATCTTTATTCCCGGAAAATTCAGATAAAAAGCCTTCCAGATAATCTACGGGTCTGGCCACGTGATTGATAACTTCGTCGCGTCGCTCCATACAAAAATCAATATCCAGATCCGGCATCGAAACACGTTCAGGATTCAACAATCGTTCGAACAGGAGGTCGTATTGCAAAGGATCAAGGTCGGTGATGCCTAGACAGAAAGAAACCAGCGAAGCCGCTCCCGAGCCACGACCAGGACCCACAGGAATCTTGCGTTGCTTCGCCCAGTTGACGAACTCCATCACAATGAGGAAATAGCCCGCGAAACCCATTTCGTTAATGACACCCAGTTCGTAATCTAATCGCGCGAGATATTTAGCGCTGTTTATCTCGTCGGACCCGGAACTGGCGTTCCGAAGGTAATCCTTAAGCGCTTTCTGAGCCGTTGAAGTGAGTAATTCCTCTAGTGATGTGTCGTCCGGCACCGGATAAATAGGTAGGTGATAGGTATCAAGATCAACCAGTAGGTTACAACGACGACTTATTTCGTAAGCGTTTTCCACTGCTTCAGGGATGTCGGCAAACAGCTCGGCCATTTCGTCCCCGGAGCGGAGATATTGTTGGTCGGAAAAACATCGTTCTCGACGTGGATCGTCAAGCGTTCGACCTTCTTGTATACAGACTCGAGCTTCGTGAGCCTCAAAATCGTTAGATTCCAAGAAACGAACCTCATTGGTCGCCACGACGGGAATTCCGCTCAACTCCGCTAACGCGACCGCGGCGCTGATGTACTCGTCTTCGTCACCCCTCCCGGTTCTGGACAATTCGATGTAATAGCGGTTGCTAAAAACTTTATTCCAATGGGCGGCTCGTTCGGCTGCCTCGGATGTTTCCGTATTTATCAACGCCATGCCTACATCACCGCCCCGCCCGCCCGAGAGTAAAATCAGCCCTTCATTCAACTCCTCTAACCATTCCTTTTGACAGGTTCCACGATCTTGCGACCGAACGTAGGAACGAGACGCGAGCTTAAGCAGATTGCGGTATCCAAGTTGATTCGTCGCTAGGACAATTAGACGATAAGACTTCGCTTGCTCAAATATCTCCAATTCGAGTCCGATGATCGGTTTGACGCCAGCGGTCCGGCACGCCTTATAGAACTTCAACGTACCGAATAGATTGCCTAGATCGGTGATCGCCACCGCTGAAAAGCCCATCTCTCTGGCGCGCTCCGCGAGCGCTTCCACTCGAACGAGCCCGTCGGCGATCGAAAATTCAGTGTGCAAAGAAAGGTGAGCAAATAACGCCATCGCTATCCCTTACCGGATACCTCGTCGTTCACTAATAGATCCCGGACCGGCGCAAAAGTTCTTCGGTGCAGTTTGCTCGGACCGTATTGCTTCAACGCGAACATATGTTCTCGCGTTCCGTACCCCTTGTGCCGATCGAAACCGTATTCCGGATAGTCTTTCGACGCAGATACCATTAGGTTGTCACGAGCTACTTTAGCGAGAATTGATGCAGCGCTAATCGCCGCCACCTTAGTATCACCTCGAACAATAGTTTTCGTCAGACAGTCAAGGCCCGGATCGGCATTCCCGTCCACCAACGCCATGTCTATCGGCACGCCTAGATTGATGACCGCGCGCCGCATCGCTAGCAACGTGGCTTGCAGAATATTCAGCTGGTCAATTTCCTCAACACTAGCAAAGCCCAAAGCCCATCCAATCGATCGGTCTTGGATCTCATTTTTCAGCGAGACCCTAATTTCGTGTTTAAGCGCTTTCGAATCAGCCAAACCGTTAATCGGTTGATTGGGATCCAAGACTACGGCGGCCGCGACCACAGGTCCGGCCAGTGGTCCCCGACCTGCCTCATCGATACCCGCTGTTTTACGTGCCTGTATCGACGCATCACCCAACTCAGCATGTGTATTCATTTTCCCTTGTAAACCAATGACATAACAACTTCAGCCGCGCGCTCCGACGCTCCACACCGTAGATTTCGATGGATGCCCCTAAAAGCGTGCCTCAGATCTTCATCGTTCTTGAATCGTTCGATTTCTTTTACCAGAGCATTCGCTAAGCGATCGGGAGTCGCGTCGCTTTGAAGTAATTCTGGCACCATGCCATAACCCGCCAAAATATTAGGAAGCGCAACAAATTCCGAGCGAATCAATCTTTTTGCGATCCAATAGCTGAACCCTCCCAATCGATAGCTAACCACCATCGGTCGACCCAAAAGCAGTGCTTCCAACGTGCTGGTTCCAGCTTTAGTTAGGACAACGTCAGACGCAGCGATAACGTTCTCGGAAGCGCCTTCGATTAGTCGTACATCGATCCCGGTTTTGCTTGAAACAATTTCTCTCAAGAGGGATCGAATTTTTTTGCTCACACAGGGGATAACCACAACGGCCGAAGGATAGTAACGACCACCAGGATTGATTCTATCGACAGCCAGCGCGGCAGCATCAACGAACACGTTACCGAGAAATCGCACTTCGGAAAGGCGGCTACCCGGCAGCAGCCCTAACACCAGGGCGTCAGCTGGTAATCCCAAATCAACACGCGCGCGCGCGCTTCTTACGCCCACATCCAAATTCGGATCTATCTCGTCCGCAAGTGGATGACCAACAAATTCCGCTCGAATATCGGAATCTCGATACAAAGGAGGCTCGAAAGGAAATAACGCCATCACAACATCAGTGGAGCGCCCGATCTTACGAATCCGGCTTCGTCTCCACGCGTAAACTGCGGGGCTGACATAGTGGGCGGTCGGCACACCTCTACGCTTTACCAGCCGTTCGAGCAACAAGTTAAACACGTTAAAATCGATTCCCACGACTACGTCGGCTTCTTTAAAACATCGATACAAGCGACCGATGATCCTAATCAATGTCGGCAACCGTTTGAGTGGTTCCACGAATCCATTGACGGATAGATCGTCAATACTCGCGAGCGGTTCAAGACCCTCCTTGATCATTTGGTCCCCACCGACACCAATAAATCGAAGGTTCGTGGTTCGCCTCGTTAGCGCGTTCATGAGTCCCGACCCCAAAATATCCCCGGATTTCTCACCGGCGACGACGCCAATCGTCAACGTCGTATTAGCCATATTTGGATCGTTCAATAGTACGTTGACCCGCTTTTAGCTCACCTTCAGATTCAGCATCAGGCCATCGATGACTCACGATGGAATCAATGGCCCCATTCTCCGGGATCGCCCATTAGATTTTGCGCTCTACGCACAACAATTCCGTCGTACAAGCAAGTTCTTCATCCACATAAGCGTTGCAATGGAACTTCATCATGTTGCGGCGGTGCGACAAAATCGTGGCTTCGAGCAACAGTCGGTCACCCGGCACAACGGGGCGTTTGAAACGAGTCTTATCGGTACCCGCCAAGTAGTGAACGTAACCCTCAGCCGGAGTGTTGTCTCTGGTTTTGAACGCTAAGACACCCGCGATCTGCGCCATGGCTTCAACGAGCAGAACGCCCGGCATAATCGGGTGGTTCGGGAAATGACCCTGAAAAAAAGGGTCACCAATACTTACGTTTTTGTACCCCTTGATATCTTTTCCTGGGTGAATTTCCGTCACCCGATCGACGAACAGAAACGGGTATCGGTGAGGGAGATATTCGAATATCTCATTTATGTCCATAACGCTGTGTGTCGAATCGACCACGCTCAAACCTTAATCGTTTTAGCTTCCCAGTTCCGTCTTTTTTTCAAGTCGGCGTATTCGTTTAGCAAGTTGGTCAATTTCGCCAAACCTCAATGCGTTGCGTTTCCAACGAGCCGACTTATCGTGTAATACCCCGCCCGAATACAACCCCGGTTCTTCGATCGACCGTGAAACATGGGTCATCGCACTCACCATCACTCCATCTGTCAGACGGATGGGGCCATCCCCTCCCACTCCAACCGCACCACCGATCATGCAGTTCCGTCCAACAACCGTACTTCCGACCAACCCGACACAGCCACAAAGCACCGTGTGGTCTCCAATTTGGCAGTTGTGACCGATCTGTACCTGATTATCAATCTTAACGCCGTCACCCACGACGGTATCTTCGATAGTTCCCCTATCGATTGTCGTGCACGCGCCCACACTGACGTCATCTCCTAGTCGAACGCTACCGATCTGCGCCATGGGTTGCAGATGGCCTTTTGCATCAGGCGCGAATCCAAATCCATCGGCACCTATCACGGCACCGCTATGAATCATACAGCGCGCGCCTACATGAACCCCGTGGTATAGAACTGCGCGGGGCATAATGACAGTATCGGCACCAATCACACACCCGGCCCCGATGTGTGCACCAGCTCCAACCTCTACGCCGTCGCCAAGGATTGCGCCATGCTCAATTCTTGCGAACGCTCCGATTCTAGCCCCAACGCCTACGGAAGCGGTTTCATCGACCGACGCAGATTCCTGAATGCCTACCGGCAGCCTCGGGCGTTTTTCAAACAACATCGAAGCAACGGCGAACGCATGGTAGGGATTTTCAACAACGAGCGCATTGGTAGGACAAGTCGCCAAATCATTTGCCTGCAAGATGACAGCGGATGCCAACGTAGTGGGGAGGTATTTACGGTAACTACTGCCCGAAAGATGCGTAAGCTCGCCTTCGGTAGCCGTTTCTAATGCCCCAAGACCGGTAATTATCGTATTGCTATCGCCTACGAGTTCCGCGTCAACGAGATTAGCGATTTCAGCAAGCTTCACAGGCGTTGCCCGGCCTCGTTCATCACTGTTTATCGTTTAATTTCTCAGTGACTTTACGGGTTATATTGTGCTTCGCGTTTGTGTAGAGAAGTCCCGCTCGCGGCATAACGAGATCGTATCCCTCGACCTCGATGAGGTCCTGAAGAACCGCCTGAAGTTTTGGAGTCATTTCTCTCATAAGGTCTTGTTGAAGCTCATTGCCTTTCTTTTGGTATTTCTGGAGCTCGAACTGAGCGTCGATATTTAGATCTTCGATCTCCTTTGAGAGTTTCTGTTTCTCTCCATCGGAAATCACGTCAGCATCCTTAGCTAATCGTTCCTGAAGGGCTTTGATTTGATCACTAAGGGATTGAATCTTAAGCTCATCCGCTTCGACCGCGGCCCGAATAGCTTCGATCTTTGCTTTGCCTTCTTCACTCTGAAGAATGGCCTGCTCCGCATTAATTATCGCGACCTTTAACTCGGCTTGAGAGCCAAGCGACAAAAGCAAAGTCGCAGGTAAAAGCCACTTTATCGATTTATTACGCACCATACTTCTCCTTCTGGGTCTTTGGATCCACACCGGTAGCCACGAACACTATAAACGCGGAGTATAGGCCTGAACGCTACGTAATTAGAACGTTTTGCCAAGTTCGAACGAAAAACGTTCAACCTCGTCAAACGGACCGGTATTCAGTGGGAACGTCAGCGCAAACGACATCGGCCCCATCGCTGTAAGCCAAGTAATCGCTAATCCAGTCGAATAGCGTAATTCGTCCAGCGACAAATTGAAGCAATTCACGGTTCCTGGTGGACAGTCGGTGTTAAAGACATTGCCAACGTCGACAAAAAAGAGAGAACGTATCTGGCCAATCTGCTCCACTAACGGAATCGGGAAAATTAGCTCTCCGCTTAATTCCACTAGGGCGTTCCCACCGAAGGGATCACCCCTGGCGTCCCGATAGTAGAGCCCTTGGATCGGCTGTGTGCGAGGACCAAGCGTACTGTTTTCGAATCCGCGCACAGATCCAAAACCACCTGCGAAAAAGTGTTCATAAAATGGATAGGTATTGGTATCGCCAAATGCTGCCCCGTACCCCAGTTCTGCCCGAAGGCGCAACGCCCATAAATGGGGTTGCGGCACTAGCGGAACCGGTAGATAAAAGTCGCCCTTGTAATTCACGCGGTAAAACTCAAGGTCACTACTCGGAATCGCGACTTCGAGAGACCCAACATGGGACTGCCCTCGGGTAGGGAACATACCTCGATTCAAAGTGCTACTACGCCACGAACTTTCAAGTTTGTAGTTGAGAAACTCGTTTCCCTCAGCGCTGACGAAAGAAGAAATTTCTTGCGCGGCAAGAAAACCTTCCGTGATTTCCGTTTGTTCGACCGTAAGGGAGAACTGCAAACGTTGGGTCTCACTTAACGGGAAACCAAAATTAATTCCACCACCAAGCGAATCGGTGGAAAACCGAGCCAAATTCCGTGCGTCGTAATTCGTCTCCCGATAAAAGAGGTTGTAGCCACGACTAATTCCGTCTGCTGTAAAGTAAGGGTCAAAGAAATTGTAATTGATCGATTTTATGTATTTGCTCCAGCTCACACCGAGGCCAAAGCTGTTGCCGGTTCCACCGACATTCGATTCCTGGAAACTAGCCCCTAGTATCAGCCCTGAATATTCTGCATAGCCCAACGTTCCCGACAGACTACCGGTAGGCTGCTCCTTGACCGAAAATTCAACGTCGATCTGATCGTCCCGACCTGGGACAGCTGGAGTTTCTACGTTTACTTCCTGGAAATAACCCAAACGCTCCAACCGAATTTTAGAAAGGTCGATCGCTCGCGTTGACGCCCAAGCACCTTCCATTTGGCGCATCTCACGCCGTAATACTTGGTCCTGGGTCGTCGTGTTTCCCAAATAAGCGATACGCCGCACATACGCTCGCTGACCCGTATTCACCATGAATTTTACGTCCACACTTCCGTCGTCGTGGACTTCCGGAATTCCAGTCGCTTCCGCAAACGTGTAACCCGAGTTACCTAGTACGCCTGTGATCCGCTCTTCGGTCGCAGTAACCCGCGCCCGGGAAAAAATTTGGCCGGGCTGCACCACAAAAAGGGCCTCGAGCTGTTCTGGTTTGACTTCCCCGAGTTCGCCAACCAGATCAACCTCGTTAACGGTATACCTCGAACCCTCCTCAACATTAATCGTCAAGTAAACTTGGCGTCGGTCTGGCGCCAAGCTCACTTGTGTTGACGCAACCCGAAATTCAACGTAACCGCGATCCTGGTAGTAAGACTCGAGTGTTTCGATATCCCCTTGAAGTTTTTCCCTGGAATATTTGTCCTTCCCACGTATAAACCCTAGTAACGTCGGGTGCTTAAGCTCAAGTTCGTCTAACAATTCACCTTGCTCAAATACAGTCGCGCCGACGAGGTTAATGTGGCGAATCCCCGAACTTTTCCCCTCTTCTATATCAATTGAAATCGCGACACGGTTACGAGGTAATTTGTCGACCTTGGTTTCGATTCCAGACCCGTAACGCCCTTGGGCCACGTACTGTCTTTCCAGTTCAATCGCAACTCGTTCCAGTGTCGATTGTTTAAAAATTTCCCCTTCTCGCAGTCCCTGCTCGGCTAGACCTTCGAACAAAGACTCGTCTTTGATCGCTTTATTACCTTCGATCTGGATCACTTCGATTGCAGGCCGTTCCTGCAGAGTGACGATCAGCACGTCGCCATCGCGGGCCATCGTGATGTCATCGAAGTATCCGGTGCGAAACAAACCGCGAATCAGCTGACGGATGGTCACGCCGTCTACGGGGTCCCCGACATTGATCGGCATTTCGTTGAAGACCGTCCCGGCAGACACTCGCTGCAAACCTTGCAGTCGGATATCCGCCAGTTCAAAGCTCGTGATCTCGCCGCGCAATGGCCAAGCGAGTAAAGCTAGACTTATGTACAGTCCGGCCCGCATCGCCTTACCCCAACAACCTGGCGAAATCGTTATAGAAAGCAAGCGCGATCATTCCCGCCACAACGACGATTCCGATCTGCACCCCAATGCTCTGCACACGTGTTGGAACCGGCTTTCCGATTAGGACCTCAACACCATAAAACAGCACATGGCCACCATCCAGCAGTGGTATAGGAAGCAAGTTGATGACCCCGAGGCTGATCGAGAGAAGTGCAAGAACGTTAAAGAAATCCTCCCAACCGGCTTGCGCTGAATCACCCGCGACTTTAGCAATGGTGATTGGCCCGGAGAGATTGCGAGTCGACACGAGTCCCTGCACCATTTTTTTCAACAGCCCCAACGTCAACGTTGTCTTCGATTGCACCTCCCGAATTCCTTTCCAAAGTCCTTCGCCCACAGAAAACTGCACGGTTCGAGTGGGTACGACGGGCGCTACGCCAGCAAAACCGAAAACCTTCCCATCGATATCGCGACGCTTTTCCGGCACAACCGTTAACAAGACGTCCATCGTTTGGCGTCGGACGACCATCTGTAACTCGGTCTCTGGCCCTTGCCGTACGTGATCAACAAAGTCCGTCCAATTCGTCACAATGTCATCGTTAATCGATAGGATCCTATCTCCCGCCAAAAGCCCTCCTTGCTCCGCGACACTGCCTGCCTCTACTCGTTCGATGACGGGTTCAAAGCTCATCGTCAAACCAAGTGAATCCAATAGGTCAGGGTCGTCGACTTCCGCGTGCCAACGATCAATCGGTAACCAATAGTCGTGTCTTCGTCCCTGTCGGCTCGTGGATACCTTGATCCTTCCAGAATCGCCCAGTCGGGCCGCCAATTGCATATTTACCTGCGACCACGATGGCGTGGGCACTTCGTCTACCCGGATAATTTCCTCGCCACCTCGAATGCCCGCAACATGCGCCGTCGTACCCGATTCTGGCGATCCTAGAACCGGCACGACTACTGTCGTACCAACGGAAAAAAGGACCCAGTACACGATCCACGCAAACAAGAAATTTGCCACCGGACCACCCAACGCAATGGCGATTCGCCAACCAACGGAAAGACTAGGGAATATCATGCCTTTACGGCTAAGATCCCGCTCAGAATCATCCTCCTCCTCACGCATTTGGAGATATCCACCTAACGGGATCATTGCTAACACAAACTCCGTCCCCTTCGAATCGGTGTACTTCAGAAACGGGCGACCGAAGCCGACAGAAAAACGAACGACATCGACCCCAGACATACGAGCAACAATGAAGTGGCCGAATTCATGGACCGTCACCAAAATGCCGAGCGTCAGCAACAAGTAAAGTAAGTATTGAAGAAATTCCATACCGTCCGATCTGGAACCTTTTGATCGTCTTCAGGTTTCGCTGTCGTCTATCGGGGGTTCCGAAATGGCAGCTTCAAGTTGCGATCATAGCAGCACAGACTCATGACAGCATCGTCGCTAGCGCAAATATCGGTGCAGCTGCGAGCACGGAATCCATTCGATCGAGAACACCTCCATGTCCCGGTAACAAATTGCCAGAATCCTTGGCGTCAGCAATACGCTTTACGACACTTTCAAATAGATCACCCACGATCGAGACAGCTACGATCAGTACGGTCAAGAACAACCAACCGAACAACCCAAACAGCCCAAGAAGCCCACAAATCATCACCACAAATTGACCTGTCAGTATCGCCAAGATTAATCCCCCCACAGCGCCTTCCCACGTTTTTCCAGGGCTGACGCGCGGAAGCAGCTTCGCGCTACCAAATCGCCGACCGGCAAAATACGCACCAGTATCCGCAGCAGCTATCACCACGATCAACCAAAGAACAAGCCAATGACCGTCCGGTTGCCCACGGATCAAGTTAACGCCGAGCCAACCCCCGATGCACACTACCCAACCGACAGATCGCAATACTACGGTCGGTTTAATCCGAGGTGAAAATCGCGGGTAACTCACGACTATCAGTAGAGCAGCTGCCCAGCCCAAACTCACCACTGACACAACCTCGTACCAGATACCTGGGTAGCGCCATAGAAAAAGTGCGATCAACACGCCGCAAAGCGCGTAAACAAACCGAAGCAAGGGCGTTGAGCTTCCGGATAAACCAGCCCACTCGTATAAACCGAGGCTAACGAATAGAAGAAAAAATAGACCTAGTTGCCAAGACTCAGCAAAGACGATCGCCGCAATCACTGTGGGTCCGAGAACAAGACCCGTGATCACACGGCGCTTGAGCACTAGTTCTTGCGCCTACCGTAGCGACGTTGCCGCCCCTGATAGTCACTAAATGCCGATTCAAGAAGCGTTTCGTCGAATTCTGGCCAATAGGCGTCGGTGAAATAGAGCTCCGTGTACGCAAGATCCCATAGTAGGAAGTTACTAATACGGTTATCCCCTCCCGTGCGGATGCACAAATCGGGCTGCGGTAAATCTCGCATGGACAGGTATTTTTCAAACGTAGTCTCGTCCACCGAATGCGGATCCAGCTCGCCGCGCTTTACCGCGAGGGCCATTTCACGCGCTGCACAAGCGATATCCCACCGACCACCGTAATTAGCTGCAATCGTCAAATACAGACGATCGTTTAATCGGGTTATTTGTTCGGCTCGTGCCATGAGCAGTTGAATTTCTGCAGAGAATTTACTCCGATCACCAATGATGCGCAGTCGTACGCCCTTGGCGTGTAACTCCTCAACATCGTTTTGCAGCATTCCACTCATTAGTCGCATCAACAAATCAATCTCTTTTTGCGGCCGACTCCAATTTTCTGTACTGAACGCGAACAACGTCAGATATTCGACACCCAAGTCAGCGCATAACTCCGCGATCTGTCTTACATTCCGGGCACCCGCTTGATGCCCCGCCGCACCCGGCAAAAGCCGTTGTCTCGCCCAGCGGTGATTTCCATCCATGATGATCGCCACATGCTTTGGAACGATGGAGGGATTTTCGGTTATGCTGATTTGAGGTTCGGACATAAGAACCCTGGCCATTGAAGTCAATTACTCTCTTCGCGTTTCAAACCCTCGTCGGAAGCGCGTCGCATCAGAACTGGGCTTCTCCGCAGTTTCCATTATATCCTGGCTACAAATTTCTTATGTGACGTAAATGTGCAACGCAAAACCTTACCCACGAACGTAAATCTGAATGTCTTCGGTCTCGAAAATCCGGTCCGGAATACGTTGAACCCCCTGGGACAGGGAAGTGTTTAATCAGTACCACGTATTCGATCGGTCGCTGAAGCTTTTAATGCTGTTCTGCGCTCTTACGACGATTGCACAAGTTGTCAACGTGACCAACGCGAGCCAACCGCACGTTGTGATTGAGACCTCTCTCGGAACAATGGTCGCAAAATTGGACGAAAAACGCGCGCCGAAAACGGTCGCCAACTTCCTCGAATTAGTCGACGTAGGTTTTTACGACGGGTTAATTTTCCACCGAGTGATCGCTGGATTCGTCATTCAAACCGGAGGTTACGATGTCGAAATGCACCGTCGTGAAAGCTCTCGAGAAATCCCCAATGAATCCTTTAACGGCCTCAAAAACCTGAAAGGAGCGCTGTCGATGGCTCGCCTGGCAGATCCTGACTCCGCAAGCAGCCAATTTTTCATTAACCTAAATGCGAATACACACCTAGATGCTCTTCCAGGAAAACCCGGTTACACCGTATTCGGCCACCTGGTCACCGGAACCGATGTCGCGGAGGCCATCGAATTCGCCGAAACCGGAATTCGCCAGGGAATGGCCGGTGTACCGCTAGAACCGATTGTGATCCATAGTGTCCGTCGACGACCTGAAGAACCGCGACCTGGCACTACTTCATCCCAGCGCTTTTTACGAGATTTCTAAGCGACCAAATCTTGAGATTGTCTTTCAAAGTCCCTCACATTCACGGCTTTCGATTCGTCAAACTTCCTGAAGGTTCCATCTCCCCTGGGGTATGATCGCCTCTTTTACGGATCAATTTCATGAAGGTCCTTGTTACCACCGTCGCCGTATCGTTCTTCTTTGTTGCCGTCGGAACGCAAATATACGACCAGCTACTCCCTAAGAATTTATGGTACCTCTTGGTTTCAATGTCGCTGGCGTCAATCTTTGCGTCGTTAATTACCATCCGCGTCAACGAGCGCTTGGGAAACATGCCCGCAAGTTCTCGACGTGATAAATCATCGCCAAAGTCAGATAGAAACCACCGCAACCAGAACCGACCCAGAACCTCCGACGGACCACGAGAAGAAGGCGTCGTCAAGTGGTTCAATCGCACCAAAGGATTTGGTTTCATCATCCGTGAAAATGGCGACGAGATCTTTGTTCATCACCGTTCCGTCCTCGCACAAGACGGCCAGCGAGCTAACTTGAGCGATGGCCAGCGAGTGACCTTCGCTCTAGTTGAACGTTCCAAGGGTTGGCAGGCCGAAGACGTAGATTCGATCTGAGTTCATGAACGTACGCCAACTTCTTGACGACCGTCTTAGTGACGCGTTTAGAAGTATCAGTAAGGAACCAACACCCGCTTTGGTATCGCCGGCTAGCCGTCCCGAACATGGAGACTATCAGGCCAACGGTGCCATGGCCGCAGCCAAACGTTTGAAGGCCAATCCGCAGACGCTGGCGCAGGAGGTCGTTGACGCCGCGGACTTGACCGGGATAGTCGCCGAAACCGAGATTGCCGGACCGGGATTCATCAATCTCACGTTGAGTCAGCAATTTCTTACACGGACCGTCATGCGCCCCGACATGGTCGCACAAGTGCCCCAATCAGAGCGCGTCATCATAGATTATTCGTCTCCTAATCTCGCAAAAACCCTTCACGTTGGGCATCTGCGGAGTACCGTCATTGGGGATGCCACCGCTCGGACGCTAGAGAAACTCGGCCATGAGGTATACCGGCAAAATCACGTAGGTGATTGGGGAACCCCGTTTGGCATGTTAGTGACCTATTTGGACGAATTAGGGCAACCCACGGATGACCTATCAAACCTAGATCAATCCTATGCCCTGGCGAGCGAGCGGTTTGAAAAAGACCGCTCTTTCGCGGAAAACGCGCGCAACTTCGTCGTCGATTTGCAGTCTGGGAAAGAGGCCGCCTTTACCCGATGGAAGCAATTCGTCGATCTTTCATCTACACACATGCAGCAAATCTATGACCGACTAAACATTTCCCTTACGCCCGACCATATTCGAGGCGAAAGCGCTTATAACACGGACCTCGCCCAGGTCGTGGTCGACCTGGATAAAGCAGGGTTGCTCAGTTCCTCGGATGGCGCTAAGTGCGTGTTTCTTGACGAATTTACTGGCAAGGAAGGAAGGCCACTGCCAATGCTCGTACAAAAGTCCGACGGCGGTTACCTCTATCACACAACAGACCTGGCAGCCCTGCGGTACCGACACCGGGTACTGGAGGCCGATCGGATACTTTATTTCACCGACGCGCGTCAAAACCTACACTTTCGCATGTTGTTTGCAGTCGCGCGGGCTAGTGAATTCATTCCCAAATCGACGAAATTAGAACACCACCCGTTCGGCAAATTGCTCGATGGCTCCGGCCGACCGTTTCGGTCACGAGACGGCTCTGCGATCCCTCTAGACCGGCTGGTGGACGAGGCCTTGGAGAGGGCTCGCGCCGTCGTTCAATCGAAAAACTCGAACCTTGACGATCATGAGTTCGATGAAGTGGTGCGGGCGGTGGCTATTGGCGCTGTTAAATATGCTGATCTATCAAAAAACCGTCTTAACGACTACACCTTCGATTGGGACAGCATGCTTTCATTTGATGGCAACACGGCTCCATACCTTCAGTACGCGTTTGCCCGAATTCAGAGTCTGTTTGCACGCGCGAAAATAGACCCTGAGTCGTATCGCGAAAATATCGTTCTCGACAATCCGAACGAACGGAGCCTAGCCATTCAGCTTTGCCGTTTCCAGGAAACGCTTGAATTGGTCGGGCGCGAAGCGATGCCACACCATCTCTGCGCGTATCTATACGAACTTACGTCGCGATTCATGCGGTTCTACGAAACTTGCCCGGTTCTTGATGCCCCCGAGAAAGATCGTAAGAGTCGACTCGCCGTCTGCGCACAAACGGCGAAAACGCTTGATACCGGACTTAGCTGCTTAGGAATACAGTCAGTGCCTAGGATGTAGTGACAGCAAGCGTCGGTATGGAGTACGACTTTAGCTCCTCCACAAAATCCCGCAATGCCTGAATGCCCGTTGCCTCCGCATTACTGCACCACTCTCTGAACGCTGTTAACAGTTCTTCGCCGCCGCCACCCCTCTTTGACCAAACCGCTTGCAGCTCGACACGCATTTCATAGATGGTAGCGAGCACCGGAATGTTGTCCACGATGTGCGCTATGCGTAATCGTTCTGATTCCTGAATCAGCGTCTCCTCGCGACAAAGGATGGACTTCGCTCGTTTCAACATTTGTCTCGTAGCCCTGTCGGCCCGGCCATACTCTTCTTCCACCAAAGGACCGACTACCGCTTCAGCATAACGAGCCATCACCTCGAAACGATCGTTTAGCACAGCCCACGTAGTATCCATATCAATCTGGTTCTTACCGTCTACCTTTTCGACCACCGGGCCCGTGTACAGCGCCTTGGCAAGACCCAAAGACTGAAAACAACGTATCCAAAACCAACCCAAATCAAATTCCCACGGGCGAACGGATAGCTTGGCCGAATTCGGGTAGGTGTGATGATTATTGTGCAGTTCCTCACCACCGATAAGGATTCCCCAGGGAACAATGTTGGTGGCTGCGTCCGGACATTCGAAGTTCCGATACCCCCAGTAATGCCCGACGCCGTTGATTACCCCAGCGGCAAAGAATGGTATCCACAGCATCTGCACTCCAAAGACCACAATTCCCAGGCTTCCAAACAAAGCGATGTCGACGATAAGAACAGTGACAATGCCCGTGAACAAAAATCTGGAGTAAACGTTCTTCTCTAACCAATCGTCCGGGGTTCCTTTGCCGTAGTTATCGATGGTATCGGCCGTGGCCCCCGCTCGATAAAACTCTGTGCCGCGAAACAAAATTGCTCTCAAGCCATGTATTCGTGGACTGTGTGGATCGTCTTCCGTCTCCGTCGTGACGTGATGCTTTCGGTGAATCGCCGTCCATTCAACCGTCACCATCCCTGTGGTCAGCCAGAGCCAAAAGCGAAAAAAATGTTGCAAACCAGGATGTAACTCCAGTGCTCGGTGTGCTGAGAACCGATGCAAATACACAGTTACTGAAACGATGGTAATGTGGGTCGTAATGAGAGTGTAGACGATCGCCACCCAGGGACTGAACCCTAAAATCCCATACCACCAATCGGGAAGACTCATTCAGGACTCCTACGGAGATGGCGCATCGGGCGCATTTTGACAATTTGAATCAACAATTACTACTCGCGCCATGATGCTTCATTATCCGTTAACAATGCCGTCGAGCTCATGCAAGGTCATGCACCGACTTTCCCTACCAACTGTAGTCCATGCGTAAAAACGAACTGCTTATCGAGGCGAACGAATTAACGCAAATAATTGGTGACGAAAATTGTGTGCTTATTGACTGTCGTGCGAAGCTTGATGACCCCGATTGGGGACAGCGCGAATATTCCCGAGGACATCTGCCACGCGCCATTTTTGCAGACTTAAACACTCAACTATCTGCCCCACCCGGTGCGGGCGGACGACATCCACTGCCTCAGCGCGAATCATTCGCAGACCTTTTGGCGAATTGGGGTATCACCCACGACACGTTGCTCGTTCCCTACGACTCGAACAATAGCGTCTACGCTTGTCGGTTTTGGTGGATGGCACGTTGGGTGGGAATTAAACAAGTAAGAGTATTGAACGGCGGTCTGAAGAGTTGGCTACGTGTCGGCAAAGGTTTATCCACAGAGATCGGATCGCAAAAAAGGTCAAGATTCGTGGCCAAACCTTCGCTTACTCGCACCGTCTCAGCGGAAGACATCCAGGAGCAAAGCCACAAACTAATCGATGCTCGTGCGATCAAGAGATTTCGCGGCGAGATCGAGCCTATCGATGGTAAGGCCGGGCACATTCCTGGCGCGATATGTCGACCTCACGAATCGAATTTGTCGATCGATGGAAAGTTCGACCTGCAGAACAGTCAATTCAATGCGCTTACTGCCGACCTAGATATCGTTTGTTATTGCGGTTCAGGTGTCTCAGCAACCCAAAACATTATGGCCATCCTGCTTGCTGGCATGCCGGAACCTGCCTTATATCCGGGATCCTGGAGCGAATGGATTCAAGATCCTAAGCGGCCTACATCACCCTAATCGAACCAGCGTTAATTGAAATTCGCGGCAAGCGAGTATTTTCGCCCCGCTACGGAGACATCTACTTCCCCATAGGCGGACCCGAAGACAGTCGTCGCGTTTTCTTAGATCCGGGAAAACTGGGAGAGCGAATGGGCCGGAGGCCCGTATTTACGGTGGTCGAGTTAGGCTTCGGGGCCGGATTAAACTTTCTGGTCACCGCTACAGAGTTCCTCAAACTGCAGGGCCCTTCGACTCGACTGCGGTTCGTGAGCTTTGAAAAACATCCGCTGAAGCTGAGCGATTTAAAACAAATCGCTAAACCCTGGAGTACATCTTTACCCCTTTTCGACACACTGTACGACCAATACCCCCCCGCGGTCCCCGGATGGCACCGCCGTTTCTTTGGCGACGGAACTATCGAACTTTCGGTATTCATCGGCGATGTCACGACCGGAATGGAGGACTTTCTAGAGCGAGACGAGCGGGGCGTCGACGCATGGTTCTTAGATGGATTCTCCCCGGACCTCAACCCGGCCATGTGGCAAGAATCACTGCTCTCAAGATTGCACACTCGAACTTGCGCCGGTGGGAGCGTTACCACTTTCTCCTCCGCAGGACGCGTGCGACGAATCTTGGACGCAAGCGGTTTCCATATGGCTCGAATAAACACTTCTTCCGACAAACGCCATTCCCTGCTCGGCTGGTTAACAACAAATCCCTTCAAACCGCGCCTTGGTCCATCCGAAGCGGTGGTAGCCGGCGCGGGGCTCGCTGGATGCGCGGTAGCGAACGCTCTCGCCAAAAAAGGAATTAACGTGACTGTCATAGAGCCAACCGGCCGAATCGCTCGGGTGACATCGAGCCTCCCGTCCGCCATCACTCATGCACGCCTGTCCGGCTCTCGATCTCCAGAAGCGGACCGCCGCATCCAGGGGTATACATTCTCAATACCTTTGATCGCCTCGAATCCGACCTCAGTATCCAAGGGCATACTTCAATTGAGGAGCCCAAATACAACGGAGGCTCAGCTTCTGTTAATCAAAGAAATGCTCGGCGATTGGGTCCAACTCGTCAGCACAGACCGGGCATCAGCTATAGCCGGCGTAGCCCTGTCCGAACCCGCTGCGTACTTCCCAAAATCGAGTGTGGTTAGTATTCCAGATCTTTGTCGACAATTGATGCGCCACCCACGAATCGAACTCATCAAGGGGGTGCTAGAGGACCATCTATCTCTCACAACTATACTTGCGACGGGGACGGCGATACCCAAGCGTTTGCAACTGCCTCCGCTCGAGGTCATGGCGATACCTGGACAAATCGATCTATTTAAGTCGCAGCAGGAGTTTAGTCCACTACGAACTACCATCGTCGGAAACGGGTACGTCATTCCGACAAGCTCTTCAATATTTACGTCAGGGTCGACGTACGAGCACGGGAGATGGGACCCAACCGTGGCAACTCACACGAATCGTCATCGTTTGCGGGAACTTCTCGGGCACGCACTCTTTCGTTGGGTGAACCGATACAGGGGGTGGCGCTGTGTCACATCCGATCGAGTCCCGATTATTGGCCAGGCGTCGGACACCCTCTGGTTAAGCCTCGGGTACGGGAGCTCAGCCACTACAAACGCCCTGCTCGCCGCCGAGGTTATCGCGAGCATGGTGGTCGGAGAAATACCCCCCTTAGATAAGCAAGCGTTGGAAATAACTAAACCGACACGATTTGAGGCGCGTCAACAGAGACGCCCTAATCCATTCGTTACGCAATCTCACTTTCAATCGCTCGGACGCCCATGACCGTCTCGATAGCCAAAAGATCGGAAAGAACTTGTTCGCTCGGCGGTTCTGCGATATCGATCAAGTTGTAGGCAATCTCGCCACGGCTCTTATTGATCAAATCGATGACGTTAATCTGACGTTCCGCGAGTACAGATAACAACCCGCCAAGCGAGCCCGCAACATTTCTATTCGAGATCCCGATCCGATGTCCTTCGCTGGGCTCCATCGAAATCGTCGGAAAATTGACCGAATTCTCGATATTCCCAAATCGCAAAAACCTGTCGAGTTGGTTTGCCGCCATCAAGGCACAATTTTCTTCGGCTTCCATCGTCGAAGCCCCTAGATGCGGCATTGCATGCGCTCGATCATGCCCACTTAAGATGGAATTGGGGAAATCAGTGAAGTAGTACGATAAGACCCCACTATCCAAAGCCCCGACAACGGCCGGAACGTCCACAATTTCTTCTCGTGCAAAGTTCAGTAACGCGGTACCGGGCTTAAAACTCGCCAACGTCTCGGCATTGACCATGGAGATCGTCTCTGCATTTGCCGGAACATGCAAAGAGACAAGTTCAGAACGAGACAAAAGATCTGCTAGATTCTCCATGCGTTTAACCTCGCTTGGAAGCCTCCAGGCCGCGTCGATGGACAATGCTGGGTCGTGACCTACAACATCCATACCAAGGTCCAACGCAGCCTTAGCCACCATTGAACCAACCGATCCAAGACCCACTACACCCAGGGTTCGTCCTGTCAGTTCCCGACCTTTGAACCGCTTCTTTTCCGACTCCACCTTGGCGTGGACGTCGATTTCTCCTTTGACATCTTGAAGAGTTCGAACGAATCGCATGCCTCCAACGATATCCCTTGCTGAAAGGAGCAACGCCGCGAGAACTATCTCTTTAACCGAGTTGGCATTGGCCCCAGGTGTATTGAACACCACGATACCGCGCTCCGTACAAGCATCAACAGGGATGTTGTTTACTCCCGCGCCCGCTCTGGCAATTGCAGCGACGTTTGGGTCCAACTCGTCGATGGTCAGGTTATGACTTCGTAATAAGATCGCATGAGGATGCTCCAAATTCTCAGCCACCTCGAACTTCTCGGGGGAAAACGCGGTAATGCCACGCTCAGCGATTTCATCAAAGGTGCGTATTCGAAACATTGGAAGCTAGGTTCCCTCGTAAACTT
>ENA-UPTF01000978-UPTF01000978.1-marine-metagenome-genome-assembly--contig:-NODE-978-length-18996-cov-2.846715_pt1 | contig 18996 bp, 18 predicted proteins | sample MGYA00238166_ERZ767019 | MGnify/ENA primary metagenome ERZ767019 (study PRJEB28930, sample SAMN06266391) | marine metagenome | isolation source: Sea water from 250 m depth | place: Atlantic Ocean | study...
AGTTCAGCAGCTCATTTTTTATCTCCAAAATCTCCGGATATCTTTTAATAACAACAGGTTCCAAGTCATTTTGAAGGGTCGCCCCTAACTGGGCAAACTCCGAGCGCATAAGAAAATTTTTCGAAATGCTAATATTATTTTTGGTCTTTGTCAACTTCAATTTTAAATTACTATAAACCCATGATGTGCTTATAGGAAATCCAGGATAGATCATTAAAGTATAAAAAATAATGGGACTTTCAATCGGTTGCAGAATTTCACCTTTACCCTTGCCTATTGCACATGGTGACATGAGGAAAAAGGGAACATCAGAACCCAGGTCAGAGGCCATTGCAACCAATTCGCTCCGTGGTAACTTTAAATTCCATAAAATATTAAGAGCCAGCAGGGCCCCGGCGGCATTTCCACTCCCTCCCCCTAGTCCCGCTCCGGAAGGAATATTTTTTTGAAGTTTGATTTTTACTCCATCACATTTACCGGGAAAATTATTTTGTAAAAGCCTGGCAGCTTTAATAACAAGATTACTTTCATCATTGGGAATGCCAGGAGCATCACAAAACAATTCGACTTTTTCCGGGGCTCCTTCCATCTCCATCTCATCAAACCAAGCAACCATTTGAAACAAGGTCTCCAGCTCGTGAAATCCATCTTCCCTTTTTTTATGAATATGAAGTCCTAAGTTTATTTTTGCAGGAGTTTTAAATTGCAGTTTGTTAGGGAGAGTCATTTTATTTTGTGGAAGCTGTTGGCATCAATTTAAATGTATCAGGAGAAATTTTTCCATTCAAGATCGGGTCCTTATATCTAACCCTTATTATTTCCTCCCTTACGGGAAATTCAAGAGTAATCAAATGCGGCCAATCTATGGAACCGATCTTTTTGTACTCCTGCCATTTTACAAAATACTTCTTATGCCCCCCTTCGATTCGAGTCATCTCTATCGGTAATAATGTGATTGCATCTATATAAAGAAGAATGTCTCCGCTGCTTTTTAAATCTTTTGCTTGAAGTATATATTGGGTGTTATCAGAATTTAATCTGGATTTTTCTACTCTTAGAAATTCAAAGCGTGGGATATGCCCGACAAAAATTCTTAAATGCTCGTAAAAATCTATTTGTGTTCCAAGCAGTTTTCGTAAAAGGTTTTTTACATCCGGGCCCGAATAAACTCTGCCTTTTGAAGGGTCCAGAAACTGCATTTTCCCGGCTGTACGGATAAAAACCCCTATCGCCTGACCAAACAGCCCATAAGTATCCACCCGAATGGAACGGTTTCCTTGTAATACCAGAGTCTGGCGGAAGGATTGTTTTATTTCTTTGTCGATAAAAGTGGTTCGCGCAAATGATTTAACGTTATAAATTTTATTCGCACGAGTCTGGAGTCTATTAAATATATAAGCGGAAGAAATGGTATCTTTTGAAAAATGCGAAGGAATTTTTTCAACAGAAGTCTGGCAAGCACCAAGAAAGAAAAAAACGAATAAAAAAATTGGGCTACGCACAAAAATAAAACGGCCTTTTATTTGACATACAACTATGGCTCCCCAACATTGCTTCCCCTGTAAAGGGTTAGTAACTTTGTTGAATAAGTTTTTTTGCTCTTTCAATTTTTTCTTGAAGGGTTTGCGGATTAGGCATTTCTCCGCCCAGATCACCTTTTTGGTGAAGCGTCAAAGATCGGCTGTTTTTCCAAGCTCCTTTTGCTTCATCATAATTTTTGAGAGAAAACAGAATATCCCCAAGATGGTCATAAAGCACGGGATCTGGATCAGTATAAATCAAGGCTTTCTGAATTTGTGTAAGGGCTTTTTCTGAGTCGCCTTTTTTGAAGTATATCCACCCCAAGCTGTCTAAAAAGTAACCATTACGAGGTTGAATGGTGAGAGCTTTTGTCAAGTGCTCCAAAGCACGATCCAGGTCACGGCCTTCAAGGGCATATATATATCCTAAAAAGTTGTGAGCGTTAGAGTGTAGTGGGTTGATTTCTATAGCCTGCCGCATGTTAGCAATCGCACCTTTAAAATCCCCGGACTTTTCCATTAATGCGCCCAATTCAAAATAATAAGTGTCTTTTTTCGGGTTTAGACTCAAGGCTTTCTTCATGCTTCCTACAGCTTTTTTGTTTTCATTTTTTGACATGTAGGCAAGCGCTAAGGAATGGAAAATCTCATCATTTTCAGGTTCCATTGCAGTGGCTTTTTGCAAAAGCTTAATAGCTAAATCTGTTTTTTTGGCAAGTTGGTATAAACGCGCGGAATAACGCAAGATATCCATTGACTTCGGCTCAAGTTTTCTGAGTATTGCAAATTCCTCAATGGCCTTATCTAATCGCCCCTGATTTTCATATATCCGAGCCATGAGCACATGCGGATCTTTATGGTCATCGGCAGCCAAAACCAGCTGAAACTCGTCTAATGCCCTTAAATAAAGAGTCTCCTCAAAATAAATAGCGGCTATTCTCATATGGACATTCGGTTGTTTTAGCAGTTCGGTGGGAATACCTTTATTATTCGACAATGTGTTTTTGTGCGCTAGGGAAGAGGTATTTCGAAGTTTTTCAATACGCTCTTTAATAAAAGGATTATTTTTCTTTAGTTTTACTAGGAAGTTATACTCTTTAAGAGCTTCTTCAGTTTTTTCCAATCGCTCATAAACCCAAGCAAGGTGTTTTCGAGCTTCCAATAAATTAGGCTTCAAAATAACTGCCATTTGAAATCTCTTTTCAGCTTCCACTAGCTTATTATTTTGCAATAAAGCTCGGCCCAGATAGAACTGTCCCAATGGATTACCGTGTTCCATTTTGACGGACTGCAAATACATATTTTTTGCCTGATCCCATTTACCTTGCTCTTCTAAAACGGTTCCCTTTAGGAAAATGGCGCGGGAGCTTTTTGGGTTTATTTGACTTACCCTTTCATAATGATAAATAGCAGAATCCGCTTTCCCTTGACTTGCGAGAATATCTGCCATATCCATATGAATTACTTTATTTTTTGGAAATCGCGTTAAAGCCTCTTGCCCAGCTTTTACCGCTTTATCTAACTGGCCAGTGCGTAATAGTAGGTGTACCCACTTTTCGAAAAACTTTTCGGTTTCGGGGTCGTATTTTACAATTTCTTTATAATGCATAGCCGCTTTTTCAAACTGAAATTTCTTTTCGGCTTCCAGGGACATGAGAAATTGGAAATAAGCACGCGGATCTTTACTTTCTAAAGGTTGCGATTGTTGCCTTTTCTGTTCATACATTTTCACAGCATAAGACATAGAGAGATCCAAATCTTGTGATTTCATTTCCATCTGATTACCAACGGTTGAACAGTTAGAAAAAAATAAAAATATAATTCCGAACACAAGAATTTTTACTGCAAACAACCCACTACTTCTGATAAATTTTAGCGAAAAGAGATTATCCATTGAACCATTCAATATAGTTTTAGTTATTTTTTTCATTTTAAATGATAGAAGGCCTATGTTATTAATTTAATTTTACTGACCAGTTGTTTCCCAGCCCTACTATTTAATTCAAGAATAAAATTTTGCTTCAAGCTTTCCAGTGCAGGCAACCATTCCGAACCTTGAACGCGGATATGTACCGTACCTTGGGCGATTTTATCAACAAAAGATATTTCTGATATTTCTTTTCCAACAACAAGGTTCCATTGGTAACCCAACCATTCTTTCTGATCTTTTTGTAAAATTTCAGGTAAAGAATCAATTAAAACAGAACCTAAGTCGGACCAGTTTTTATTAAGGTTTTGCTTTCTTATCATATCCAATCAACCGAACAAAGTTAATCCCGCTCGCAGTGTCGCCTGTCATGTTTTTCCCTAATGCTTCAATTCACCGCGATAACAAACCTTAATCTTTCGTATGTGAAAGGTTAGTAGGAGTGAATAGGTCTATGTTCATAATAGCAAACAATCACTCTCAAACCTTTTGCTAATATTTCTTCACTCTATTAGGAGGGTCATACAGATTGACCCTACTTTTTATTTTAGCTATGTTAATGAATAAATTAAAGAAATAACTTGCAAGGCTTTAAATACATTGAGAACGAATAATCATTAAAAAAGGGCGATCAAGTATTGATTTATATCTATCTGCACCACAGACTCCAAAAACAAACAGCTCGAGACTATAAAATATCAATTTAGTGCATATAGGTTTTCTCATTTTGACACATCCTTGACCTTACCACCCCTGCGCTAGCGGTTGATATGATTGAAAAAATAGGGTTTCAAGGTATCCTGTTTCGATAATTAAAATTCAATAACCGGGGGGACTCCTTTCATTAATATGAGTATGGATGATGTTAGCTATTGCATAGAACGACCCACGGTACCTTAACTAACCATGATTAAAAAATTAAAAAACGAGTTAACTTCGATTGAGGAGAAGAGACAAGAATGAGTATTGAATTGAAATTAAAGCACTCTCTGGAAGGACAAAGCTCCTTCGCACAAACGCATTAGTCTCTTATGCGTCCACGCCTCCAGGTCATTCTCCTGGGAATTGTTAGTCTGCTCCTCTATTTATTTCTTACTCACATTTCAAAAGAGTTTAACTGGGGAGAAGGTTATGCTGATCGTCCCATTGTCACTTATCTGGCAATTTATTTTTCACTGTCCCTACTTTTCTTCTCCACTTGCGCCATCCTATTAAAGCAACCGGAAGATCGATTTACCTTTTGGACCATTATAGTCCTCGGCTTGCTATTCCGACTTTCTATTTTACCTGCGCAACAGTTACAGGAAGACGATGTCTATCGTTACCTCTGGGATGGAAAAGTTTTTTCTAATAATATTAATCCTTTCGAATACTCCCCCTCTGAAGTTCACGAATTTAAAGAATTACGAATTCAGAACCCTGAAACTTATTACAAAATTTATAACGAAAGAAATGAAAGGGAATTGGAAAAACTATCAGCTTTGAAATGGGAATCTCCAAAATCCCTAAAATATCTAGAAAGAGTAAACCATCCTGGAGTTCCCACAATTTATCCTCCTATGGCTCAGTTTGTGTTTCGAGCTGTTCATTCTATTAAACCCGATAGTATTCTTGCTATGCGGATCGCTTTCCTGCTGTTTGATGTTTTAACAATGTTTTTCATTATCGGGATTTTGGCCAAGCTGGGATTAAATAAAAATATGAGCGCTGTCTACTTTTGGTGCCCATTGATAATAAAAGAAACTCTCAATTCAACTCATTTAGATATTATTGGAATTGCATTCCTATGCGGCTCGATTTATTTTCTGGTTAGTCACCGACACAGTCTCGCTACTGTTTTTCTTGCCTTAGGTTTTCTAGGTAAATTGTATCCCGCTATTTTATTTCCGCTTTATTTTCAATCCTGTCTCCAAAATTCCCGCAAAAAAGAGGGCAATCTCTGGCTACCCCCAATAATCAACTCGCTACTTTTTATCAGCATAATAATTTTGGGTTATATTCCTTTTATGGGGATAGGGCTAAAAATGTTCGATGGTCTTAAAGCATATTCACTCTACTGGCAAAGTAATGATAGCATTTTTTCCTGTTTAGTTTTTATTTTCAAAAACATGCCGGGGGAATTAAGCAATATTTCTTTTTTTTCAAACCCATTACCCATTTTCCTGAGCAAATTAACCGTAGTTTGCATTTTGATGGGAGTTCTTATCTGGCTTTTGTTGAAAAATACTTCGTTATCTGAAGACCCGGAAACATTCTTGAAACAGCTTTTCATATTGATGGCTTTGGTATTTTTGCTCAGCCCAATTCAAAACCCTTGGTACCTTTGCTGGGTGGTTCCTTTTCTATGTTTGTTTCCTCTTAGATCGTGGATTCTTTTAACAGGTCTAGTCGGACTTTATTACCTCGATTTTTATTTTGACTATCAAGAAATACAATCATGGAAAATATGGATTCCCTGGATTGAATACCTTCCTTTTTATCTATTGTTAATTTTAGATTTACAAAATAAAAATAAGGTGCTGAAAAAAGGCAAAAACAATGAAATGGAATAACAGTTCCTGATTTGCCTATAAGGTTAGGAGAGGAGATATTGCAAACATCTAAACCAAGCGCAACTGGAATACAAATCTGTTTAGCAATCCTTCACAGGATAGATCTTACTAAAAAAAATTTAGCAAAAGGCTACAAAACTTTCTAAATTAGCTCGAAAAAAGATCGAACCTTGGGTTGAATGGACTCATCAAACTGGTTATTTCGGTCAAGCAGAATGGCGTGAATCCCTGCATTACGAGCCCCATCGAAGTCTGTTTTAACTTCATCTCCAATATGGCAGGCCTCGTGAGGTTCAACGCCACTAAGGCGTATCGCTTCAGCAAAAATCTTTTTATCTGGCTTTGCAGAACCTACTACCGCTGAAGGAAGAATAAATTTAAAGTGGTCTGTCAGTTCTAAACTATCCAAGGTGGAAGTCAGTCGCGAATCCCAATTCGAAATAACACCTAAAATAATTTTTCGTTCTTTTAATTTTCTAAAAATTTGAGACTCGATCACATCTTCATAGATTTTCCAATTGGAGCCATCGCGAAACACTTCAAAAATTAATTTAAAATACTTATCAAAACGATCTAACCCCCCAAAAGGTTGAAAAACCTCAAATACCAATTCTTTCCAAAATTTTTCTTCTACTTCTGCACCGGATTTATTCCCCAAAGATTCGATACCACCCATTTTTTTCCATTGCGAACGGAATCCCTTGTTAAGCTGATCAGCGGTTCCCGAGAAACCAAAAGCACGCGCGTGCTTTGCGTATACATCACCCACTGAAGGATGCACACGAATCAAGGTTCCCCCAACATCAAAAAATACAGCTTTAAAAGAAGAAAGCGGCAAAACTTAAGTTCCTGAAACAAATTTTTTGACAATTAATACAGAATTGATGCCGAACATGCCAAAGGAGTTATTCATAATGTAGTTTACTGAAGGGAGTTTTTCCGGTTTATTTGCAACAAGGTTGTTCACGGCACATTCAGGGTCTAGGTCATCGAGATTAATGGTAGGGTGCACCATATTATCTTCAAAGGCTGGCAAGTTACCTGATAATTCCAGAGTACCTGCAGCACCCATAGTATGACCGATAAAACTTTTTGTGTTATTGATGCGGGTTTTAGAATCATTACCAAACACTTCGCGTATGGCCTTGGTTTCCTGGATGTCTCCCATCTGCGTTGCCGTTGCATGGGCGTTTAGAATATCTATGTCACCTGGTTTGAGTCCAGCTCGATCAAGAGCTAACCTCATACATTGGGTCTGTCTGTCTGGATCTGGCAAAATAAAATCTACAGCATCGGAATTTGAGGCATAGCCTACAATTTCTCCATAAATTTTTGCCCCCCGTTTTTTGGCATTTTCTAAGCGTTCGAGTGTATAAACACAACCTCCTTCAGAGCAGACAATTCCGTTTCGGTTTTTATTGAAGGGGCGACTGGCTTTTGTTGGGTCTTCGTGCTCGGCAAGTGCACCCTCACTTTTGAAGCTGGCAAAAATACCGAATGTGTGGATGCTTTCAGAAACGCCGCCAGCTAACGCTAAATCGACTTCCCCGAGCCGTAACATTTGGACTCCTTGAATAACCCCCATATTACCCGCAGCACAGGCTGCCCCAATGGTGTAATGAGGACCAGTGATTTTCATATTCAAAGTAACTTCACCGGCAGGATTATTGGACACAGTTCTGGGGTTATGGTGATGCGACCAATACTTCACATCGTAATCGTATTTGCTGATGTTGTAGACTTCGTTTTCAGTTTCTACATTTCCGTGTTCTGTAGTTCCCAGATAAACCCCGATTCGTGAACGGTCAATCGACTCTAGGTCGAGCCCCGAATCAGCAAAAGCTTCTCGTGAACAATATATGGAAACTGAACCCACACGGGTTCCACGACGACGTTCTTTTTTTTTCTGGTATTTGAGCTCGTCAAAATCACAAACTCCGGCAAGAACTTTTCCCATATAACGGGTTTCGTACTCCCGAACTCCTGATACACCATTTAGCAGGTTGTGGCGAAACTCTTTTAGGTTATTACCGTTGGGGGATGTTAATCCGACGCCGGTTATGACAATACGCGAGTTAATCATTTCAGTTTACCATTTTGTACAATAACGCCACGGCATATGCAGCAATGCCTTCTTCCTTGCCAACGAAACCCAATTTTTCTGTGGTTGTGGCTTTTATATTTATCTGCCCGATGTCTATCGCCATGGCCTGTGCAATATTCTTTTTCATATCAGGGAAAAATAGGGTTAGTTTTGGTTTTTGCGCAACGATGATGGTATCAACATTCGCAATTTCAAACCCTTTATCCCTACAAATTGCGGTGACTTGCTCTAGTAAAACAATGCTGGAGATCCCCTTCCATTTTGGATCTGAATCCGGGAAATGCGCGCCGATATCTCCCGCACCTACTGCTCCTAAAAGAGCATCGCATAATGCGTGTAGCAATGCATCAGCATCTGAATGCCCATCGAGCCCTTTTGAATGAGGGACGTTAACACCTCCGAGAATCAGCTTTCTACCTGAAACCAGTTGGTGCACATCATAACCATTACCAATACGAATTATAGGTGAGCTCATTTAATAAAAATTTTATTACCAATTATTTAAGTATCCCGCCTGTTAAAGAAATTACAAACCCCGCACCTCCTTCTATAAACTAAATGCGAAAGCTCGTCTAAAAGAGTTTACCCGTCTTCCTGTACATGATAGCCCTTAAATTACTCTCATGCCTAAAGGGTACTAATGGGTGACGGTGACTAATTTTGTAGTTTCTTCGCGAGCCCATCGATCTGCAATCAAAACATCTTGCAATTCTTTTAATGGAGATGGATTGTGGTTTTGCATGACCATACGAATGAGTTCTGCAATATCTTTGTAAGAGATGAGTTCTTCGAGGAACGCCTGTACCGCAATTTCATTCGCAGCATTGAGCACAGCAGGCATGGTTTTCCCAATTTCCATTGCATCAATAGCCAACTGCAGACAGGGGAACCGTTCAAAGTCGGGTGCTTCAAAGGTCAAGTTGCCCATAGTAGTCAAATCTAACGAGGGTAAATCGCATTCAAACCGGTCAGGGTAAGTCAGGGCATAGGCAATGGGTACGCGCATATCTGGAATACCCAACTGCGCCAGTATAGATGTATCAACAAACTCTATCATCGAGTGGATGATACTTTGAGCATGGACAATAATTTCGACCGGAGTATTGACACCAAACAACCATTTAGCTTCAATATATTCCAGCCCCTTATTCATCATGGTAGATGAGTCGATAGTAATTTTTGCACCCATATCCCAGTTAGGATGTTTGAGCGCATCTTTTACTGTAACAGTTTCCATTTGACCTAAGCTGAATGCGCGGAAGGGACCACCCGATGCAGTCAGGATAATTTTTTTGATTCGTTCTTTCTTTTCTCCATTCAACACCTGAAAAATAGCACTGTGTTCGCTATCAATAGGAATGATTTGTGAATTAGTTTTTTTCGCTTCTCTGAGTACCAACTCACCAGCAATAACAAGAGTTTCTTTATTCGCCAGCGCAAGATTTTTCCCTGATTTTAGCGCGTGAATTGCAGGTAATAGACCCGCACTTCCCATTACACCGGAAACAACCACATCTGCCTCCGGCAAGGTGGCGACTGCAATGGAACCTTCTTCACCAGATAAAATCTCAATATCCAGATCAGCGATTCGTTCCTTTAACGTTGGGATTTTTTTGGTATCGAATAGGGCTACGACTCGGGGCTTAAATTTTCTGATTTGTTTTGCAAACAAGTCGACATTGTTTCCTGCAGACATGCCAAGAATTTGAAATTTTTCTGGATTACGTTCAATCACATCCAGCACATTAGTGCCAATTGAGCCAGTAGAACCGAGAAGTGATATTTTTTTCATATAAATTCGGTTGCCAAGAATAACTGGTAGTAACAATAAAAAGTAGGGCCCGCAAACAATAGGCTATCAATGCGATCTAAAACCCCTCCATGCCCCGGAATCAGGGTTCCAGAATCTTTAACCTGACAATTCCGTTTTATGAGCGATTCTACTAAATCGCCGAACTGGCCAATAATACCGCAAATGAAAGCCACAATCAAACAGTGGAATAGAGGGATCTGACTGAAAAACAGGTTGCTCGCCAACAACGCAACAATTAAAGTGCCGACAACGTTGGCCACAGCCCCAGCAATAGTTTTATTTGGGCTAACAACCTCCAGTAATTTTCGTTTTCCGAATTTTTGGCCTCCGTAATAGGCCATTATATCTCCGACCCAAATAAACAATAAAATAAAAACTACCATTTCCCGACCCCCTTGCAAATTGCCAATTAGAAGAAAGTACCCCCCTAGTCCTGCAATATAGAAAATACCGAACAGGGTATAGGCAATAGGATCGAGTGCCACTCGCACATTTTTTCCCCTAAAAAACCAAACAATAAATAATGTAAGGGGAATACAAAAAATAAAAACCGGCAAATTTTGAGGAACAAAAAAGTAGGCTACAAGCAGAAGAAAGCTCAAAACCATACCTGCAACACGAAACCCACTCAATCCTGCATTGGTAATCATAGAAAAATATTCGTGCGCGGCAACCAAAACAAGAGACGCAATCAAAATAAAAAACAACCAGGGGTCCCCATATAAAATAATCCCGAGTACTAGGGGAATTGCTATGACTCCGCTGATAATGCGTTCCAAAATTTTCTCCTAAACGGATTAAAAGTCTATTTCAGGTGAAAATAATAGGGGGAAATGGGCTTATGCTTTGGGTCATTAAAAAAAATTTAGGCTTTGGCAACTTGTTCCTGGATCATTCCAAACCGGCGGTCTCGACCTTGATAATCAATAATGGCATTTAAAAAATCATCTTCCGTAAAATCAGGCCACAAAACATTATTATAATGCAATTCTGTGTACGCACTTTGATATAGAAGAAAGTTGCTGATTCTCCTTTCTCCACTGGTTCTAATCAAAAGATCCGGGTCGGGCATTGGATGAGTCGAAAGAAAAGACTCAATCAGCGGAAAATCGATTTCTTCGGTTGAAATTTTTCCATCTTTCACCATTTGAGCTACTTTTTTAACAACATCAAGAATTTCCTGCCTACCTCCATAACTTAAAGCCAGAGTGAGAATCATTCCCGTATTATTTTTTGTTTCATCAATTGAGTATTGAATCAGTTTTTGTATAGAGGTCGGTAAGTCTTCTATATGCCCAATGATATTGAACTGAATATTTTCTTCTTTCATTTTCTCCAATTCTTTTTTGAGATAAAAATCCAAGATTTTCATTAGGGTACTAATTTCGGCGGAAGGGCGGTTCCAATTTTCATCGGAGAAGGAGTAAAGGGTCAATGCTTCGAGGTTAATTTTACACCCTAAGGTAACTATACGATCTACAACTTTAACACCGGCCCAATGACCTTCGTATCGTGGGAGTAAATTGTTTTGTGCCCACCGTCCATTACCATCCATTATAACGGCAATATGTCTGGGCAATCGATGTAGGTCGATTTTCTCTTGTAACTTTGATTCGACCAAGAAGAAGACTCCTGAATAAAAGAATGTGCAACACTAAAACTAAATATCAAGAAAAAATTAAACTTCGATTATGTCTTTCTCTTTTGCCTGGATAATCTTATCTACTTCTGCCACGAATTTATCGGTAATTTTCTGAGTTGTATCGTGCGCCTTGCGCCCTGCATCCTCAGAGATATCATGATTTTTTTCTGATTTCTTGAGTTTTTCGTTAATATCTCTTCGGATATTTCGAATAGCCACCTTGCATTCCTCCGATTGCTTTTTTACCAATTTCACCAGTTGCTGTCGTCTTTCATTTGTTAGCGGTGGAATAACCAATCGTATTACCTTACCATCATTGTTGGGAGTCAAACCCAGATCAGAACCTTGAATTGCTTTTTCAATATCCTTCAGGATCGATGTTTCCCAAGGCTGTATTGTTAAAGTCTGGTTATCAGGCGCTCCCAGAGTAGCGACTTGTTTTAAAGGCGTAGGATTACCGTAATAATCAACTAATAGGTCGTCTAGTAAAGCTACCGATGCTTGCCCTGTTCTTAATTTTCCCAGTTCGTGAAGCAAATGGTCTATAGAATTTTTCATTTTACACTCAGCGTCTTTTATTAATTCTTCTTCCATTTTTTAAGCCCCCACGATTGTTCCAATTTTTTCACCTAATAAAACTCTTTTTATACTATGCGTCTGGCGGAAATTAAATATTACCATAGGCAATTTATTATCCATACAAAGAGAAACTGCAGTTGAATCCATTACCTTCAGTCCTTTTTTTAACACATCTAGATAGCTCAATTCTTTATACTTTATTGCATCTTTGTCTGTCCTAGGATCCGAACTATAAATGCCGTCCACTTTTGTTGCTTTAAAAATTACATCGGCTCCGACTTCCATAGCTCTTAAAGAGGCTGCAGTATCTGTAGTAAAATAGGGGTTGCCTGTTCCTCCTGCAAAAATAACGACACGTCCTTTTTCCAGATGCCGAACCGCCCTCCGGCGCACATAGGCTTCGGCAACCGCTTGAATTTCTATGGCAGTCTGAACACGGGTGGCAATACCTGCCTGCTCTAACGCAGCCTGGAGAGCTAGCGCATTAATAACCGTTGCTAACATTCCCATATAATCACCGGTGGTCCGCTCTATGCCAATCGAGCTTAATGAAGCGCCTCGGAGAATGTTTCCCCCACCAATTACAATAGCTATTTCAACACCCAGATCTTTAGCGGCTCTGATTTCTTCTGTAATATTCTTTAAGGCCTTTTCGTCAAGACCAAAATCTCCTTCTTCGGCAACCAGACTTTCGCCACCTAATTTTAACAGCACTCTTTTATAAATAGCTTCGGCCATTAAATTTCGAACCTTGCAAATTTACCAATATTGATGTTCTCACCCAGCAAAGCAATTTTTTGTTTAATCAGTTCTTGGATAGTAATATTGGTGTCTTTAATAAAGGGTTGTTCTAACACACAGTTCTCTTCATAAAATTTTTCCATTTTTCCGGAAACAATTTTTTCAATAATATTTTCAGGTTTGCCCGATTCTTTTGCCTGATGCGCAAAAATTTCTTTTTCTTTATCTAGAGTTTCCTGTGTCACTTCTTCCCGTGTTGCAAACCGAGGTTTAGCAGCGGCAATATGCATGGCAATATCACGAATCAGCTCCTGGAAGTCTGGCGTGTTGGCGACGAAATCAGTTTCGCAATTCAGTTCCACCATTACTCCAAGTTTGTTGCCAGCGTGAATGTAGGTGCCGACCGAACCATCCCCGGTTTGCCGACCCGATTTTTTATCTGCCTTGGCCAATCCTTTTTTACGCAAGAAAGTGATAGCAGCTTCTACATCTCCACTGGTTTCTTTTAACGCAGACTTACATTCCATAATCCCGGCTCCAGATTGAGAGCGCAGTTCCTTAACCATCGCAGCAGTTATTTCCATTACTAAACATCCTTACAAAAAAGTTAATCTAAAAATATTCGAACAAGACAAATTACTTGCTTCGTAAATTTATTGTGAGTGACTTCGGTTGGCCATCCCGTAGAAGTTGGCCTCTACGAAAATAATTCCAGCCTGGGTTTTCAAACCTGAAATTAATTCAGATCAGGCAGGCACTACAGTTTCGCTTTTGCCATTATCATCAGGAGCCGGGACTGTCTCAGCTTTCTTATTAGGGCTTGACTTAGTCTCGGTCTCTTCTTTTTCTTGGCTTGATTTTTTCATCTCCTGACCCTCCAGGTATACATCGGCAATTCTATGAGCGAACAGCTGGATGGATCGCATGGCATCATCATTTGCAGGAATGGGGAAGTCGATGCCATCTGGGTCAGAATTTGTATCCACCATAGCTACAATTTTTATGCCCAATTTTTTTCCTTCTGCCAACGCAATTTTTTCTTTTCGTGTATCAACGATAAACATAACGTCGGGTAAATCTTTCATGGTTTTTATGCCACCGAAAAATTTATTCAGTTTGACAATTTCTTTACGTAAATCCAACGCTTCCTTTTTGTGCAAGTGATCAAACTGATTTTCTTCATCCATTTTTTCCAATTCTAGTAATCGTGCAATACTTTTTCTAATCGTTGCAAAGTTGGTGAGGGTTCCCCCCAACCATCGCTGATTGATGTAATGCATTCCGCACCTTGTGGCTTCATCTGCAATTAATTCCTGAGCTTGTTTTTTCGTTGCCACGAAAAGAACTTTTTTCCCAGCACGGGCACTCTCTCTGATATATTTTTCAGCTGCCTGAAAACCGGTAAGGGTCTTCTGCAAATCGATAATATAAATTCCACTTCGCGATCCGTATATATAAGGTTTCATTTTGGGGTTCCAACGGTTAGTCTGATGCCCAAAATGAACACCGGATTCAAGCAAACTTTTCATTGTAATTTCAGACATTCTATCTCCTTAAAATTAAATGGGTTATACCACCGCCTCCATCGACTCGCATCAGGAACCCGCAGGCCACCCCTGATTTGATCCGGAAACGTGCGTGATTGAATTTTCTGGAATTCTTCCAAAAAGGAAGCCAAATTGTTGCTTAGACTAACATATTCAAGTTTAACTGACAATATGGAACCGGCTAAATTTAAGCAAAAAACGGGGTTTTTCATTATTTTAGTCTTATGGTAACTGTTGTCCACCATCTTGATGAAAAACAGACCGGTTTTTTTAAGCTTGGAAATCTGCTACCTTTGATTCCAATATTGCCTTAGGTCTTTAAAATTGATGGTTTATTTTTATGACAGTTCAAAACATTTTAATTGTCAGCACAACAGGGATGGGGGATTGTCTATGGGCCACCCCTGGGATTAGAGAATTAAAAAATGCATACCCTGATGCTGAGATCGATCTCATTGTAAAAAAAGAATGGCTGGATCTATTTAAAAACAACCCACACTTAGAAAAAACCTACCTCTACCAAAACAGGTGGTATGCACAAATTTTTTTGGGAATAAAACTCCTGTTAAAACCAAAGTACAACCACGTTTTTATTTTTCATGCAAATTCAGACTTTGGCCGAATGAAAAGGTTTTTGAAGTCTTCGCCTATATGGAACCATCAAGGGCATAAATGGTGTCCCGATCAATACAATGTTAAATCAAAAAAGAGGGATAATTCGCCTTCTATTATTGCAAACCTCCACGCCATAGAACGCCGGATTTTGATGTTGAAGGAGATAAAAGTTGAGCTTAAGCAACCTCAAATGGAATTATTTTTTAGCACTACTGAAAAAAATTGGTTCTCAGAATACGCAAATCATATTGGTCTTAAAATTCCATTTGTGGTCTGCCATATAGGAGCCAGCTCCGTAGATCGATTGTGGGAATCAAAAAAATTTTATAACCTCACAAATTTAATATTAAAAGAAACTTCTTTTAATATTGTTTTTGGTGGAAATAAAAAAGAAATAAAAATATTAAAAGCTCTCAATCTTCCAGACAGCAATAGAATATTTTTTGCGTTTGACTTGCCTCTTATAAATTATGCTTATCTGTTGAGCCAGGCCAGCCTTCTGGTTTCGAACAACACAGGACCAATGCATATCGGTTATGCAGTCAACACACCTACCATTGGTATCTTTCAGCATGTAGGAAATGGTCGCCCCGATTTAGTCGGACCTTATAAACTGGATAAAACCTTTTTTCCTATTGTGAGCTATTTGGAGGGGAACACAAGCGTGGAAGAGGTCTGGAAAAAATTTAAAGCCATCTGTCAGGCAACAGAGCATTGATACTTTTTCTTAAATTATACCCTTTGGTTTATTCCACGAGTTCAATGGGTTGTGAAAGGGGTTCCGCGATAAGGTCATAACCCGCCACTGCGGTGATGCGCATAGGAATGATTTCACCCGGTTCGGCTTCACATTTTTCCAAAATAACCTGCCCATCAATATCGGGTGCCTGAGATGCCAGTCTTCCCGTCATAATATAATTTTCCTGCACATTGAATCCTTCAACAAGAATTGATTCAATTTGCCCCACTTTTTCTTGATTTTTTCTACAAGCAATTTCCTTTTGACATTCCATGAGGATATTTTTTCTTTCTTCTTTAACTTCTTCAGGAACGCGGTTGGGATAATCAAAAGCGGTGGTTCCTTCTTCATCAGAATATGTAAAAATTCCTACATGATTAAACTGAACCTCGCAAAGAAAATTAAGCATATGCTTAAAATGTTCTTCTGTTTCTCCAGGAAAACCGGTGATAAAAGTGGTACGCAAAGCAATTTCTGGAATCTTTAATCGTAATTCATCCAACATTCTGCGGATAATGCCTTCAGTTTCCTGCCGTTTCATACTTTTTAAAATTTCATCATGTGTGTGTTGCAATGGAACATCAATATAGCGGCACACTTTTTCTTCAGATGCAATATAGTCGATCACATCTGAATTAAGAAAAGTAGGATAACAATACAAAAGTCGTATCCATTCTACGCTTTTAACTTTTGCTATACCCTCTAGCAATCTAACCAAACCATCCTTCATGCCTAGATCGAAACCGTACATTGTGGTGTCTTGAGAAATAATATTAAATTCTTTGACTCCTCTTTTAGCTAAATTTTCTGTTTCTGCCAATATGGATTCCGGCGATCGGCTGCGCATAGGGCCCCGCATTTTAGGAATGATGCAAAAAGCACAACGATTAGAACAGCCTTCTGAAATTTTCAAATATGCCGTGTAAAAAGCAGTAGTCATCAACCGATCGGTGTAGGACTCATAAAATTCAGCAGGCGTCGCAACGTGATTGCGGTTATTAAAATTAGTCGCATCATCTTCTAGAATATTTTTTAACTGCGGGTATTGTCCAACCCCTAGCAAATGATCGATTTCTGGTATCTCATCGAGAAGCTCTTGAGTGTGACGCTCTGCCAAACAACCCGTCACGATGAGTTGCTTGCAGTTTCCGTCTGTTTTTTTTCGGGCCATTTCGAGAATTGCCTCGACCGATTCTTTTTTTGCCGATTCAATAAATCCACAAGTATTAACGATTATAATTTCAGCGTCTTCTTCATCAGGGGTAAGGTCGTAGCCCGAAGCAACGAGATCGCCGAGCACCCGTTCAGAATCAACGGTGTTTTTTGGACATCCCAAACTAACCATTCCAACTTTTTTCATATTTTTCCGTTTCTTAAAAAACTCGAAACCAACGATTATTAGCCTTGTGCTTCTTTTAGCTTTTTTTTCATTCGCCGGATCAATTCATTAAAATCATTTTTCTTTAGAATCTTGTAAAACTGGCTTCTCAAATTGTTGCGCATGCTGACACCATCAAGGATCACATCTACTACCAACCAGTTTTTCGCAAACTGTTTCATTTTAAAATCGATGTCTACCTCACCTTCTTTCTCATGGATTACAGTGATGGGAACCACGGTCATACCTTTGTTACTTTTTGACTTACCATACATCAGGTCAAGGCTTGCAAAAAACTTCGCCGAACTTGGGAAAGCTACATGCACAAACAAATCCCCCAATAACTTCTGAAACTGATCTTGTTGTTCGGCGCTATGCTTCTTCCAGTATTTTCCTAGTGCTTTCTGGCTGATTTCCTGGACCTCTAAGATACTTAAAGCGATATCAGAATGTTTTTTATTTGCTGCCTTTTTAACATCCGACAAACCATTGCCTTCTACTATTTGTTTGATCTCGTTTAAAAGTGTTTTTACTGAGGCTTCCGGGCTTTTTTGTTCTGAGCCGGCCCAAGATGAAAACGTCGTAAAAAAGAAAGCGAGAAGGGTATTAAAAGCAATTATTTTTAGATTTCTCATTTGTGATACATTTCAATAGGAAATGTTTTCCTACTGAGAAACTTCGCTATTCAAAATATAAGGATTTGTTTATTTTAATTATAACGGAATCTAACCAGTGTTATGAACACCAATTTCAATAAATTATGGCGGCTTAATTCGGTTTTATTTTTGTTTGCCCTTATTTTTGAGACCTCCCCTCTTTTTGCACAAAGCCCAACCTTGGCTGAAATTGATCATCTTCACCAAGAAAGCGCATCGAAACAGGAATATGAAAATATTTCCTCGCAAATTAAAAAAGTTCTGGAGATAAACCCTAACCAATATAAATGGAAATGGCGTCAAGCTAGAGCCCATTATGCTCTTGCCAAAAAATCAGGGGATTCAAAAGTTGGTCACTATGGCCAATGTATCCTCTACAGCACCCAGGCCATTGAATTGCAACCCGATTCTGCAATCAGTTATTTTTATAGGGGACTATGCCGAGGTAAGCAAGGAGAAATGAAAGGGGTTTGGGCCAGTTTAGGAATCATCGATCCCTTTGAAAAGGATATGAAAAAAGCCGTGAGTCTGGACCCAACTGTTAGCCATTCAGGTCCACATCGGGCTTTGGGCAAATTGTATCTGGAGTTGCCCTTTTTTTTGGGCGGAGACCTGGATAAAGCGGAATTTCATTTGAAAGCAGCTGTTCGGCTGGCCCCTGACTATGCAGAAAACCAACTGGGGCTGGCACAGGTGCTTATCAAAAAAAATAATTACACGGAAGCACGAGAATTTCTTCACAAACTCATAGAACTTACAGATAATACACAGAACGAGCAACTTCTTTCTCTCAAAAAAGAGGGAATGGAGTTAATGGAAGAAATTTCTCCCTGATACCAACATGCTAAAAGAAATCAAAATTCAGAACTTTGCCATTATAGAAAATCTTTTGGTGAATTTTGAAACCGGACTAAATGTGCTTACCGGTGAAACTGGGGCCGGGAAATCCATCATCATCGATGCGCTCAATTTATTACTTGGGGGCAGGGCAGATACAGATTCTATTCGTACCGGGGAAACCACTGCCTTGGTCGAAGGTATATTTCAAATATCCAATGAAGACACTTTAGCTATGGTGCAGGAGATTGGGATTGAATCAGTCGATGGCGAACTTCATATAAAAAGACAAATATCCAATTCAGGGAAAAACCGCTGTTTTCTTAACGATAGTCAGATCACCGTT
>ENA-UPTF01000980-UPTF01000980.1-marine-metagenome-genome-assembly--contig:-NODE-980-length-18989-cov-3.245453_pt1 | contig 18989 bp, 18 predicted proteins | sample MGYA00238166_ERZ767019 | MGnify/ENA primary metagenome ERZ767019 (study PRJEB28930, sample SAMN06266391) | marine metagenome | isolation source: Sea water from 250 m depth | place: Atlantic Ocean | study...
CCCATTACCGGCGGTGATTTCGATCAACACTGGAGTTTATTAGATGCTCAAGAAGTGAGGTTGCTTAAAAATGGAGACAGGGAATCACATCCTTTATTTAACATGATTCGTCAGGCCGGATATTCCAGAGAACCGTATCTATTACTAGAAACTTTAAAGTCATTTGCCAACAAAGATCTGTCCTTCAACGGCCTTGACGTAGTTAATGACTCAGGAGAAGCTTTGGTGCAATCTGCCCCTCAGGGACTATGTTTAACCCAAAAAGTTGAAGCCTCCCTGAAACACGACTGCAATAATTAATCTATATGCTGTTATGCCGATCTCTGAAAGGCATCTTCACATATTCTAAACGATTCACCAGAGTTGGTTATTAACGTCGGAGAACACCCTTCGTTAATCGAATCCGCGTCAACAACGCATTTAGCTATATCACTGCGAGATGGGAGCTCATACATAACCTCTAACAATACTTCTTCTACAACATATCTCAAACACCTAGCACCGGTGTAATGTTTTATAGCGGCATCTGCAGCAGCTGCCAACGCTTCACTAGTAAATTCTAGATCAACACCATCTATTTCAAAAAGTTGCTGATATTGTTTCACCATAGCATTTTTGGGTTCGGTTAAAACCCGGATTAATCCCTCTTTATCTAACGGCTCTAAGGAAGTAACTACCGGTAATCTCCCGATCATTTCAGGGATAAAACCGAACGTTAATAGATCTTCTGGACTAACTTGCGATAACATATTATCGTCGGAATATGCTTCTGACCGGTTTCCACCCAGAAAACCTATTTTTCCATTACCGTAAGATACACGCTTCGAAACGATCTCCTCCAGGCCCTCGAAAGCTCCACCACATATAAACAATATATCCTTTGTATTAATCTGGAGAAACTCTTGGTGAGGATGCTTTCGACCACCCTGAGGGGGCACATTGGCTACGCATCCTTCGATAATTTTCAGCAACTCTTGCTGGACGCCTTCGCCTGAAACATCCCTAGTTATGGATCGGTTAACCCCTTCTTTGCGTGCTATCTTATCCAACTCATCTATATAAATTATACCTTGTTCTGCTTTAGCTAAATCCCAATCAGCTGCTTGAATCAACCGGAGTAAGATATTTTCAACATCCTCACCGACGTAACCCGACTCAGTTAATGATGTAGCATCACAAACGACAAAAGGCACTTCCAAGGTTTTAGCTAATGTCTCAGCCAATAACGTTTTCCCACAACCTGTCGGTCCAATTAACAGAATATTGGATTTTTGAAGCTCGACATCGTATCCATAAGGATCCATATCAATGCGTTTGAAATGATTATAAACAGCCACGCTCAGAGTCTTTTTAGCTTTTTGCTGGCCGATAACATATTTATCGAGATTAGCACATATATCTCTCGGAACGGACCTCACAGGAGCAGCCTCTATGTCTGAAACTTCCCCAAATTCGATTTCAACCGTTTCGCCTAACACCCTGATGCATGGATAGCAAACAAAAGCCCGCCCATATCCGGCTACTACCAGATTTGAGCGGGCTTCTTCTTTTCCACAAAATGAGCATTTAGATGCCCGAGATCCCTCTTTCGTTCCACTCACACTAACCCCACCACTCGTTCAAATTAAGAGCTTTCTTCACCTTCCGCTGGCTTAACACCCAGTACCTCATCGACCAGGCCATATTCGACTGCTTGGTCTGCGGTCATATAAAAGTCCCTGTCACTGTCCCTCGCAATACGATCATAATCTTGTCCAGTATTATTTGAGAGAATGGTCCGCAGTGTATCTTGCAATCGCAGGATTTCTCTTGCGGCTATCTCTATATCGGTCGCTTGCCCTTGAGCGCCACCCATAGCCTGATGCATATGTACCGTTGAATTAGGAAGACAATATCTCTTGCCTTTATCTCCGCCCGAAAGCAGTACGGTTGCCATGCTAGCTGCCATTCCCAAACAGATCGTGGAGATTTCGCAGTTTACCAGCTTCATTGTATCGTATATTGCCAAACCTGAACTTATAACACCACCAGGACTATTGATATATACGCTTATCCCCTTATCAGGATCCTCTCTTTCCAAGTACAACATTTGAGCAATGATTACATTTGCCATTGGGTCCGATATAGGTGTCCCAAGGAATATGATCCTCTCACGAAGTAAAAGAGAATAGATATCAAAAGCCCGTTCACCTCTAGGACTTGTTTCAATTACCATTGGTATTATATTCTGTGGCACGGTTAACGATGTATCGGGTAAAAACAGAGGACCGTTGTTAGTATTGTTTAACATATAGGCTATCCCATTCGTCGTCGATTTAGTTAGACTCCTCCGAGTCATTGTCAATATCACCATCAACTGAATCAACACTCGGTACTGATCCGGATGGTAGGTCTTCTCCTTGCACTATCTCTAATAGTCGCTCCATCACCTTACGGTTGATTAAAGAAGAATGCAAGTTATCCAAAGCGCTTTGCGATGAAAGCGCTCTTCTCATGGCATCTTCTGACTCTCCTGCAGTTGAAACCATGTTCTCTATCTCTGCCTGAACCTCTTCTGAGTCAACAGTTAGGTTCTCTTCCTCAGCCAATTTCCTCATAACTAAGTACTTAGTCAATCGGTCCTCGGCACTAGGACGCATTTGTTCTTGGAACTCCTCGGCCGTTTGACCAATGTAGCTCAGATAAGCCTCCATAGGAATTCGTTGGTTCTGAAGCGACCGTTCCCGTTCTTGTTGCATCATCTCAACTTCCCGCTGATACAACAAATCTGAAGCTTGGACAGTTGCGACTTTCACAAGTTCATCTAAGCTCTCCTGTTCTAATTTGCGGGTGGCCTCCGATTCAGATTCTTGCTCTAATCTATCTTTTACATGAGATCGTAAAGCTTCAAGATCATCATATCCATCCCCAACACCCTTTGCGAATTCGTCATCTAAATCAGGCAGCGTCTTTTGTTTAATAGATATAACTTCTACTGTGAAACTACAATCTTTACCGGAATATTGAGGCCTAGGATAGTCTTCAGGGATAGTCAGTACGAACTGTTTAGTCTCTTCTTCAGCCATACCCAGCAAGTAATCTGCAAATCCTGGGAAAGGCAAAACATTTTCGGCTTGCGGGATGTAATCCACTTCTTTATCATCCACCACTTGCTCGTCTTCGATTACCCCCGAAACATTAAGGTTAAGAAGATCACCAAATTCAATTGCCCGTTCAGCTGGCTCCCATGGTGCTGATTCAGTCCTCAACTGTTCCAGAACTTCAATTATTCGATCTTCATCGATATCATAATCTTCTTTTTCCAACCGAATATCGCGAAAAGCACCGAGATCAACCTGCGGTTCCAGAGGGACCAATGCTTTAAACGAGACAGGTTCGACCTCTGTAACCTCGATTTGGGGCTCGATAAACGCTTGGATATCTTCATCCTTCAACACTTTATCTAACGTTTCGGGAATCATGAATTCGAGGGCCTCTTGGACCAGAGTCTCCCTACCAACATAGCTCTCCACAATAGCCCTTGGGGCTTTACCTTTACGAAATCCAGGTATACTAAGACGTCCTACAGTTCTCCTATAAGACCGCTGCAGGAAAGGATCTTCATCTTCAGCCTCCATCACAATATTGACGGTTAGCTCTGTTGAAGTGACGGATTCTTTGGTGACCTTCACCCAATTTTCTCCTGTCTGATATAAACTTAGTATGTTTTTAGTAACGCTGGGGTTTACGATAATAACCCTCTCGATTGCGGAAATTATAGCATATTAGAGTGCGCGGCAAAAGTGATCACTTTTACCTAACAGCTATCACTTAGAAGCCCATAGGGAATATTTTACTTCCACCAATTCTCCTACTATTTCTTCTGCAAAGTGGAACAAGACATTCACTCCAAGATTTTTAGAATTTCCAATTCCATACCAAACAAAAACAACTAAAATACCCTAAATTGGTTATTTTTTCTAATACCACGGATTTTAATTGGGCGATATCCTTATCGAGTGAAGTGTGACGTAGGGTAAACGCAAAGCTACTAGTTCCCTCTACACTATTGCCAGTGTGACTTTGACATTCGAGTTGGCATTGGCCTTGATGCGTTATCCCCACCCTAGTGGGGTTTGCCGCGAGGATCGACATCAAAACGTCCTAACCGGAAATGTCTCTTGTTTGAGATCAGTTTAGGTTTTTTATCCCAGGGCCAACTTACGCCGAAATTTGGCCCTGATATTTAACCCCGAGCAGGACAGAGGGTGAGGTTCCGAGTTCGTATGGTAGCTCTCGCGGCATCAAGAAAGTATTATCCGATAGACAGCGTCTCCTATCTGAATGTGAACGACGATATGGAGCCGACCGTCAACTTGGCTAATACCACAGTGCATGCCCCAGTATTGTTGCGAGAAGCGGTGGAGCATCTGGATGTGAGGTCGGGCTTAGTGTATGTTGATGCCACGGCAGGGGAGGGGGGTCATTCATTGGCACTTCTTCAGGCATCTGCTCCATCGGGTAGGGTGTTGGGTATCGATAAGGATCCTCTCTCTCTGGCTCGGGCCAAAAAAAGGCTTGAACCTTTCGGGAATAGATTCACTCCCGCCGCCGGAAACTATGCTGATATTTATTGCATAGCCCAAAATTATAAATATCCCTCGGCAAACGGTATATTGATCGATCTAGGACTTTCTTCTTGGCAACTTGAATTTAGCGGTGCAGGATTCAGTTTCCAACGAGATGAACCATTGGACATGCGATTCGAGAGATCTGGATCGTCTCCAACTGCATCGAACTTAATTAACTCTGTATCTGAAGAAGAATTAATCCGGATCCTATTTGACTTTGGCGAAGAACCCAAAGCTAGGTTAATCGCCAAATCGATAGTCCAGTCACGTTCTAAATATCCGATTAACACGACAGGTCAATTACTCAATCTGTTGAATGCGATACCAGGTATTGGAAGGGGTCGGAAAAGTCATCCAGCCACACGTACTTTTCAAGCGTTCCGAATAGCCATAAATCAAGAGTTGGCCAACCTTCGCGTTGGCATCGAAGGTGCAATTTCATTACTTCAATCAAGTGGGCGACTGGCCATAATCAGTTACCACAGTCTTGAAGACAGATTAGTAAAACAAACCTTCTCAAGAGAATCTACAGATTGTATTTGTGATAAAACCATCCCTCTATGCGTCTGTAATCATAAAGCGATAATACGGATGGTTAACCGCAGGATAATAACTCCAACCTCAATTGAGGTTCAGTCTAACCCTCGTAGTCGAAGCGCCCGTATGAGGGTTATTGAAAAAATATGATCTCAAGTTTTATCGGACCTATAGGGTTCAAAGGATGATGTCAACTTGGCAAAAGAACTTTTTTATACAGCATTGGACATAGGTAGTAACAAAGTATCATCAATCGTAGCCAGAGTAGGAAGCGAGGGAGAGTTAAAGGTATTAGGGACCGGACTATCCGCATCTCACGGCGTACAGAAAGGGCAAATAGAGAGCATAGAAGAAGCGACAGAATCGATTAGATCTTCGTTAGACGAGTCCCAGAGATACATCGCTAGAGGCCTTATATCTGGTGTATACGCAGTGGTAAGTGGGAGCCATATCTCTTCGATAAACACAAAAAGTTCTATACAAAACGTACCGGATGTAGGCACAGTTACCCCTAATCAACTTCATACATTGATTCAATCCGCATATCCAGGGTTAGACAAGAATAAGGAGATTCTACACGTAATCCCCATACAATATGAAGTGGATGGTTTACCTGGTGTACGAAATCCCGCCGGGCTTCATGCCAAAGAGGTTCAAGTTGAGTCCCATGTCTTGATGGGTGATGCAACGACTTTGAGAAACACAGTTACCGCTATAGAAAACAATAAAATTCCTGTCAACAGCTTAGTCATGCAATCTCTGGCATCCGCTGAAGCCACCCTCACAGCTGATGAACGAGAAATGGGGGCAGTCCTAGTAGACCTAGGGAGCGGAACGACCGATTTATCCATATTCATGCACGGTAATCCATGGTATTCCACAGTGATTCCTGTGGGTGGCAATCAAATTACTAGAGACCTAGCAGTAGCCGCGAAGTTACCCTACCACCTAGCAGAAGAGTTGAAAATTAAATGGGGTCATGTATTACCAGAACTTATACGAGCTGATCAAGAAGTTGTCATACCAGGACATCAAGGCAAACCAAAACAAATCATCTCCAGACGGTCACTTGCAGAGCCGATGCATATAAGAATGCTTGAAGTTATCAAGTTAATCATGTTGAAAATTACCCAATCCGGCCTCCGCCAGATCCCAAGTGGGGGATTGATTTTGACCGGAGGTACTGCAGAAATCACCGGGCTGAAAGAATTAGTTGAAAAGACAGTTGGAGGGCCTGTCAGAATAGCATACCCGAATGGAATAGCTGGGCTGCCATCTCAACTTCGTAAGCCCGCTTACTCAGCATCAGTCGGCGCCTTATTATGGGGCATTAAACACCAAGGAGAAGGCAGAAGATACCAACCAACACCTAAAAATTTGTGGAACTACCAATCATTAGTTAAACGATTAGTTCGCAACAAACAAGAAATTTCTAATTAACCCAAGCAATGGGTATTCGGCAAGAAACTTTAGACTCGACCTAAATCGAATACCAGTACGTCATCACACAAAACTAAACACAGATCAAAACTATACGGAGGGTAGAAATATGGTATTAGATAGCTCAGCCTCTTGGGAACCTGGTGACGAAACAGCAGATCAAAGCGAACTGCTACCTGAGATCGCACGGGGGGTGCCCTTGATAAAAGTCCTAGGAGTAGGCGGTGGTGGTAGTAATGCAGTTAGTCGCATGTATAAGGATAAACTACCAGTTGTGGAATATTATGCCTTAAACACTGATGCCCAGCACCTCTTCCGCTGTGACGTGGGACACCGCATAGCGTTAGGTCAAAACCTTACTAGAGGCCTAGGTTCGGGGGCGTTACCAGACCTGGGGCGGCAAGCGGCCGAAGAGAGTAGGAGTGAAATTCAACAGGCAGTAGAAGGTGCCGACATGGTATTCCTAGCGGTTGGGATGGGAGGAGGTACTGGAACCGGTGCAGCTCCGGTTATAGCACAAGTCGCGAAGGAGAGCGGTGCCCTAACGGTAGCTGTTGTCAGCCGACCATTCGCTTTTGAAGCATCTATGCGAAGAAAGAATGCAGATGATGGTATCGGAAAACTAAGAGATTACGTCGATACACTTATAACTATACCCAACGACCGCCTATTGGAACTTAACCGTGACAACGAGTCAACCTTCACCTGGGAAGAAGCTTTGAAAATGGCTGATTCTGTACTCCACCAAGGAATACAGGCAATCGCTGAAGTTGTAACTGTACCAGGCGAAATCAACGTTGATTTCGCTGATGTAAAAACGATATTGAACAACGCTGGTCCAGCATGGTTGGCAATAGGCAGGGGAAAGGGGGAAAATCGAGCGATCGAAGCAGCCCGCCAGGCCACTAAGAGCCCCCTTTTAGATATTGCCATGGAAGGCGCCAAGCGAATACTCTTTGTAATCACGGGCGGATCGACATTAACCCTCCAAGAAGTCCAAGAAGCCGCTCGAGTTATAGAAGAGATGTCCGACCCCGAAGCTAACATCATATTTGGCACGAGTAGAGATCCACGGTTAGAAGACGAAGTGAAAATAACAATGGTTGCAGCAGCCTTCCCTGTGATGCAAGAGAATCAGCAAATGCGCGAGGCAGAATTAGCCAAACTACTAGAAGGACTCAGCCCAGATGTAGAAGTAGACCTCGATGTCCCTAGCTTCCTTAGAAATCAATCCGGAGGAAGAAATGGAGGAACATTCCGTTAAAAGTCAGAATCGTATATGACTAGGAAATAAAAGACTTACGCATATACCTCGACAGAAGAATTCTCGAGGTATATGCGAGTCACATATCATCAGAGTAATATTCTCGCGCGTCTACGTAAAGCACTTTTCTTAGTAAGATCAGAATATAGTTGACGTCGGGAACCAATTGAAGGTCGTATAAGTTTTATACGACCTTCCTCATTTCTCCCTTTCGGTTAAATTCACTATTTGAAGTGGTTTCATTTTTCCAACGAATTCCACTTGATATACCATTGACTTTATTTAAACAAGCATTTTAAAATGGCCCATACAATTTATAGTACTTTTTAATTACCATAACACATCATATAGTATTCTAAAAAAATATTAAAAATCTTATAAAATTTTTATGCGCTGTCCAACGTGTGAATATTCAATATCCAGGGTTACAAACTCTCGTGAAGCCGAAGGTAGTGTTCGAAGGCGTCGGGAGTGTCGGCGATGTGGTGTCCGTTTCACAACATACGAGAAAATCCAATCTTCAGCGTTAATCATTTGCAAACAAGACGGGCGAAGAGAAGAATTTAATCGAGAGAAATTGATATCGGGCCTCCGCAAAGCCTGTGCTAAACGCCCTATACCATCTCGCACCGTAGAGAAAATGGCAGAAGAAATTGAAAGCGAACTTAGTAACATAGGTTTGAGTGAAATATCCAGCGAAAATATCGGTGAAATAGTAATGGACCGTTTGAGTAAACTCGATCGAGTTGCCTATATAAGATACGCAAGCGTCTATCGAGCATTTCAAGATCTCGAAAGTTTTGAAGCAGCGGTAAAAGATTTACGCGAACATACTTCAGTTCAGTAGAGTATCCAGACTGACGCAGCACATGTATCACAATATAGACATTCAGGAACTGGAGAGAATATTTTAATTAAGATGATAAAGGTAATACAAACGTAATACATTACGTTAGATGATTAAATGATATACAAACAAAAGGGGGAAATACACGAAAATGGGGAGCGTCCAATACTCCGCTCTCACCAGATTATTAAAACATAACAATAGAGCACATGATCTGGTTGAAATACTGAACCACATGCCGGTGGGGTTGGGAGAAAGGGAGGATAGGATAGGTTCCGAGAGCAACGATTTTAATCCATTCGGAGAATTACAAGAGGAAATAGATCGGGAAATCCGGTCAAGTCTTGTCACGTGCTGGCTTGCTCTACCTCAATTAGATACTTGAGAGCAAGAACCCTAACCCATCTATTTCTTAGCAGTGATATCGCGTAGCCTTATATGACCGTACCGCCTACAGTTGCAAATGACAGTTAATAGAGGAAAAATTTTCCTCAAGATGTTAAAACTTTCTGATAATGAGCTATCACCATCAGAAAACACTAGCACCAACAAAATATTACCTGGTTGACTGGTTTCACGGCGTTATTGTTTCAACGAGTCCGGAAAGGTTGGAACCACTTAATTTTGAATCGAGGACATTATCTTGCAGGGACATAATTACCAAGTACAACTCAAATACACACCGTTACGGGAAGACTGCATAAACCACGTTACAAACTCATTAAAGAAAAGTTTCGACGTAACTGGCCACAAAATGCAAAGGGACACGTTGATAGTCGATATTAGTTCCAACCTTCCCTTGGCATATGGCGCGTTAAAAGACATGGCCGATTTAGTCATAGATCAGTTAAGCACTTTAAACATAAATTTATTGAATGCTGTTATACAAAAGCTCGACCCGAGCCCCATAGACCTATTGGCTCCTATCATCGGTAGGAGAGCCTATAATCTAATCCAAAAATTTGCTCGTATTGAACATCACACCCCGTTGATGTATTTCTACCAAAACATGATAATTGATTTACAACTATCATCGAGGATCGAACGTATCAATATGAAACCAGTTGCCGAACTAAATTAGGTTGAATTTATGGCCCGCGTCCGGGCTTTAATAAACCGGCGTGAGTAGCCAGTGAGAGGGAGGGTGGTATTTTGGCAATATTAAATCAGAGTCCTACAGTAGCTTCACAGGAAATCCAGAGTAGAATAAGACGGGCACTAATCAAATCGGGTATAGCTCAGCAAGTTAACGAACGTTCTTCAGATTTAACTGACAACTCAAAGGTGGTCCTTCAGAGGAGGTACCTCTCCAAAGACCGGGAGGGTAATATCCTAGAAGACGCTGAGGGAATGTTCATACGAGTCGCAAGGAATTTATCTCAAGCCGATCTTAACTACGGAGCAACGGAACTCGACAGAATCAAGACGGAAGAAGAATTCGCAGATGTAATGCGTTGTCTTGAATTTTTACCCAATTCTCCAACTATCATGAATGCGGGTAGAGAACTCCAACAACTATCAGCATGTTTTGTGTTACCAGTAGAAGACTCTCTTGATTCCATTTTTTCGATGGTAAAAGACACTGCTTTAATCCACAAAAGCGGCGGGGGTACAGGATTCTCGTTCTCTCGAGTTAGACCAGAAGGCGATGTAGTAGGGTCGACAGGCGGCGTAGCCTCGGGGCCAGTAAGTTTTATAAATGCATTTGATGCAGCCACAGATGTAGTGAAACAGGGGGGAACACGTAGAGGTGCTAATATGGGCATCCTAAACGTTACTCACCCCGATATCGTAAAGTTTATTCGTTCCAAACAGGACGGCAAGCGTCTTGTTAATTTCAATATCTCCGTAGCCATCACGGAAGACTTCGTAGAGAAGGTCATTAAAAACGAGGATTATGATCTGATCAACCCTCGGACTGGCCATGTTACCGGACAACTAAATGCTAAAGAAGTTTTTGACTTGATGACAGAGCTAGCCTGGGAAACAGGTGATCCGGGTATAGTATTCATGGATCGTATTAATAGGGAAAATCCTAATCCTCAATTAGGTACCATAGAATCCACTAATCCTTGTGGTGAACAGCCATTGTTACCGTTTGAATCCTGTAACTTAGGTTCAATTAATTTAGCCCGAATGGTTATTTACACCGAAGACGATACAAAAGTTGACTGGCAACGCTTGGCGAGAGTGACCAAAACTGCAGTTCATCTTTTGGACAACGTTATCGACATGAACAATTATCCGATTAACGAAATCGCTGAAATGAGCAGAACCACACGTCGGATAGGTGTCGGTGTCATGGGGTTCTCAGACTTGTTAGTACAGCTCGGAATCCGCTACGACTCTGAAGAGGCGTTAGTACTGGGTGAAGATGTCATGCGTGTAATTCAAGATGAAGCATACAAATCATCTATAGAATTGGCAGAAACCCGAGGAACGTTCCCTGCATGGGAAGGCAGCAATTATAACCAGCAGGGGCCGGCGGGTCGTCCAATACTACCGATGCGCAATTCAGCCCCGGTCACAATAGCTCCGACCGGAACAATAAGTATCATCGCCGGAGCATCTAGCGGGATAGAACCTCTATTCGCTCTTTCTTATGTCCGTAATGTCATGGACAACACCCGTCTCATAGAGGGCAACCCATACTTCGAAGCGGTTGCGAGGAACGAAGGATTTTATACTCCTGAATTAATGGAAGAATTAACCCAAACTGGCAGCCTTGAAAACCTTGATGTACCTATTTGGGTGAAAGAGTTGTTTAGGACGTCCCATGATATCACTCCAAACTGGCACGTTCGAATGCAAGCAGCCTTCCAGAGACACACAGACAACTCGGTTTCCAAAACAATCAATTTCCCACACAACGCCACTATATCCGACGTATCCGAAGCCTACATGTTGGCTTACGAAACGGGATGTAAAGGAATCACCGTATACCGAGATGGAAGCAAGTCAGAACAAGTCTTAAGTACAGGGGAGACAGCGCAACAACCGCAAACTGATGACCAACCTATCTCTAATATACCAAGGGATCGCCCGAGAGAAATCCATGGCGTCACAGAGCGAGTCCGCACTGGACATGGGAATATGTACGTAACGATAAATTTTGACGAAAAGCAAAACCCATTTGAAGTATTTGGAACCTTAGGTAAAGCCGGTGGATGCGACTCCGCTCAATTGGAAGCCATCTCCAGATTAGTGTCCCTAGCTTTAAGGTCTGGTATTAATCCTGAAGAGGTGTTTACTCAACTACGTGGTATCACATGTTGTCCTGCCTGGGACGACGGTACTCTAGTTAGATCAGGACCTGATGCCGTAGCATTGGCTTTAGAACGTAGATTACGTCCAAATGCAACTGAACTGCCAGCTCCATCTACCAATTCGTTGCAATTTGCTTTTTCAGAAAATTATCAGCCAAATCATCGGGGTAATAATGGTTACCAAAAACAAAAATGCCCAGACTGCAACGGAGATTTACATTACCAAGAAGGATGTGCCATGTGTGCTTCATGCGGTTGGAACAAATGTGAATAGTCAGATTATCACTTAACATTAGTTCCCACATTGCCTACAACCGTCAACAGTCTCTGGTGATTTACGGTATCTGACGGTTTTAATACCGTAATTATCTGGATAACAAATCGGATTTACCTAATAGTCCTATATGTCATAAAGAGATTATTAATATAATTTGGCTTCAAAAAGGCATTTAATATGACTAAAGATATACCATCTATTGCCATAACCATGGGAGACCCTTGCGGTATCGGGCCTGAAGTGGTCGTGAAAGCTCTATCAGACCCCAAGGTGTACGGTGTGTGTCGCCCATTGGTAGTCGGTAATATTTTTGCAATGAATCAAGCCGTTGACGTTACAGGTTTACCGATTACTATCAATGAAATTTCTGACCCTAGGTTAGCTGGTGATAATCCCAACGTAATTGATGTTCTAGACATTCATAATCTTAATCCTGAGGACATTACAGTAGGAAATATATCCGTCCCATGTGGTAAAGCAGCCATGGAGTGGGTAACTGAAGCCGGAAATTTGGCTCTGGCTGAAACTGTACAAGGAATAGCCACTGCGCCACTCAATAAAGAGGCAGCGAGCCTGGCAGGTTATCAGGCTATAGGGCACATGGAATTGCTGCAAGAGCTGTCTCAAGCAGAAACAGTAGGGACTATGCTTTTAGCCAAGAACCTCAGGGTAGTCCATTTAACAACCCACCGATCGTTAAAAATTGCCTGTGAGTATGTAAAAAAAGAGAGAATCTCGAATTATTTAAAATTAACACACGATAGCTTCGTGCAGTGGGGGTTTCAGACCCCCAGAATTGGAGTCGCCGCGTTAAACCCTCACGGTAGCGATGGTGGATTACTGGGTACGGAAGAATCGGAAGAAATAACACCTGCTGTAATCGAAGCTAGAGCAAACGGAATTAACGCAATTGGGCCCATCCCTGCTGATATCATTTTTCATCAAGCTATAAATAACGAATACGATGTGGTATTAGCGATGTTCCATGACCAAGGACACATACCTGTCAAGGTATATGGGTTCGAAGAAAGCATCACAGCGAACTTGGGGCTACCCTTTGTTCGCACCTCCGTAGACCATGGAACTGCATTTGACATAGCTGGAAAAGGTATCGCAGATCCCACCAGTATGTTGGAATCAATCCGCCTAGCGGTTGGGCTAGCTATGGGAAAAGGCCTAACCGGATTTTGATTTAGTACCCCAATTAAATTGTTCGCTATCTGGATAATGTTATAATCGGCAATAAATATAATTTATCTTATAAGAGAAGAAAACTGTTATGAAAGTTGCTTTCATAGGTGGAGGTACAATGGCGGAAGCGCTGTTAAGTGGAATTCTATCCTCCAATGTTGCCCCTGCCGAAGAAATTAAAATAGGTGAGCCGGTAGAAGCTCGTAGAAGCTATTTAACACAGACCTATAAAGTAGAAACTTTAGCAGACAATAGCCAAGCAATTTCTAATTCTGATTTGATTATATTAGCTGTAAAGCCACAAGATCTAAACAAAGTCACAACCGAACTTAAACCAACTATAAAACCTAACCAAACAGCACTATCTATACTCGCCGGAACTAAAATCCCTACGATAAAAGACAGACTTAACCATTCTTCAATAATCAGAGTGATGCCCAACACACCTGCCCAAATCGGGTGTGGCATGAGTATGTGGACCTGCACACCTCAGGTAGATCCTAACATGAGAGAAATTACTCGGACCATATTATCTAGCATTGGCAAAGAGATATTTATAGAAGATGAAAAATATTTAGATATGGCCACCGCTTTAAGCGCTAGCGGTCCGGCCTACGTCTTTCTCTTCATAGAAGCGTTGATCGATGCAGGTGTTTATGTTGGCCTTCCGCGAGATATATCTCGCACATTAGCACTTCAAACCGTTTTAGGGAGTACCCAGTTGGTTCTAGAAACAGGGAATCATCCATCCGTATTAAAGGACATGGTAGTTTCACCAGGAGGCACAACTGCGGAGGCATTGCAGGTTCTCGAAATGGTCGGGTTCCCCGGGGCCATTGTTAATGCGGTCAACTCAGCATATCAAAAAGCTATTAGTCTAGGGAAAGAATAATGGAGGTAGCTTTCTGGAAACTCTGATTCTTATTATCGATCGTCTTTTATTCTTCTTGAGCATAGCCATCCTGTTCCGAATAATCTTGTCTATGATATTACCCTCATTGGGCAGGCAACCTCATCCCATAGTGATTAAAATATCGACTCTTCTCGCCTCCATAACAGAGCCGATATTAGGACCGCTTCGAGATTTACTCCGTGAGCCTACTAGGCGTATCCATCCGATTTTTGAACGCCTAGATTTCAGTCCCATGGCGGCCATATTACTAATCTATTTTATTCAATGGGGTTTACACCGTCTTTTGCTTTCAATGTAAGTACTCGAAATTCTTATAGCTCATAAAACTAGATTACTGCACGCATACTTCAGCTGACTATAAATTCTTGATGCGAAAATCTGTACGGAATTCATCTCAATATGACTCAGACCTACGAACGGTTAGAAAGGCCATTTACAACGAATTACCCGAAACATCCGCGACTGAATTTGAACACCCATTTTTAGTTATTTTATCCGGTTTACCTGGAACCGGAAAATCTTACTTCGCAAACCGCCTAACCACTCATATCAAGGCTGCCATCGTAGGCAGCGACCGGACTCGGAAACTATTAATAAGTAAGCCCATTTATAGCAAAAGTGAACATGCACGGATATTCGCAATTTGTCACAGACTCATTGAAGATTTACTATCCCAAGGCCACGTAACAATATTTGAAGCTACAAATTTAACTGCCAAATCTAGGCTCCCTTTACAAAAGATCGCAACAAAATTAGGTGTTCCAAGCCTTTGTTTAGTATTCACCGCACCCGAAGACCTAATCAAGAAACGACTAATGGATAGAACTTCTAATTTAGATAACTCGAGTTATTCTGATGCTGATTGGGCCATTTATTCCAAATTAAAACCCTCGCAAGAAACACCTGAGACAAATTATTGGACCATAGATTCATCTCAAGACATATCGCCGATGTTGGACAAGCTAACCACGCTGATTCAATCTCGCCCCCCACATCACTAAAACAGACAATGGTGATATGCTGCTTGAATCTTTAATGGTAAACTGTGGCAGTATTAGTACATAAGTGAATATTATCTAGGAGGTGCGTAGTATGCCAGTTGCAGGTTTGGGGCACGTAGGGATTTATGCCGACGATTTAATGAAACAAAGAGACTTTTACACCAGAGTAATCGGCCTTAGCATAGCCGACGAAGACTTGGATGGAAGAGGCATGTGCTTCATGAGTGCTGATCCAGTCTCAGAGCACCATGAATTTGTTTTAATGAAGGGTAGAGTATCATCCGTAGATACCAATACTATACAACAAATTTCCTTCAAAGTTCCCACCATCCAGGATCTCCGTGATTATCACAAACGATTATTAGACGAAGACATTAAAGTTGAGCGTATAGTTAGTCACGGCAATGCTTTCGGTATGTATTTCTTTGATCCCGAAGGTAATCGCGTAGAGCTTTATTATAAAACCGGCTTTCCAGTGCCCCAACCCCACGGGGATCTTATAGATTTGACCCGTTCGGACGAAGAACTAATTGGTGACGCTAGGGAACTATTAGTTACTAAATCATCGGTAGAATAACAACCCACCGACAATAAGGGGGAGATTACAATTGTAATCTCCCCCTTATTGATCTACTATTTCTCCTCAGATCGAGAATAAAATTAACGTCCACCGCAACTCATACTGATGTAATTGCTATTCAGATGGCTACAAGAAGTCCAAAATTACCAGACACATTACCATCTGACTACCAACGTTGGAAATGGCAAATACTGTTGTCATTTTCAGGATTCTATTTATTTCTCTATTTGAGCCGGTTTAATTTCTGGCCATTGGAACCGCTCATTAAACAAGATCTCCATTTGACCCATATAGAGATCGGATTAATCAATGCCCTTTTATTGTGGGGATTCGGAATCGGTGATCTAATCCATGGAAGATTAGCAGAAGCATACGGGCTTCGAATCTGGGTGTTGTTGGGAGCGTGCCTATCTGTAATATTTAACTGGATCACTAGTTTTGGCACCTCTAGTTGGACTCTGGCCATACCATGGGGAATAAACGGATTTGTAAATGCTGCTTGTTGGTCTCCAGCAATCAGCATGATTTCTCAATGGTGGCCGCGCAGCCAACGTGGGATGGCTTTAGGTTTAGTCGGGACCTCAGCTGGCGGATCTATGCTAATAATGTGGTGGCTGACTGGTTGGGTAGGAATAGAGTTTGGATGGCGCGCTGGTTTTAGATACCCGCCACTGATAATAATCCCTTTAGCTTTAATGTTTTATTTCTTTTCGAGAGATAGACCTACTGATTTGGGTTTCCCAGAATATTCAGAACCGGATCAGGTGTCCGCTATACCTGAAAAACTACCTGAAGAGAAATTGAAAGGTTTTGGACCTTATATTGAACTACTAACTAACAGTGGGTTTCTGTTGGCATCACATGTTAAAGGGCTTGAAAACGTCGTCCGCTACGGCCTAACTACCTGGGTCCCTCTTTATTATTTCGAGGCCGGTGGATATTCAATCAAATCCACAGTTCTCCTCACCACATTCCTCCCTGTCGGATATTTATTAGCGCCATTACTATCAGGAATCGTATCCGACAAGTTCCTGGATAGTGCCCGCAAGCCGCTTATCATAACTTCATGCATCGTGAGCTCCATTTGTCTAATCTTTCTAGCTTTACTACCTCCAGAAAACGCATATACAGGAGCAACCTTGCTACTCATAGGCGGATTAAGCATGGGGATATCACCATTGAAAACTCTAGCCGTAGACATAGCTGGTCGGAGAATGGCGGGAACCGCCTCTGGGATATTGGATGCACATGGATACGCATACGCAGGGTTACAGGCAATCATATTTAGCATCATTCTTGATATGACACAGACTCGATGGCCACTGGTATTTCTGACTATGGCTGGTACTCGTTTGATATCAATATTGATGATTTCTCGCGTTAAAGCGTAACTTAACTAAATATCCGGCAAGCAGTACACATTAATTTCGATGTCGGGCTTGTTCTAATTTGGCAACCGTACCGGGTACTTTCCAATCCACATACAAAAGGACATGTTCTTTGATAGCTTCTTCATGGACTCTACAAGGAGCACAGTTCGCGTCAATACATAATCCGTGCCGCGGCTGCAGTTTAGTCATGATATTTTTCAGATCTGCTACCACTTCCTCAGAACTACCCGCCTTAAGTACATCAGTCTGCAATTGAATCAATTTTAGATTGATCTGCTCTAAAAGATCGTTATGTAGCTTAAGGTTGTCTTCAACCCAATTATTTGGCTTTCCTTTTTCATCAACAGAGTAGTCTGGTATCTCATCATCATACGCTGAACCCTGGAAGCTCTGTCCGCATGTCGGACATAATCCATTAGTATCTCCCATATAAAGACCTCCATCAGTTCACTCGGGGCAGCTTATAGCGTTCGCCAGTATATCACAGCGATTTCATCAACATTGAGGATAGGTCTAGATTAATGATGTTGCTAACTATCATATAATGATCGAAAGATTTAACGGAGGCGGAGATGCCTAAATCTGCTTTTATCTATAGTCATGAGTTATCTAACCACACTCTTAGGAACGACCATCCTATGAAGCCCTATAGATTAAAATTTACCTACGAATTACTAAACGCTTACGGAGCATTTAATGAAACTAATTCTTTACTATTACCCCCACGTAACGCCACCACCGAAGAGCTGGAGCTAATCCACACCCGGGAATACATATCAGCGGTCAAAGACCTGAGTATGAATGGAGATAGTGCCATTAGCCACCGATTTGGATTCAGTACCTTAGGAGACAATCCAGTTTATGAGAGGATGTATGATGCCGCTTTGCTAAGCACCGGTTCAACAATGTTAGCTGCGAAGCTTATAGCAGAAAACCAAATAGATAGGGTTTTCAATATCTCAGGAGGCTTACATCACGCCGCTCCGGATCATGCCTCTGGCTTTTGTATATTTAATGACCCAGCATTAGCGATTAAATTTCTCTTGAATTCAGGGAAGCGAGTAGCATATATCGACATAGACGCCCATCATGGGGATGGAGTCCAAAATGCTTTCTATGACAACGACCAAGTACTAACAATTTCATTGCACGAATCTGGGCAATACCTATTCCCAGGAACTGGATTTGTTAAGGAAAGTGGCAAACCCCCTGGGGTTGGTTATGCTGTTAACATCCCTCTTTTTCCATACACTGGAGACGATGTTTATGTCGAAACTTTCAAATCAGTCGTCTTACCATTAGTCAGGACATTTAGACCAGACGTGCTGATTACGCAACTGGGGGTTGATAGCTATCATACAGACCCGCTCACACACCTTCAACTAACAACTCGCGGATTTCTTGACGTGATACAACTATTTTCCGATATGCAATTCCCTTGGTTAGCACTAGGAGGCGGTGGTTACGATGTTGGGGCAGTAGCAAGATGTTGGAGTTTAGCATACGGACAGATGGTAGGTTTAACACTTCCCGACAACATTCCAACGGATCTAGTTCAATTCACCGGCACCGACCAATTAAGAGACTCCATAATACCTACCGTCCCCTCGGCTATACAACAAGAATGTAAAAATACTGCCCGATTAAATGTGGAGGGTATAAAAGCCGACAT
>ENA-UPTF01000981-UPTF01000981.1-marine-metagenome-genome-assembly--contig:-NODE-981-length-18979-cov-3.010951_pt1 | contig 18979 bp, 22 predicted proteins | sample MGYA00238166_ERZ767019 | MGnify/ENA primary metagenome ERZ767019 (study PRJEB28930, sample SAMN06266391) | marine metagenome | isolation source: Sea water from 250 m depth | place: Atlantic Ocean | study...
GCCTGATGCCGAGCTGGAAAAAGATGGAATCCCTCCCAGCATAAAAAAGATCAGGTAGGCAAATAAATTTAAATGTTTAAATCTGTTTGCAATCACAGCAAAATAAAGTTTGGTTAAAAATGTTTTCAAAGTGCAGCTTGGGTAAGTTTTATCTGGGAGCTATAAAGGTTTATCTATCACTCTCATCACAGTGCTCACCCCAACCCTCAGTTCGGTTGCAATTCTTCTTATGCCTTTACCGGTTGATCTGAGTTCTCTGATTTTGCTTTCGACTGCAAAAGGCACTCGGGGTCTACCCAGCCGCTGGCCACGGTTTTTTGCCTCTTTCAAACCTTTTTTGACTCTTTCCTGGATCATGCTCCTTTCAAATCCTGCGAAAACATCCAGCATTTGAAACAGCATTTTTCCTGCGGGTGTGGTGGTATCCACACCCTGCTTGTTGATGAACAAGTCAATATTTTTGGAGTGGAGTTCATCGAGGAAACTTATGAGTTGTCGAAGCGATCGACCTAAACGGTCCACGTTCCAGACCATGATCAGATCAAAATCCCCTCTTTTTACGCCATTGAACATTTCATCGAAGGCAGGTCCTTGACCTCTACCTTTGGAGAGGCTGGTACTCTGATCCACGAATTCCCGGGCTATCTGCCAGCCTTTTTGGTCCGCTATTTTTCGAAGTTCATGTAGCTGGTCTTCTGTGGTCTGGCCATCTGTGCCCGATTTCGCGTACAAAGCGACCCTTTCTCTTTTCTTGCTAATGTTTCCCGCTGCAAACCTAATTTTTTCTTCCATTGTTTTTTCTCCAAAGCGTGCTGACTGAGTCAGCGTTTATAAAAAGTGTTCTAAAACTAAGTATTATTAGAACATTAAAGCTCAAGATGTACTATAATTAATTAATATTCGAACACTAATTAAAGCTATTAAAATGGGTTATTTGGTTGTTTTTGGATTAAAAATCGAGGGGAGTGTTCTAATAATATATAATTTTAGAACATTTCGGACGAACAGCAATTAGGCTAAGTTTTTGGGAGTGATTTAAAACTCAGGAGCAATATAATTTAAACTTTTTCAACGATTATTTATTTGCTGGAACCCTGTGCGGTACGGAAACAGTACAAAATACTCGTTAGGTTCCGCAGAAGGTTCGGTAGGGCATGTTGGTTGCCGGGGCGGGTTCGGCATAGGCTTCGTTTCCCTCAACTTCTTCGAAGGGACGGGTCACAATGGTCAGCAGTTTTGAGAATACCGTCATATCTGCCTGGTGGGTTGCGGCTGCTAGGGCTTCCTCAACTTTATGGTTCCGTGGAATATAGATTGGGTTGACCCTGTCCATTGCCTGGGCCGTCTCCTCTGTTGCAACCCCCTCCTGCTCCAAGCGTTTTCGCCAACGCTGTTCCCAATCGTCAAATTCATTTGGCTTTTTGAACAGATTTCTTGCTAGATCTTTATCCCCACACAAGACCTGCGAGAGGCGTCGGAAGGCAAGGGTGAAATCTGTGCCTTCCATCACTTTTAGCAGGTCCTGGATCAGTTGCGAGTCGAGAGAATCTTCTTTTGATAAACCAATTTTGGACCGCATTTTTGTCAGCCAGTAAGATTCATAGAGGGGCTGAATACACTCAATGGTCTCGGTCAGTAATTCAACCGCCCGTTCCTGGTTGGGGTCGACCAAGGGGATCAGCGGTTCCGCCAATCGGGCGAGATTCCAGACCAGGATCTGGGGCTGGTTCGCATACGAATAGCGTCCACCCTGGTCGATCGAGCTAAACACGGTGCCGGGATCATAGTTTTCCATAAAGGCACAGGGTCCGTAATCAATAGTTTCACCGGAGATCGTCATGTTGTCTGTGTTCATCACACCGTGAATGAAACCGATACTCATCCACTGCGCCACCAAGGCAGCCTGGGCGTCGGCGACAGCAGCGAAGAAAGCCAGATACGGATTTTCAGCATCGGCCGTATCGGGATAGTGCCTGGCAATTGCGTAATCGGCAAGTTTACGGACTTTATCTTCGTCGCCGCGCGCTGCACCATACTGAAAGGTCCCGACGCGAATATGACTCGCCGCAACCCGGGTGAGAATGGCACCGGGAAGAATATTTTCCCGATAAACTTCCTTCCCTGTGGCTATGGCCGCTAGAGCTCGTGTCGTCGGGACACCGAGCGCATACATAGCTTCTCCAATCAGGTATTCGCGTAATACTGGGCCAACGGCAGCCTTACCATCTCCACCACGAGAGAAAGGGGTGCGGCCCGATCCCTTCAATTGAATATCCCGGCGGTGTTGTTGAGTATCAATTACTTCACCCAGAAGAAGCGCGCGGCCATCCCCCAATTGGGGTGAGAATCCGCCAAACTGGTGACCGGCATAAGCCTGAGCCAGCGGTTTTGAACCCTCGGCTGTTTCATTGCCGGAGAAAATTGCGAGACCGGCATCCGAATCAAGTGTGACGGGATCGAGACCGAGTTCTTCGGCCAGTCCATGGTTAAACTGTAACCATTTAGGAGCGACCGCAGGTTCTGCCTCGCAGTAGGAGAAATAATCTTCAAGGCTGCGGGCAAAGCTGTTATCGAATTTAAACTGTGGTTTCTGACTCACTCGTTCTTTTTATCTTTAGACCGTGGAAAATTTTTGGAGGAACCAAGACGTTTGACAACATTGAACAAAAGCCCCAGAAACACAAAAAGGAATAGAATGCCATATAAGATGTAAGTTTCATCCGTGGGTTGCATTTATCTTGCCTCAATCAGAACAATATTATTTCTCGATTTTGAAATGAACGCCTGCCTTGTTAGATTCGTATCCGGGGCAGGGGTTGCATTAATTTTAGCTGCGTCTAGTACCTTTTCTAACAACATTGCGGGGATTGCAAAATTATTCGAACCCTTAACGGGAAATGCGGATTTGGCATGGGCCTCCAATAATACCATTCCTACGACTTCCTGCTTAGTGTTGAACAAAGGACTCCCACTATGCAAAGGGTCGAGAGCCATATTTAATTTGATCAAGATAGATGTGATGCCCGTAGAACCTTCGATTAAAACATGCTGATCTTGCAGCGTGTTGGTCCACGGGTAACCCAATGTGAACACGGACTCACTTTTAGGTCCCAATCCATTTGGGTTTATCACGAGAGGTTGGCGTTTTACTTTGGGCGTATCCTTCAACTTCAAGATCGCAAGGTTGCTGGCTGGATCGAGAAGCACTACCTTTGCTTCGATATTGTCTTCGTTGGGGAACTTGACAGTTAGGGTTTCTTTTTCTTTCACTAAATTGTGATAGGTCAAGACATGTGTTCCATCTCCTACGAGGAACCCCGAGCCCAGAAGGGTTATATGAGTATTAAAAAACAGCACCACCAATAACACCGCAAGAAGAAAGAACCCGCCTATTACTTTGATCATCTTATTCCATACTAAGAAATTATTATTGAGTAAACCTGAACTCTACCCCGAAGCTGATAGGATACAAAAACTATTTAGAAGTTTTTTTATAATCCAAGGCGATTAAATCCTCCCTTAGTCTATTTTTTATTGCGGCATAAAAATATTGTATCAACTTGTTTATTTGATCCCTATATGTATCATAGGCAGAGGTTTATTTAACAGGGGGATTGGGGTATGAAAGCTTACAGGGTTCATGAATATGGAAAAGCTGCAAAGTTTATTGAGGATGAAATTAATAAACCAAAAGTAAAAAAAGGGCATGTTGTGATTGGGGTAAAAGCCTCAAGCCTTAATCCTGTTGACCATAAGATCCTCAAAGGAAAAGTCAAGATTAACCCTGCATCACCCGGAACCCTTCATATGGATGTGGCTGGGGTCATAACAGAAGTAGGAGAAGGAGTAACTGCTTTTAAAACGGGTGACGAGATTTACGGTTGTGCTGGAGGTCTACAAGGAGAAGCCGGAAATATTGAAGGTGCGTTAGCCGAATATATGTTGGCAGACAGTAATTTGATAGCTTTGAAACCTAAAGCGCTGAGTTTTTCGGAGGCAGCTGCATTACCCCTTGTAGCCATCACTGCGTGGGAAGGGCTATTCGACCGCGCGCATATAAAAAAGGAAGACCATATTCTTATTCATGCTGGCACGGGTGGAGTGGGTCACATTGCAATACAACTGGCCAAGCAACAGGGTGCTCGGGTCGCAACAACGGTTTCTTCTGAGGAAAAAGCCAAAATTGCTAAGGGGCTGGGAGCAGATGAAATTATTTTCTACCGTGATGAATCGGTCAAAGACTATACTCAACGCCTCACTGAAGGTAAAGGCTTTGATGTTGTGTTCGATACTATTGGTGCAGACAATCTCGATAAATCTTTAAAAGCTGCAAAGACCAGCGGTCAAGTGATCGGTATTGTCGGGACAAATCAACATGACCTTACACCCATGCATATGAAAGGATTAAGTTTGCATTTAGTCTTTATGCTTCTACCCATGCTAACAGGGGAAGGCCGAACTCATCATAAATTTATCCTCGAAAGTATTGCAAAGTGGATAGATGAGGGATTAATTAAGCCGCTTATCCACGAAGAAAAATTTAGCTTTGATCAGGCGAACGAAGCCCACGCTCTATTTGCGACCAATAAACATATCGGGAAGATTGTTTTAGAGAATACTTGATATTCTCTGAGCGGGTCGAAAATATTCAATTACAGGTTCTATTGTATTTTACCCAGAATTGAGGTGGTGTTGCCTCAAGAAGTAGCGGGTGATAGAATTGCGTAGCCTCGTAGGAATCTACCCAGAGGCTTTTGCATCTAAATCATAATTAACCCAATTATCTGACAATTTTTTTCGAAAGGCATAAAAGAGCACATGGCCGTTCAATTCACAAAAATGAGTGGCAGTGGCAACGATTTTATCATTATAGATAACCGGGTGCCGGTGATGGATAACTCGAAAAAGGTTGATTTCGTCAAACGGGTCTGCGATCGCAAAATGTCTGTCGGTGCGGATGGCGTAATTTTTGTCGAAAATTCCGACAAGGCCGACATCAAGTGGGATTTCTATAATGAAGACGGTTCCTCTGCCGAGATGTGCGGAAACGGCGGCCGTTGTGTTGCACGCTATGCGGTGGAAAAAGGGATTACTTCTGATGAGTTAACCCTCGAAACAGTCGCCGGAATCATTGCCGCAAAAGTCAGTGGGGCTTCTGTGCGGGTCAAACTCACCGCACCCGAAAACTTAAAGCAGGATATTGTTGCTGAACTAAACGGAGCACAATATACAATCGACAGCCTCAACACAGGTGTACCACATGCGATCATTTATTCTGACAATGTCGAAAATGTGAATGTGAAGGAAGTGGGTAATGGAATCCGTTTTCATGATGTATTTGCCCCATCGGGAACCAATGTGAACTTTGTGGAGAAGATTGGCGACCATGATTTGAAGATCCGCACTTACGAGCGAGGAGTGGAAGACGAAACCCTGGCTTGTGGCACGGGGACGGTGGCTTCGGCTTTACTTTCATCTTATAAAAATTTAGTCAAACCTCCCGTTAAAGTTGAGACGCGGGGCGGTGAGATTTTAAAAGTAGACTTTGACCCTGCTAATGGATCAGATGTTTATCTTGAAGGATTTACCCGCATTGGTTTTGAAGGAACGCTTGGCGAATATTAACAATCCTTCCGGTTTAAATAAATATTATGTTTGAGGGATCATTTGTTGCAATAGTCACTCCGTTTAAAAACGGTAAGGTGGATGCGAAAGCTCTTAAAGGGTTAATCGAGTTTCATATTAAAAATGGGACTAATGGTATTGTTCCCTGTGGCACCACAGGAGAATCAGCAACCTTGGACCATCGGGAACACGAGGAGGTCATTCGTATAGCAGTGGAAACCTGTGAGGGCAGGGTGCCTGTGTTGGCCGGAACCGGTTCGAACTCTACGCATGAAGCGATCGAGTTGACCTTGACTGCGCAAAAGTTGGGCGCCGATGGCGCCTTGCTGATAACGCCCTATTACAATAAACCGACACAGGAAGGCTTGTACCAGCATTTCGCAGCAGTCGCAAAAGAGACAAAACTTCCGATTGTTCTTTATAACGTACCGAGCCGTACGTCGATCAATATGTTACCGGCAACCGTTGCGCGGCTTTCACAAATTGAAAATATTATTGGTATAAAAGAAGCTTCGGGGAATCTGGTCCAGGTTAGCGAAATTATTAAATCCTGCGGACCTGCTTTTGAGGTTATTTCAGGGGAAGATGCGCTCACCTGGCCGATACTAGCTTTAGGTGGCAAGGGAGTGATCTCGGTCACTGCAAATCTTGTCCCCGATAAGTTCGCTCAGTTATGCAGCGCGGCACTTGCAGGGGATATGGAGACGGCGCGGTCGGTACATTATGAATTGATGAAGCTCAACGACATTATGTTTATCGAGACAAACCCCATCCCTGTTAAAACGGCACTTGCTATTATGGGCCGCATCGATAATGAGTTTCGTGCGCCTCTTTGTGCTCCATCTGAAAACAATCTGGCAGCATTGCAATCTGTTCTTAAAGAATATTCCCTGGCATAGCGCAGACAATCAAGTCGGAACCTAATTTAATTATTAACAGGAGCAGGTATTTTGGCAAAAATTTTGGTTATAGGAATTGCAGGACGCATGGGCAGGACGATTGCCGAGTGTATTGAAGACACTGATGGTGTTGAACTGGGTGGCGGAACCGAGTGCGCAGGCAGCGAATTAATAAGTCAGGATGTTGGAAAAGTAATAGGCATTGATAATAAAGGGGTTTCAATTGTGGATGACCCGACGATTGCTTTCCAATCGTGTGATGTTGCCATCGACTTTACTACCCCGACTTCCAGCATGGTTACTCTCAACGCTGCTGCAAAAAGCGGAAAACCAGTTGTGGTCGGCACGACGGGGTTTTCGGTAGAACAAAAAAAAGAAATTGCAGGGCTTGCACAAAAAATTCCATTAGTGGTCGCGCCCAATATGAGTATCGGAGTGAATGTTTTGTTCAAGCTGGTCGCCGATGCAGCGCGTGTTCTGGGAGATGATTATGATGTAGAAATTGTTGAGGCTCACCACAAGTTTAAAAAAGATGCTCCCAGCGGTACCGCGGTACGTATTTCTGAAATCGTTGCCGATTCGCTAGGGCGCGATCTCGATGAGGTTGGGGTTTATGGAAGGCAGGGCATCACGGAGCGCACGTCAAAGGAAATTGGTATTCACACTGTACGTGCTGGGGATATAATTGGAGAACATCGTGTTTTGTTTGGTGGTATGGGTGAGAACTTCGAAATTTTTCACCGCGCACAAAGTAGGCAAACCTTCGCTCGCGGCTCTATCCGGGCGGCACAATGGATTCTTAATCAATCCAAAGGTGTTTACGATATGCAAGATGTTCTGGAATTGAAATAAAGTCATGGACAACGAAAACAAAAATCCAGATGAAATGAAATATAAAAAAGGGTTTTTGCGACGTGATATTTTAAAGCTCATTTCCTTTGCGGGTCTTTCCGCTCTTCTTCCTGGTCGGGCCTCTGCTATAGATGACTTCCGTAATGATAAAAATGTTCCCAAGCAGTACATTCAAAATCGTGATGTTCCTGGTTTTCATATTCGCAGCGCAAACCCTTTTTTGGGAGTGGATATGGGAAATTGGGGGCTTGCCGTTGGCGGCATGGTGAAGAATCCTATCGGACTCGGTTACGAAGATTTGTTTGGACTCAAAATGGTATCACAGGTTTCTCGTCTCAAGTGCGTTGAATGCTGGTCGGCAAAAGCGAAATGGGAGGGTTTCGAATTTTCAGAACTTGTCAAAAAGGTGCAACCCGACCCTGCGGCGAAATTTGTTTATATCCAGTCGGCTGATTCCTATTACGAGAGTTTTGCTTTAGAAGAGTTACTGCGTCCACGTGTGTTGTTTGTTTTGCGTATGAACGGAAAGTCTTTGAGCAAAGATCATGGTTACCCGTTGCGATTGATTGCGCCATTTAAATACGGATACAAGAATATCAAGTACATCACGAGCATCAAGTTTCTGGATACCCGTAAAAGAAACTACTGGTCTAACAGCGGTCCCTACTCTGTAGACGGAACGATTCAACCGGGTATTGACCATCCTCTCGATTTTAAGAAGAAACCTCTACCGATCAACGGTGGTGAGGTTTTCCATTTCTTCGACAAACGCCCACCCGTGTGACACGGGATTCATTAAGTCGATGCCTCAAAAGCTAACAAATATACTCAAGCCTATTACATTAGTTTCTCTGCGTTTTCTTTCCTTTGCCTTTATTCTTTTACTTTTCGCTTGCGATTCTTATGAAGTAGTACAGATAGAAGTAGATGTTCCTGCCGGGTTAAAGGTTCCGGAAGACATGGTTTATATCCCTGCCGGGGATTTTATAATGGGGCATAAAGAAGAACCACGAACCCGTCTGGGTAAGAGCGTAGCATCAGATGCTTATTTTATTGATCGTTATGAAGTAAGCCGCGAACAATTCAAAAAATTTAAACCAAAATATACTTTTTCTGCCAAGTCCGCGTTGTACCCTGTCACGCATGTTTCTTATTTGGAGTCATTAGAATTTTGCAAGGCGCAGGGCAAGCGGTTGCCAACAGAAATCGAATGGGAAAAAGCTGCACGGGGTACCGATGGTAGGAAATGGCCATGGTGGAATTTCGTTGATCATCCTAATAATGGTTTTTCAGGTTTTATGTCGGAGCCAGTGGATAAAAGAAAGGAATGGATCAGTCCTTACGGAGTTTATGGGATGGGTCATAATGTATGGGAATGGATTGGTGAAGGATATACTTATCCAGGGCAACCTGAAGATGAACTGGAGTTATTCAAGATAATACGGGGCGGATTATTACAGACGCATATCACGATAAAATTTTCACCAACCTATTATAGGAATTGGATGGAACCAGACTCCAAACTTAATTTTATTGGGTTTCGTTGTGCGAAAGATGCGAATTGAGGAAAGAGTATGGGAAGTAACTTAGAAGTCGCCCTTAAGATGACTGGTAATTTCTTTAGCTGCGCGTTCAAATAAATCTTTATCAGTGCCGCCCGTGAGGCCGCCTTTTACCCATGAATCGACTTCCCAGGCTCCAACCATATCTTGGCCATCAAAAAGTGCGGCTTTGACTCTTAATTTGGCTTTAGCTGAGTCAGAAAACCCCATCGTTGCGATGCGTGCGATACGACTTCCTCCATCGAATTCGAGAACTTTATACTTCAGGCTATAGCGTGCACTTTCGCCAGCGATGGTATAACTCGTATCTACCATGGCATCTTCAATAGCACTCTGCAATTGAGAGCCAGCATCTTGCAAGTCAAAATCACTGGAAGTCAAATCTCTAAGGACAATAGTATTTTCAGTATTTTGGTACCGTTTTTTAGTGACCGAACCTACCCCAGAACAGGCAGGTAGAACCAGAAGGGAAAGTAATAAGATATTAGTAATAAATTTCATAGGTCTAAAAATATGTTAATAACTTGTCACAGTTTAACAAAACTTTACCCTCTTTTACAATCTAGATGCTTATTTTTAGTCAGATGAAGAAGTGAGCTGTTGCATAGCCTCTTTTGTTAGGAGGTGAACCAATGGAGGACCCCTTCTTCAAATTTGCTGAACCAGAGTTGAATTTCTATGGGAATGAGGCTGTTGACATAGGTCATGTAGCCGGTGGCAAGAACGATTCCTAATGCGATCAATAAAATTCCACTGAACAGATTGGTGGTGTGGAGGAAAACAGTTTTCCCGCCAACAGGAATATCCCAACCTTTTCCTCGTAGCAGGGTCCAAAACATTCCGTCTTTGGGTAGGTTGCCGCACAAAGTTGCTACGAGAATCAGGGGTAGGCCGAGTCCAACTGCATAAAAGAACAAAAGATTCATTCCTTGAAATACGGTTTTTTCAGAAGCCGCCAGCATGAGGATACTAGAAAGGATGGGGCCGACGCATGGAGTCCAGCCCAGAGCGAAGGTCGCACCGAACAGGAAGAAACCGATAAAAGTGGACGCAGGTTTTCCCTGAAAACTGGCTCCTGAAAATCCTTTTCCAAACAAGGTCATAACACCAAAGATTGTAACTATGCCACCACCGATTTGTGAAATCTGAAACATATAGTCGCGCAATAATTGGCCCAGTGCGCTGGCAGAAGCTCCCATCGCAACGAAGAGACTGGCAAGCCCAAAAAAGAAAGCGAGGGACATCATACCCATGCGCGCCCGGTCAGTTTGTGCTGTCACGGCAAAATAAGCGGGAAGGATGGGTAAGGTGCAGGGAGATAAAAAACTGAATACCCCGGCGATAAATGCTAGAAGCGTTAAGACAAGAATTCCCGACTCAGGAAGGTTAGATTTTGGAGCGAACGGATTAAATGGGGCCTTATCTTTAGATATTGTATTCAGGAGCGAAGATTTTTCAATAGAGTTAGTTTTGTTAGTTGACCCTGCTGTATCGGATGAGCTTGATAAAGATAATCCCGCTTTGATTGGGGCAGGTTTGTTTTCGCTTACGCAGCGAAACCCAACATCTGGTCCTGGCTCATCTGGATTTGCAAATTGCCTGTAGCCACTGCGGGCAAACATTTTGATGGCATTTGCATACATGGCACCCGGGAAATGACCGATATCACTTGCAGAGTGTCCGCGTAATATTTTATATCCAGAATCGTAATAGTTATTTTTATAGGTACTACCTTTATAAGGCCTGTAATCGTTTTTCACCCATTCCCAAACGTTCCCCACCAGATCATGTACCCCCTCCTTGCTTGCTGATTTTGGGAAGCTACCTACTGTTACGGGTTTATTCTTGCTGCCCGCGCGCTTCGAAAGATTCGCGATATTGGATTGATATTCGTTTCCCCAGGGGTATTCATTACCTTTTGTTCCTTTTGCAGCTCGTTCCCATTGTTTTTCGGTGGGTAGCATTTTCTTTGCCCATTGGCAAAAGTTAGCGGCATCAAACCAGGACACCCATGTTACGGGTTCTTTATTTTTTCCTTCCAGGAAATCATTATTTTTCCAATTTATGGGAGAGACTGCCCCTAAATCGTCAACATACTTTTTATAACGTTCGTTCGTAACTTCAAATGTATCGATATAAAACCCTTTTAGGAAAATCTTTTGCCGTGGAGTTTCATCTGCGTACCATGGTTTGGGGATTCCCAGGGAAAGTGCTTCGGCAATTTCATCTTTTTTGTTAGTACCAAAAATGAAATGTCCGGAGGGGATATGAATCATCTCTCCTTCTAGAGAATGATCAGAGGTGTTCTGGGACCAACCTGATAAGGGCAGAACAAAAACCCCTAACGTAAATAAAAAAAGTTTCAGTCGAAGGAGCAAGGCCTTACCCTTTACTTAAGAAGGTTTTCAAAATAAAGAATATTGCTGGGTGTGGCCCAGTCTTCTGCGCCCAAAAGGGCTCCGATAATTTTTCCCTTTGGATCGATCATAAATGTAGAGGGCAGGCTGACCACGCCAAATCCGTTGCTAGCCTTTAAATTTTGATCAAGAAGAACAGGGAAATTGATTTTATTGGTTTTTACAAAGGGTTTTACAACTGTTGCACCAAACATATCGTTTGAGATAGCCAGCATTGCAAAGTTTTTGTTTTTGAATCTTTGATATAAAGTTTCCAACGAAGGCATTTCTATTTTGCAGGGTCCACACCAGGTAGCCCAGAAATTTACTAAAACATATTTGCCACGAAATTCGTTTAAGCTGACTTCTTTTCCCTCGAGGTCTTTAAGGGTGAAGTTAGGAGCATCAACACCTTCTTCTATTTGCGCAGAAGTAGAGCCGTTTAGAACAAAAAACAAGGCTAGCATAGCAAGGAGTGTGAAGCATTTTTTATGGAATGGTATATTCACTAATGGTCTGTATTGTGAAAACAAAGCGGGGTAATGGATAAAACGGTGTTTAAGTTGTAAGCAGAGCTATTCGACAGACTCTAGGCAGCGTACCATGGGAATGGCTTTTTTAAGTGCTTTTTCGATTCCCATTTTTAGAGTCATCGTGGAGCTGGAGCAGGAACTACAAGAACCGACCAAACGTACTTTAACCACCCCATCTTCTATGTCCACTAATTCTACATTGCCTCCATCCTGCATTAGCATGGGCCGCAGGGTTTCAAGCACTTCTTCTACTTCTTCTTTCATAGATTCCATTCAAAACAGTAGTTGAGTCATGGATACTTTTAAATAGGGTCGATACTACCCACCGTTGACGAGTTTTTCTTTTTTTTCTAAAAGCTCTTCTTGAGTTTCTTCATGCTCAGGATCTTTTGGTATGCAATCTACAGGACAAACCTCTACACATTGTGCTTCCTCATACCAACCCACACACTCAGTACAGTGTTCCCACTCGATAACGAATATGTCATCACCCTCTGAAATTGCTTCGTTAGGGCATTCAGGTTCACAAACACCACAGTTAACACAATCTTCTGTGATTAAGAGCGCCATAAAAATTCTCCAAATTTAACGAATTCCCGAATTATATAGGTTTTCGTTCGAAAGTTTTTGTTTCCGGGTTCCAGTCAAATAATGCTTGATCCCGAATTTTTTTACTATAAACAGAAACTACCAGATATTGGGTGCCTGGGTATATGGGAGATTCACCATCGAACAGGGCCATTCTGGTATCTTCTTCTGAAAAATAGGCATCGTGTTCGGGGTGGGAATGATATAACACTTTAAAGACCCGACCCTTCGAACTCGCCTCACTTAAAAGCCTTTGCAACTCTAATGCACTAATATTATATGCTGTACGGGCGTCCCTAGTAAAGTTTTCAGGATTTTTTTCGTGCAGCTTGTTTTGAATATTCTCACACCGATAAACAACATTATCATTATTATGATCTGGGTTACCTACAACTATCCCGCAGCATTCTTCCGGATATTCTTCCACGGCGTGCTGATGGATTTTATCCAATTGTTCTTTCTCAAGTGGAGACATGTATCATTCTGGGGGGTTCAGGATTCGATGTCAAATGGTTTTGGAAAATTTTACGGTAGAATTTAGGGATTGGTACGAACTACGAGATCATCGGTGACAGTAATCTGACAAGCCATGCGAAAATCATCGGGTTTCTTACGCAGTTTATCTGTTTCGGTCTCATTTCTGGGTTTAACCTTGCCTGATAAAACCTGTACGGTGCAGGCGGTGCATAAACCGCGCCCTCGGCAGTTGAGTATTTTGGTGATATGTGGATAAATGCTGAACTTATTTCGAATTGCAGCTTCGCGAAGGTTTTCTCCCTCTTCAACCTCAATGGTCCTATTTTCTTTTTCAAAACGAATTTTCAGCATGATCGGTTCTTCATAAATTTAGTGATTGGAGGATCATATCTAAACTGACCTCATTGGCGCAATATTTTTTACTAGCCCGACCTTTTAGGAGCACGCTTCAATCTGTATGAACTCCCTTATAGTTCCTTTTCCCCAATAGCCATAGAAGGCATTTCCTGGGGTGTTGCACTGGGTGGTCATGTGGATATACTGACTTTGCCCGTTTCCTGCTTTCAAAATCCCAACATGCGAATAAGGGGGTATGGTCCCACCACAATTTGCACATTCTATAGAATAGTTTTCACATAATTTTTCCAGACAAAGTTTGCAGATTACTGGATCGAAGACAAAAATTTCCTGCCCTTTATATTCCAAAAATGTAGGAACGGATGTTACCTTTTTTCCACATTCCATGCAGGTCAGATTATTTGATTGATTCATATGTGATGAAACGAATTAAACTTTAAGGTGAAGAAAGTGTACCGTAACGGATTTAATTGATACAGACTTTTTTCATATTTTTAAAATCATCAAGAACAGCACCGACACCTTTAACGATGCTGAGGTGAGGGTCTTCAGGAATAAAGACCTTTAGGGTGGTTCTTTCTTCAATCATTTGGTCGAGTCCGCGAATGAAAGCTCCTCCTCCCGTCAGGTAAATACCGTTGGAGTGGATATCCGCAGAAAGTTCAGGCGGGATTTTTTCTAAAGCACGCATAATAGATGTCAAGATTGTTGTCAAAGGTTCTTTTAGGGCCTCACGAATTTCATCATCACTAATGGTGATGGATGTGGGCATTCCTGTTTTCACATTGATTCCTTTTACTTCGGTGGTGAGGTTGTCCGGTTGAGCAAACGCACTACCTATTTCCATTTTAACGCGCTCACCTTCAAACACGCCAATATTGAGGTGATGTTGGAGGCGCATATAGCGAACGATGGACTCATCAATTTCATCTCCAGCAACGCGAACGGATTCGCCATAAGCAATGCCGGATAAGGAGATGACAGCCACATCAGTGGTGCCTCCACCTATATCAATTACCATATTTCCTTCGGGGCGATGAACTGGGATACCCACACCAATGGCAGCAGCCATTGGCTCTTCTATCAGGTAGACTTCTCTGATCCCCGCCATGATGGAAGCATCTATGACGGCCTTTTTTTCTACCTGGGTAATGCAAGTGGGAACACCGACTACCATCCTGGGTTTAAAGAATCGGTATTTGTGCAATATTTTTTTTATAAAATATTGAATCATTTTATTGGTCATGTCAAAGTCTGCTATCACCCCATCTTTCATGGGACGGATTGTATCGACCCTCGCATGGGTTCTGCCAAACATTCTCTTCGCTTCCGACCCTACTGCTTCGACGGTATTATCATCAATATTTATAGCTACGACAGACGGCTCATTGAGCACAATTCCTTTTTCAGTTATGTATGCCAGAGTATTGGCGGTTCCTAAATCCATTGCCAGGTCGGTGGAAAAAAAACTAAATATTTTATTGAAAAATCGTTTTATCATGCGATATCTTTAATTTATGAGGGTAATCTGCTCTGTGAAAGGCTTACTAGCCCAAAAATTCCTTTTCTATTAGGATTCCTACATTTCCGGGAATTTTAACTTTTGTTCTTTGGCCTTGGCGTTTATTCAGATCTTTTTCGATTGTATTCTTTAGTTAGTGGATCAATATCATTTCGAATTTTAATTAATTCGTCAGCGGAAAGGCCCGTCAAAGAGCCATGATTTTGTCAGCCATGGCAGGGAAAACTAGGGTTGTTCAGATAGTAATAGGCAAATTAAAATTTTTGTAGAAACATAAAAATTTTTCAAGACCTTGACGGGAAATCTTATAGTGTAAGGCTCAAACTGTCAATTATTTACCTCTCGATTTGGCATAAATTAAAAAATCTAAATTTTCGGGAGTTAGCTTATCTCGCCGACCATAACTGGTTTTTACTAATAAAGGGAAATCGCTTGACAGGATATGGTTAGCATTTATATACTCCGAGCCTCTTCTAGAGATATTTAATAGTGCTTGGGCGGGTAGCTCAGTTGGGAGAGCACCGGCCTTACAAGCCGGGGGTCACAGGTTCGAGCCCTGTTCCGCCTACCATATAAACGACCGCGGGGTCGTAGTTCAGTTTGGTTAGAACGCCGGCCTGTCACGCCGGAGGTCGCGAGTTCGAGTCTCGTCGGCCCCGCCATATAATTTAAGGGCCCAAAGCGCAATGCGCTTCAGGCCCTTTTTATTTGTCTCAAACAAACCGAATAATATACAATGATTTAGTGGATTTACTAATGGGATGCGTTACTGTGAAAGATCCTAAAACCCATAAAATCAAATCTCAACCGAACCTTATTTTTTTTCAGGTTCTCTTAGTGCTTATTCTTACTGCCTTGTCCCCTACCGCCCAGGGAGAACCTCCTCCTATATCCACAGACCGAATTTTACAAACAAACTCACCCGACATATTGCAACCCGGTTACCATCAATTAGAAACAGGATTTTATTCCTATGAGACAGATAGGGAAAATAACATAAAGTCAAAACATACTTTGCTGAACAATAATTTATACAGGATAGGGTTTAGGGAAAAAATGGAACTTAGACTCGCTCTCTATGGATACAACATTCAACATGCAGCATCGGGTGATGATACAGGGTTGTCTGATGCTGAGATAAGCACGAAAATTTTGTTATTTGACAGCTCTGCTAATAGACCCAAAACCACTTTAAACGCAGGGTTTACACTTCCTATAGGAAATGATGCATTTACATCTGATAAGGTTGATCCTTTTTTTTCCTTTATACCGTCATTCTCTAACTTGTTACCAGATTCGATTTATAATGATAATAGTCTGGGTGTTAGCTGGAATGATAGCAATGCTGATTTTAAATACGCGACATTATGGGGTCACAATCTTTCCGAATCTGTAATTTTTTATGCAGAATTCTTTGGGGCTATGGCTATTGATAGTGGAAGCAACTCTTATGGTTTTGACTGGGGCCTTACCTGGGCGATAAAAAACAATGTTCAATTGGACTTTTTTGCAGGTAACTCGCTCAATGACTCAGCCACCGATTTTTTTATCAACCTTGGGCTTTCAATAAGATTTCCAGAATAGTTTTTTTATCTGATCTACTTTGACTATACGAATTTCACCTGTTCTCCTATTCATATTTATCACTTCACTGACTCCTATGGATTGACCCTTTCACAGCTTGGTCCGTATAAGCGTTTGACATGCAATATGTTTCATGGTATATAACGAATATTGGTTATATATATTTAAACATAACGATTTGATTGATGACTATAAAAAAAAGCAAATGGTGTGATTTGATGTATGGATTGATATCGGTATTTTTTTTGATTCAGGCTCCGATAGCCTTAGCCGAGCAAATACGGGTAGCCGTAGCCTCTAATTTCATTTTCCCAATAAAAGAGCTATCTAAAGAATTCGAAAATACAACGGGGAATAAAGTATTGGTGATTTCAGGTTCAACGGGAAAGCTTTATGCACAAATCCACCAGGGCGCTCCTTTTGAGGTTTTTTTGGCAGCTGACTCAAATCGGCCGGAACTCCTTGAAAAAGAGGGAATAGGAGTCCCCGGATCGCGGTTCACATATGCAGTTGGAAGATTGGTTATGTGGAGTGCTGATCCAAAATTTGCAACAAAATTCGGTTTGCATGTTCTAGGTCAAAAAAATTTTCGTTACCTAGCAATTGCTAACCCCAAAACTGCACCTTATGGAAAAGCAACTGAACAGGTTTTAAGGAAAACAGGTTATTGGAAAAAAATTCAATCACGCCTGGTTAGGGGAGAAAATATTTCACAAACTTTACAGTTTGTGGTGACTGGAAACGCTCAAATAGGTTTTATCTCTCTCTCTCAACTAAGCAGCAGCAGGGAGCTGCTCGGAGGAACTTCCTGGTTGGTTCCTCTTAGTTTGCACGAACCGATTCAACAACAAGCGATATTATTAAAACGAGCAAACTCCAGTCAAGTGGCCCGAGAATTTTTAAAATTTTTAAAAAGCAAAAAGGGTCAAAAAATAATAAAAAATTATGGCTATTACGTAGAACAATTTTAAAGGAAAATTATGGATCTGCATTCTCTTGATTATGGGCCTATCTGGCTCACCTTACAATTAGCAACTGTAACCATGATGATACTTTTAATAATAGGAACTCCTATTGCCTGGTGGCTTGCAAATACTTGTTCAAAGATTAGGGTCGGTATAGAAGCAGTGGTGGCCTTACCCTTGGTTTTGCCACCAACGGTTTTAGGGTTTTATTTGTTGATCATGCTGGGTCCTAATGGTTGGATAGGAGGCCCCGTTCAAACCCTAACAGGTTCGCCATTATCTTTTACTTTTACGGGGTTAGTGTTTGCATCAACTCTTTATTCTTTGCCTTTTGTTGTGCCTTTACAAAGTAACTTTGAATCGATAGGAAAGGCTCCAATAGAAACAGCCTCTTCTTTAGGGGCCTCGAAGTGGGATGCTTTTTTTTCTGTGATACTACCACTCTCAAGGCGCGGTTACCTTACTGCAACGGTTTTAGGTTTTGCACACACATTAGGAGAATTTGGTGTGGTGTTAATGGTGGGAGGAAATATTCCAGGAAAAACGAAAGTAATATCTATAGAGATTTATGATCGTGTTGAGGTTATGGAATATGCTCAGGCACATATACTTTCAGCCGGATTATTATTATTTTCCTTTCTTATTCTAGTCATGGTTTATTCCATTAATAAAAAATTACCGGTAAACGTTTCATGACTACGTTCATAAAGGCAAATTTCCAAGTCAGCTATCCGAATTTTAATTTTGATGTTGATTTGCAACTCCCAGCATCTGGAATAACTGTGGTATTTGGTCCTTCAGGTTCAGGTAAAACTACCTTATTACGATGCCTGGCAGGTTTCGAAAAATCAGGTAGGTTAGAAATAGCAGGAGAGATTTGGCAGGATAAGAATAAATTCCTTCCTCCGAACGAACGCGCGATTGGTATGGTATTTCAGGAATCCCGTTTGTTTCCACATTTAAAGGTCCGAGAAAACCTGTTGTATGGATATAAACGTACTCCAATGGATTCGAGAAAACTTCATCTGGACAGGGTGGCGCGCGTGTTGGCTTTGGAAAATCTTTTAGAGCGTGGTATCGAGAAATTGTCGGGTGGTGAAAAGCAGCGAGTCGCACTCGGCCGGGCGTTACTGACAAGTCCACAGCTGCTTTTAATGGATGAACCTCTCGCAGCGTTAGATACCCAAAGAAAGGTAGAGATAATTCCATTTATCCGAAAAATAGAACAAGAACTTTCTATTCCCATAATTTATGTTACTCACTCGATGAGTGAGGTTTTACAACTTGTCGACACTATGGTGATTTTGAAAGAGGGAAAAGTCATGAAATCTGGACCCGTTGAAAAAGTTTTTTCAGACATCCACTTGCGCGATGCCATTGGCGACGAGCATTCAGGTGCGATCCTTGATACAACCGTTTTAGAACACGATAAAGAATTTGGAATCACTCGTCTCGATTTTATGGGACAGGAATTAAGTGTACCTCTGCAAAGTATTGAACCCGGCAAGGGACTTCGAGTGCATATTCATTCTAAAGACGTGAGTCTAGCCACACAACCTCCGGAGGGGTTGACGAGTGTACTCAATATTTTAAGAACCAACGTTAAAAAAATTGGGAAA
>ENA-UPTF01000982-UPTF01000982.1-marine-metagenome-genome-assembly--contig:-NODE-982-length-18976-cov-2.889835_pt1 | contig 18976 bp, 34 predicted proteins | sample MGYA00238166_ERZ767019 | MGnify/ENA primary metagenome ERZ767019 (study PRJEB28930, sample SAMN06266391) | marine metagenome | isolation source: Sea water from 250 m depth | place: Atlantic Ocean | study...
CATGAAAGCGAACATAATCTAAGTGTAAACCACCCAATTCATAATTTTCGATCAAATCTCTAAACACAGTCAATAAATAAGAATTTACTTTCGGATGATTTGGCGAAAGATAAAATCCCTCATTTCCATTTTTGCCGCTATTGAAATTTTGCATTTCCTCTGAGAGATTAAGCTGGATCTGTTTATTTTGATCGATCCACTCCGGATGGGAATAAAGCAAATGATCATCTTGAACCGGTTTCGAACGTGATGACCATAGCAAATAAGTATTCACCCAAGCATGCACATGGATACCTTTTTCTTTCGCCCTAGGAATCAAATATGCTAGGGGATCAAAATTCGCATCATTAATAAGTTGAGATTTAGGAACAATCATTGAATTATAATAAGCGTCTCCCCTCCCACGGACTTGTACCAAAATATGGTTGAACCGATTTAAAGTAGCAAAGTTGATCATCTGGTTTATACTGGACTTACTAGTAAGTGTATTGCGAACTACCCATAGATATCGTTGTTCAAATTCACCTTTTTGTAATAAATCGGATGCCCAGTTCACGGAAAAAAGAAGGGCAACGGAAACCGCTGCCCTTAAGAAGAATAGTTTAGATTGGTTTTTCAACGAATTGTTATTCAGATACTTCAGCCACTTCTACTGCATCAGCATGTTCAAAATCAACAAATTCTATTAAAGAAACAGATGCACGATCATTATCACGAAAACCAAGCTTAATGATTCGAGTATACCCGCCACTCCGTTCGGTATACAATGGCGCAATTTCATGTATCAATGAATGGGCCACTTCTTTCCTCGGAAGTTTTTTAGCAATTTGACGAATGGAATTAAGATCACCATTTTTTGCCTTAGTGATTAGGGGCTCAATAAAGGTTCGCAATTCTTTTGCACGGGAATCTGTTGTTTTTATTCGCTTGTGCTCGATAAGATTCGCAGCCAAGTTGCGCAACATAGCCTTTCGATGGGAAACACTTACACCAAGTTTTCGACCTTTTTTCTGGTGTCTCATGCAGTTTTATTCTTTTGTATAGAATCCATTGCAGCACCAATTGCGACACCTATAGCAATTCCAATGATATTACCTGGGTTTTTCTTCATTTTTCTTCTTTATTATCACACTTCTAATTTTAAATATTTATCTACATCCATACCGAAGCTGATACCCATATCGTCTAGTTTTTCAACTAGTTCTGTGAGGGACTTGCGACCAAAGTTTTTGTACTTCAACATTTCGCTTTCTTCTTTGCTAACCAATTCATAGATGTATTTAATTCCGGCAGCCTGAAGACAGTTATGACTACGAACAGACAGTTCCATTTCATCAATAGTTAAGTTTAGCAAGTTGCGTATCTTGATTACTTCTTCGCTAATTTGTTCAGTTACTTCCAATACTTCGGGTTTTGCTAACGCTTCTACTAAGCGAAAATGATCAATTAATACAGTTGCTGAATAACTGATAGCATCCTGGGGAGTAACAGATGCATCAGTTTCCACTTCAATATTAAGAATTTCGATAGGATCTTTTGCACCGGGAACAGGTTGAACATTGTAAGTCACTTTGGTTACTGGATTGAAAATACTATCAATTGCCAATGTTCCTATAGGCGCATTGGGTAACTCATTATCTTCTGAAGGAACATATCCTTTACCCACACCGATTCTAATTTCTAGCTCTATCGAACCTTTGGCATTGATTTCGGTGATATAATGATCTGGGTTTAATATTTCAAACTGATCAGTGGCAGCTTGAATATCTGCAGCGGTAAAAACATGCTTCCCTTTTAAGCGGATTTTTACGTTATCAACTTTTGAATCAGACAATTTGAAACGAACACCCTTAAGGTTTTGAACAATATCCGCCATATCATCCTTTACACCAGAAATAGTTGAAAACTCATGAAGAACGCCTTCGATTTTTACATTGGTAATTGCAGCACCTGGTAGGCTAGTAAGTAATACACGACGAAGCGCATTCCCAACTGTAACACCATAACCCCTTTCCAAGGGCTGAATACTGAATTTACCATAAGTGTCTGTAAGAGATTTATCTTCTGTTTTTATTTTTAAATTATTTTCTTTAGCCATAAGATTATGTTTCCCTATATTTATTTTGAATAAAGTTCCACCACCAATTGTTCATTGACTGTAAGTGCCATTTCATCCCGTTCAGGAACAGCCAAAAAAGTACCAGTCATTTTTGCCTTGTCCAATTCTAACCAGGGGAGTTCAATATCACCTTTTATTCTTTTCATAGAATTCATAATAACGTCCATTTTTTTTGAACCATCACGAACATGAATGATATCACCCGGTTTTAAAGAAGAAGAAGGATAATTGCATTTTCTATTATTTAACAAAAAGTGTGCATGACTAACTAATTGGCGAGCTTGCGCGCGCGTTGAAGCCAGACCAAGACGGTAAACAACATTATCTAATCTGCATTCGAGCAATTGAAGCAAATTGGTTCCTGTTTCACCCGTCATTTTTTCTGCTTTATGAAAATAATTCCGAAATTGGCGTTCCAACAATCCATACATTGCCTTGATCTTTTGTTTCTCCTGTAACTGAATGCCATAGTTGGATGGACGACGCCGACGTTTTGCACCATGTTGTCCAGGTGTATATGGCTTTTTATTTAGAAGAGTATCATACTTTGGATTACCAAAAATGTTTTCCCCAAATTTTCGAACTAGCTTGCCTCTAGGTACAGTTGATTTTGCCATTGATATCTCTTTTTTTAAACACGTCGCCTTTTTGGCGGACGACAACCATTATGTGGTAATGGTGTAACATCACGGATAGAAGTGATTTCTAATCCAGCAACCGATAATGCTCTAATCGCTGATTCACGGCCAGAACCTGGACCTTTTACTTGCACCTCTATTGTCTGCATACCCATAGAAATGGCTTCCTTTCCTGCCTTTTCCGCTGCCAATGTAGCCGCAAAGGCAGTACTTTTTCTTGATCCTTTAAATCCACTTGTTCCTGCTGTTGACCATGCCACGACATTCCCAAATTTATCTGTTAAGGTAATATGAGTATTATTAAATGTAGCCTTTATATGCGCAATACCGGCAACATCAACCGATTTTTTCTTCTTTTTCTTTTTAATTTCTTTAGATGGTTTAGCCAATGAATTACCTACACTTTCTTACCAAGTCCAATTGTACGACGTTTACCTTTTCGGGTTCTAGAATTTGTTTTAGTTCTTTGGCCGTTTACTGGCAATCCCCGACGATGCCTTAACCCCTGGTAACAACCAATATCTCTTTTGCGCTTAATATCCATGGAAACTTGAGTCCGATTTTCACCTTCCACTTTAATTTCGAGCGCTGTTATAGCATCTCGAATAGATGCCACTTTATTATCTGATAAATCTTTTATTCTTGTTTCCTTATCAATTTTTGCATATTCACAAATACGATTCGCTGTAGTTAATCCAATTCCATGGATATAACATAACGAATAGGCGATTTTTTTATCGCGAGGAATATCTACACCTGCTATACGTGCCACAAAACTCTCCTAACCTTGTCTCTGTTTATGTTTTGGATTTTGACAAATCACCATTACTACACCTTTCCGACGGACAATTTTGCATTTCGCACAAATCTTTTTAACTGAAGATCTTACTTTCATAACGCTCTACTTATTTCTATAAGTAATTCGACCTCGATTTAAATCATATGGTGAAATTTCTAATTTCACCATATCACCTGGCAAAATTTTGATGTAATGCATTCGCATTTTTCCACTTATATGAGCCAATACTTCATGGATATTATCTCCAATTTCGACCTCAACACGAAACATGGCATTAGGAAGTGTTTCTTTAATGATTCCTTCCGCTTCTATAGCTTGTTCTTTAGCCATTCGCTGCCTCTTTTTTGCTCAAGATAATTGGGCCATTAGAAGTGATTGCAATTGTATGTTCAAAATGAGCTGAAGCTTGACCATCAACTGTACGAATCGTCCAGCCATCCGAATCTGTTTTCACTTCTTTGACACCTAAATTAATCATTGGTTCAATTGCAATACACATACCTTCACGTAGCTTATATCCCTGTTTTGGCAGTCCATAATTCGGAATTTGCGGTTCTTCATGTAGTTCAGTGCCAATACCATGTCCAACCAATTCACGAACAACAGAATAACCAAATCCTTCAACATAAGATTGAATCATATGCCCAATGTCAGATACAAAATTACCTGGTATCGCTTTCTCAATCCCTTTTATAAGTGATTTTTTAGTGATCTCCATCAATTTTCTTTTTTCATCCGAAACATTCCCAACAGCAAAAGTTCTAGCATGATCACCATAATATCCATCTTTTTCCGCCCCACAATCGATACCAACAATCTGTCCTTCTTGAAGTCGACGATTATTAGGTATTCCATGGACTACTTCATCATCTACGGATACACAAAGTGTTGCAGGGAAACCCATATATCCTTTAAAGGCAGGGCGCGCCCCACATGAACGAATAAAATCTTCCGCTTTTGCATCTAAATCGATAATTCGAGTACCAGATTTTACGTATTCAGTGAGCATATCAAGTGTATCTGATACAATCTGACAACTTGTACTAATTAATTCAATTTCCCGTTTGGTTCTTATGTGGACCATTACATTCGTCTCCGACCACGGATTTTACCCTTACTTAAAAATCCGTCATAATGACGGCTCATCAGATGCGACTCTATTTGTTGCAAAGTATCCAATGCAACACCAACTATTATCAACAAACTTGTACCACCAAAAAATGATGCCAAATCATAACTTATATCCATGGTTTGCATCAATATATATGGAAATATTGCAACGAAAGCCAGTGCAAAAGATCCAGGTAAAGTTACCCGGGACAAAATATTATCTATATACTCCGCTGTTTTTTTCCCTGGGCGAATACCCGGAATAAATCCACCATGTTGTTTCATCTGCTGAGAAACCTGGGTTGGATCAAATGCAATTGCGGTATAAAAATAGGTAAAAAATACAATCATCAATCCGAAAACGAACCAATAAAATGGATGGTCAAACGAAAACCAACGCATTACACCTTGCATAAATTCACTTTCACTAAAAAAAGTGGCAATTGTACTTGGTATAAACATGATAGATTGAGCAAATATAATTGGCATCACACCCGCTGTATTGACTTTCAGCGGAATGTGAGTGGATTGCCCACCATATACTTTTCTACCCACAACTCGTTTAGCATATGAAACTGGTATTTTTCGTGTACCTTGTGTCAATAATACAACAAAAGCGATAACAGCAAACATAATACCAATAAGGATCACTTCACTGAGAATACCACGGACCCCTTCACTTATCAAGGTAATTTCGGTTACGATCACATTTGGAACGAGAGAAACAATACCAACCATTATAATCAAAGAAATTCCGTTCCCAATTCCCCTTTCTGTAATCCGTTCACCCATCCACATCAAAAGTATAGTCCCCGTAACCAGACTTACCATACCAGTAAAAATAAATCCAAATCCTGGATTAATTACTACTGATTGCCCTCCAGCAGACATGGAAGGTAAAAATATGGCCACAATTCCATAGGCCTGCATACTAGAGATTAAAACTGTCAAATAACGTGTCACCTGGGTAATTTTTTTACGTCCAGCCTCACCTTCTTTCTGTAACCTTTGGAAATAAGGAACAACGGTACTCATAAGCTGGATAATAATGGAGGCTGAAATATATGGCATAATACCTAATGCAAATAGGGTTGCCTTTTCAAATGCACCACCAGCGAAAAGATTATACAAACCAAATAGAGTGTTTTGCATTCCTTGGAAGGCAGCTGCCAATACATCCCCATCTATTCCAGGTATTGGAATATGGGCACCAAGTCGTACAGAAATTAATACGCCCAGTGTAAATAGAATTCGCCTTCGGAGTTCTGGAATTGCAAATATATTTTTAAATTTATCAATCATTGCTCAATTACTACTCCGCCGACTTTTTCAATTTTTTCTTTTGCTGACATACTAAAACAACTAGCAGTAACACTCATCTTTTTCGTTATTTTGCCATTGCCTAATATTTTAATTGGTCGCAAGGCATATTTCACTAGCCCGTTTTCCTTTAAGACATTTGCATCAATGGCGTCTATATTGAGATTTTCTAACGCAGAAACATTAACTAATTGATATTCTTTTTTGAATAGAAAATTTGAAAAACCACGTTTTGGAACACGGCGATGCAGAGGCATTTGACCGCCTTCAAACCAAGGACGATGTTTTGACCCGGAACGAGAATGATATCCTTTTTCTCCCCGACCAGCATTTCTCCCTAAACCAGAGCCATTTCCACGTCCTACGCGTTTTTTACTATGCGTAGCACCTTTTTTTGGTTTTAATTCACCTAGTTTCATTAATTTTCTTTAACCTGGACTAAATAATCTACGCGATTGATCATTCCCCTCAACACTGGTGAGTCCACATGTTCTACGGTATGATTAATCTTTCGCAATCCCAAAGCTTTTAAAGTGGCTTTTGCTTTCTGCTTATATCCAATTGGACTTTTTATCTGTGTAATCTTTATTTTTTTTTCTTTGGCCATCATTAATTAAACACTTCTTTAATTTTTATTCCTCGTTTACTGGCCACACTTACTGCATCTTGTAAATCTGTCAATCCTTTCATGGTTGCTTTGGCCAAATTTAATGGATTGTTCGATCCAAATCGTTTAGTCAAGATATTGTAAATGCCAACTTGCTCCATTATAGCTCGTACAGCAGCCCCAGCAATAATTCCAGTACCTGGAGCAGCTGGTTTAAGCATCACTTTACACGAACTATAGCGAGAAATAATTTTGTGAGGAATAGTCCTGTTCACCACTGGTATTTTTACAATATTCTGCTTTGCATTTTCCTTACCTTTATTAATGGCAGACATCACTTCACCGGCTTTTCCTTGGCCAATACCAACATGGCCATTTCCGTCTCCAACAACCACCAAAGCACCAAAACGGAATTTTCTTCCACGTGAAGTTACCTTCGATACACGAGTTACACGTATAACAGCTTCTTCTTTCAGATCCAATTCTGCGGGGTTAATCATTATAATTACTATCCTTTAAAATTTTAGACCGGCTTCTCTTGCAGCATCAGCTACTGCTTTTACCCGACCATGGTAAGGGTATCCATTTCTATCAAACACAACTTTTTTAACTTTATTTTTAAGTGCATTATTTGCAATGGCGGTTCCAACTATTGTACTGATTTTCATTTTAGAATCGGCTTTTGCTACTTCTTTCAACATATTTTTATCCATAGAAGAGGCCGAAGCCAATGTTTTACCGCTTAAATCATCGATTACTTGAGCTCGGATATGATTACTTGACCGATAAATAACCAAGCGTGGTCTTTCTGGATTACCAATATTATTTCTTTTACTACGATTGCGCCTGCGCTGATTCCGTAAATGTGTGGCTGATAATTTCTTCATTACGTATCTATACCACCTACAGTTTTACCTTGTTTTGAACGCACATATTCATTTTTATAACGAATACCTTTTCCCTTATAAGGCTCAGGTTTACGAAATGAACGAATCTTTGCTGCAACTTCTCCGACCAACTGTTTATTTATTCCAGAAACTGTGACTTCAGTTCTGTTAGCTGTAATTTCGATTCCTTCCGGTGGTTCAAAATAAATATCATGAGAATATCCAAGCTGCAAAACGAGATATCTCCCCTGCATATTGGCTTGGTATCCTACACCTCTAATCTCTAATTCTTTAGAAAATCCTTCCGAAACTCCTATTATGCCATTGGCAATCAATTGACGTGTTGTGCCATGCAATGAACGATGTAGACGCAAGTCGGAAGGTCGTTCAATTGTAATGGATCCATTTTCCTGTTTCACAGCCATATCTTTATGAACTAAAATTTCCAAACCACCTTTCGGACCTTCAATATCAATACCTACGCCATCAATACTTACACTGACGTTTTCTGGAACTTCTATAATCTTTTTACCAATTCTTGACATCAATCATTACCAAACATTGCACAATATCTCGCCACCAACACCAAGACGTTTAGCTGCTTTATTAGATATGACACCTTTGGAAGTAGATAAAATTGAAATACCTAATCCATCTAACACACGAGGAATTTGATTCTGCCCCACATATACCCGAAGACCAGGTTTACTAATTCGTTCGATCCCAGAAATAACAGCTTTTCCATGATAATCATATTTTAGCAAAACTCGAACAGATGATTTCACACCATTATTGATAAACATAAAATCTTCGATATATTTTTCTTCTTTTAATACAAAAGATATACGTTTTTTCATATTAGAAGAAGGGATGTCAACAAATCGTTTATCCACTGCCATGGCGTTACGAATTCTGGTGAGCATATCAGCAATTGGATCAGTCATTGACATATCATATACCTCTATTACCAGCTTGCCTTTGTGACTCCGGGGATTTCCCCCTTCAGAGCCATTTCTCTAAAACAAATACGACAAAGACCGAATTTTCTCATATATCCATCAGGTCGACCACAGTTAAAACAACGATTGTATTCTCGTGTACTAAATTTTGGTTTTCTTTTTGCCTTTACAATAAGTGATTTTCTAGCCATTAAGCTGCCTCAATAATTTCTTTTTGCTTCGTGGGTATTTCCCGCAAAGGAAGGCCCATTAATTTCAACAGCCAATAAGATTCTTCATCTGTTTTAGCCGTTGTTATTAAAGAAATATCCATGCCACGGATACTATCAATTTTATCATAGTCAATTTCAGTAAAAATTATCTGTTCTTTTACACCAAAAGAATAATTCCCATTCCCATCAAATGATTTAAAAGAAAGTCCTCGAAAGTCGCGGGTACGCGGAATGGCAATACTAATTACTCTCTGTAGAAAATCATACATACGATTTCCGCGCAGGGTAACTTTACACCCTACAGGAAATCCTTTTCTAATTTTAAAATTAGATATGTCTTTTCGTGATTTCGTTATAACAGGTTTTTGACAAGATATAGAGGTTAATTCTTCAATCGCACTTTCTAATCTTTTAGGATTATCCTTGGCGTCTCCAATCCCCATATTAATGGAAATATGAGTAATGCAGGGCACTTCCATTATATTACTGTATTTGAAGCGTTTCATCATGTCAGATACGACTTCCTCTTTGTATTTTTTTCGAAGGGCAGAAATAAATTGTGTATTATTCTTAGCGGCCATTAGTCTTAATTAATCTCTTCACCAGTTTTACTAGCAATACGCACTTTAAAACCACTTTCTAATTTTTTATATCCAATTCGAGTAGTACGACCATCATGGACAACCATGACATTGGAAACATGCAATGTGCCTTCTCTTTCAACGATCCCGCCCTGGGGATTTTCTTGAGAAGGACGTGTATGGCGCTTAATAAAATTGACACCTTCGACAATAACACGTTCTTTCTTTGGAAAAACATGTAGAACTTTTCCTTCTTCTCCTCGATTATTTCCGCTCATTACACGGACAGTCATTCCCTTTTTAATATGCATTAAAGAACCTCCGGTGCCATCGATACAATTTTCATATACCCATTTTCACGGAGTTCACGACCAACAGGGCCTAATACACGTGTTCCCCGTGGTTCACCGGCGGACGTCAATAACACGGCGGCATTATCATCAAAACGAATGTATGAACCGTCAGATCGTCGTACTTCCTTACTTGTCCTTACAACAACGGCACGGGTTACTTGCCCTTTTTTAACCATTCCACCTGGAACAGCTTGTTTCACTGTCGTAACAATAAGATCACCAATAGTAGCATAGCGCCGCTTACTACCACCCAGAACTTTGAAGCACATGACTTCACGCGCACCTGAATTATCTGCTACTTTTAGTCTTGTTTCCTGCTGAATCACAACAACTATCCAATCTTTACGGATTCGCGTATAATTTCTCTGACAATCCAACGTTTTCTTTTGCTCATTGGTCTAAAGGGACTAATTCTCACTATATCACCTATTTTTGGTTCTACAGATTCAACATGCACCATATACTTTTTAAACTTTTTAATAAATTTGCTGTATACAGGATGTGGAATTTTGCGCATCACTTGTACGATAACAGTTTTTTCCATTTTGTCGCTTACAACTTCTCCGACCATGCTCTGTCTGTTTTTTTCACCCATAATTAATTTTCATCCTTTTCACCACGGAGACCGAGATTAAATTCTTTTATAATTGTCTTTAACTGAGCGATTTCTTTTTTCAAATGCTTAATTTGAATTGGATTTTCAAGCTGCTGCAATGCTTTCTGGAAGCGCAAATTTTGCAATGATTCCAAATTGTCATGTAATTTTGTTTCAATATCGATCAAAGTTAAATCGTCTAAATCTCGTCTTTTCATTATAGTTCCCTACGACCGACAACTTTTGTTTTGATGGGGAGTTTATGCGCTGCATTATGAAATGCTTGCTCAGCTCCTTTGCGATCAACACCTTCAATTTCAAACAAAATACGCCCCGGTTTTACAACTGCTACCCAATATTCAGGAGTACCCTTTCCTTTACCCATACGAGTTTCAGCTGGTTTCTTGGTTATGGGTTTATCAGGAAAGATACGAATCCACATTTTTCCAATTTTACGAACCACACGCGAAATTGCAACACGGCAAGCCTCAATTTGACGGCTAGTTATCCAGCCAGCCTCCATAGCTTTTAATCCATAACTGCCAAAAGCTACATAATCACCACTTTTAGCCATTCCTCTACGATTACCACGGTGATGCCTGCGAAATTTGGTTTTCTTTGGTTCTAACATAAATAATTATCTCGAGGATTCGCCATTACAAATCCAAACTTTAATACCAATAATACCATATTTTGTATACGCTTCAGTTAAAGCATAATCTATATCGGCACGAAGCGTATGCAACGGAACACGTCCTTGCGCAAATTTCTCACTTCTAGCAATTTCATTCCCACCTAAACGGCCAGCAACATTAATTCGGATACCATCTGCACCCATTCGCATAGTAGATTGTATCACTTTATTAACTACACGACGGTAAGAAACTTTTTTTGTTAGCTGGTGAGCAATGTTTGAACCAACCAAGGCTGCATCCAATTCTGGCCTCTTGATTTCCGAAATATTTACTTGAACATTTCTTTTTTCCCTCAATTTGGCATCGTGTTTTTCCGTCAGCTGTTTCATTTCATCTTTTAAACGGTTGACTTCTTCACCACCTTTACCAATAACAATTCCTGGGCGCGCAGTATGAATAGTGATTGTCACGGTCTTTGTTGTACGACTAATTTCAACTTTTGCAATGCCGGCATTGGGTAACCGAGCTTTTATATATTTTCGAATTCTAGAATCTTCTTCTAATCCAAATGCAAATGAATCACCTGGAAACCACGTGGAACTCCAATTTTTCTTCACTTGAAGCCTAAACCCTATAGGATGTGTTTTTTGACCCAATTAGCCCCCCTCTAATTTTTATCGTCCGAAACAACGATTGTCAAATGACTCGTTGGCTTATTTAATCTTGAGATACGACCCATGGAAGCCGCACGGAACCTTTTCATATGCGGACCTCCATCAGCATAGCATTCTTTAATATGTAATCCTTCTGTATTAACTTCAATGTCCTGAGCCATGTTCAACAAATTTGCTATAGCGGAACGTACTGTTTTTTCAATTTGAGCCGATGCTTTCGCCTTAGAAAAATGGAGATAATTCAATGCGTCTTCAACTGCTCGACCACGGACTTCATCTAAAATTATACGGATTTTTCTAGGAGACTGACGAATATGACGTGTTATTGCTTTTGCTTCCATATTTATCAATTTTTTCTGTCGCCAGAGTGTAATCTAAAAGTTCTTGTTGGGGCAAATTCACCAAGTTTATGTCCCACCATATTTTCATAAACAAATACAGGAATAAACTTATTTCCATTGTGAACTGCAAAGGTATGACCTACAAAGTCAGGGGTAATCATAGAACGTCGAGACCAGGTTTTTATCACCTTTTTTTTAGCGTTTTTATTCATTTTTTCAACTTTCAACTGAAGTTTTTTATCTACAAATGGTCCTTTTTTCAAGGAACGGGGCATCCTATTTTCTCCTCATTATTATATGATCATTAGATTTTTTATTCTTTTTACGAGTTTTATATCCTTTTGTTGGTTGTCCCCATGGTGAAACTGGATGACGACCGCCCGATGACTTACCTTCACCACCTCCATGCGGATGATCAACCGGGTTCATTACTACACCACGTACAGTTGGACGTTTACCTAACCAACGACTCCGCCCTGCTTTTCCAGATATAACCTGCTCATGAGATTTATTTCCAACTTCACCGATTGTAGCTAAACAATTCTTTCGTACCTGGCGAATTTCACCAGAAGGCAATTTCAATGTTGTAAAATCATCATCGTGCGCCATGATTTGCGCTGCTGCACCTGCACTACGTACCATTTGACCACCACGACCTGATTCTAATTCTATATTATGGACAAACATACCCGTGGCAATTTTATGTAAAGGTAGTGCATTCCCAAGTCGAAGAGGTGCATTATCACCTGAAATAATTTCGTCTCCAACTTTAATCCCAAAAGGCGCTAAAATATAGCGTTTTTCTCCATCAACATAATTCAACAGCGCAATATTGGCTGAACGATTTGGATCGTATTCAATTGAAGTAACTTTTGCAGGAATATCAAATTTATTTCGTTTAAAATCAATAATACGATAACGGCGACGGTGTCCACCACCACGATGCCGGACAGTAATCCGGCCTTTATTATTACGACCACCGGACTTACGCAACGCAACAGTAAGTTTTTTTTCAGGCGTATTTTTAGTAATATCGACGAAATCGGGGCGTGTTGCAAAACGGCTACCAGGTGTAGTTGGCTTAAGGCTTCTTATACCCATTATTCTGCTACTTCCCCTCTAAGGAGATCAATTGAGTGACCTTCTTTCAATGTAATAATAGCTTTTTTCCAACTAGAGCGCTTTCCATGTGTACGAATCGTACGTCCACCACTTCTTACGGTCATTTGTTTGTCTTTTCCCGAACGATTCATTGTGGCAATCTTTTTGACTGCAACATCAAATTTTTCTTCAATAGCTCGTTTGATTTCTATCTTATTTACACCTCTCATTACCTGAAAAGCATACTTCAGCTCCTCCTCTTCAAGACGGCTCATTTTTTCCGTAAATAATGGGCGAATAATTGTTTTTTGGTAAGACATTAGGATTTTACCATTAGTTGTTCATTCAACAATGACAAACCTGCCTCTTCGATTAGAAGCACTTCACAGTCTAAAAGATCGTAGGTACTGGCAGAATTTGCTTCAACTACATACACGTACGGAATATTACGGGCTGCCAAAAATACTTTTTCATCAAAAGAGGAAACCAATACAGTAACTTTTTTCCCTTCAAGATTTAGCGCATGTAAAACTTGTACGAAGTCTTTTGTTTTTGGTGAGGATACAGAAATTTCATCGACAACAAGCAAATCTCCGCTACTAGCTCGATGGGATAATACAGAACGTCGAGCTAATCGTCTCATTTTTTTTGGTAACCTAGTTTCATAACTATGAGGTTGTGGGCCAAAGGTTATACCTCCGCCTCTCCATATTGGAGAACGTATTGTACCAGCACGGGCAACGCCCCTGCCTTTTTGTTTAAATGGCTTTTTACCACCACCTTTTCTAGCAGATCGATTTTTTGAAGCATGAGTCCCTTGACGACTATTTGCCAATTCTGCTACGACAGCTTGGTGGACTACACTTTCATTTGGCTTAATTCCAAATACAGAATCATCAACTGTTATAGTCGATCCTTTTTTACCATCTTGCTTTAATACGTTAAACTTCATTTTTATTTCGTAATATAAATAATTCCATTTTTAGCTCCAGGAACGGCGCCTTTTAATAATATTCGATTATTATCTAAATCAACAGAAACAATTTCAAGGTTACAAACCGTCACACGCTTATTTCCATGTTGACCCGCCATTTTCATTCCCTTGAAAACACGGGATGGATCGGAAGCTTGCCCAATAGATCCGGGCGATCTTGGATGTTCCCTTTGACCATGGGTTTTAGGACCACCACTAAAACCATGACGTTTCATAACACCAGAAAACCCTTTACCTTTCGAAGTACCAGAAACATCTACATATTCTCCCACTTTAAATAAAGAAGCTCCAAATTTTTGACCGGTTTTATATTCGTAATCTGTAACCGGTACAAATTCAGCTAAAACTCGTTTACTATCAGTTCCAGCTTTATTAAAGTGTCCATTCAATGCTTTATTTGAATGTTTTGGTTTCCTATCTCCAAATCCAACTTGAATTGCATCATAACCATCAATAGTTTTATTCTTAACTTGAGTTACAATACATGGGCCTGCTTCTACAACAGTTACGGGGATAGCTTGACCACTTTGGTGGTAAACTTGAGTCATTCCAATTTTTTTACCGATCAAACCGCGCATAATTAAACTTTGATTTCGATATCTACACCAGCAGGAAGATCGAGTTTCATCAATGCTTCGACAGTCTTTGGAGTTGAATTTAAAATATCGATTAAACGTTTGTGTATTTTAGTTTGAAATTGCTCTCGGGATTTCTTATCAACAAAAGGTGAACGTAAGACGGTATAAATCGTCCTTTTCGTAGGTAAAGGTATTGGGCCTGATATAATAGCACCAGTTGATTTAGCCGTTCTTACGATTTTCTCAGTTGATTTATCAATCAATGAATGATCATAAGCCTTCAAACTGATTCGGATGGTTTGTTTAGCCAAAGCGGTTCCTTTTTTATTCTACAATCTCAGTGACAACACCAGCACCAACTGTATGACCACCTTCACGAATAGCAAAGCGTAACTCTTTATCCATTGCAATCGGGATAATCAATTCAACTTCTAGTTCCACGTTATCCCCCGGCATCACCATTTCTGTTCCTTCTGGCAATGTAGCTACACCAGTCACATCTGTAGTGCGAAAGTAAAACTGGGGACGATACCCGTTGAAAAATGGAGTGTGTCGACCACCTTCGTCCTTCTTCAAAACATAAACACTCGCCTTAAACTTCGTATGCGGCGTAATAGAGCCTGGTGCAGCCAATACCATACCACGTGTCAGTTCTTCTTTATCTACACCCCGAAGCAACAATCCTGCATTATCACCAGCACGGCCTTCATCTAAAAGCTTACGGAACATTTCTACACCTGTTACTACGGTCTTTTTTGTCTCACCCATACCAATCATCTCCACTTCATCACCGACTTTAATAATACCGCTTTCAACACGGCCGGTACCTACAGTACCACGGCCAGTGATAGAAAATACATCCTCAACCGGCATCAGAAATGCTTTATCAATATCCCGCTCAGGTTCAGGGATAAAGCTATCACAAGCTTCCACCAGTTCAGTGATACAAGCTGTTGCTGCTTCATCATTCACATTATTTAGTGCATTTAAGGCACTGCCCTTCACAATAGGAATATCATCACCAGGAAATTCATACTCATTTAGTAGGTCGCGGAGTTCCATTTCTACTAATTCTAAAAGTTCGTCATCATCAACCTGATCGGTTTTATTCATGAATACTACCATAGAAGGCACATTTACCTGGCGGGCTAGAAGTACATGCTCCCGCGTCTGAGGCATAGGACCATCAGCAGCAGATACTACTAGAATTGCACCGTCCATCTGGGCTGCACCTGTAATCATGTTTTTAATATAGTCAGCGTGACCTGGGCAATCCACGTGAGCATAGTGACGATTTGCTGATTCATACTCTACGTGTGCGGTCTGAATAGTAATACCTCTTTCTCTTTCTTCCGGTGCATTATCAATGCTATCGAAAGAACGAACCTCACTAAGTCCTTTAGCAGCTTGGGTCATTGTAATCGCTGCTGTTAGCGTGGTTTTACCATGGTCAACATGACCTATTGTCCCAATGTTTAAATGGGGTTTATTTCGTTCAAATTTTTCCTTCGACATAACAAGTCTCCCTTTACTTAAGAAGCTTTCCCATGTACCTTCTCAATGATTTCTTCTTTCACTGACTTTGGTACTTCTTTATAGTTTGAGAATTCCATATGAAACACTGCACGACCTTGTGTTATTGATCTTAAATCCGTTGCATAGCCAAACATCCTAGTGAGAGGTACAATAGCGCTTAATACATGCGCATCTTTGCGCTGCCCCATATTTTCTATATTTCCTCGGCGTGAATTAATATCACCCATTACATCACCCAAATATTGTTCAGGAACAACAACTTCAACTTTCATAATTGGCTCCATCAATACGGGACCTGCTTTTTTACAGGCTTCTTGAATTGCCATAGAACCGGCAATTTTAAAAGCCATCTCTGAAGAGTCAACATCGTGGTAAGAACCAAAAACAAGCTCAACGCGAACATCTTCAATTGGATATCCAGCCAAAATACCATTTTTCAGAGCATCTTGCATTCCCACATTAACTGGCTGGATGAATTCGCGGGGAATTACGCCGCCAACAATCTTATCTTCGAAATGGTAACCCTTACCAATTTCATTTGGTTCAACATTTATCACGACATGGCCATATTGCCCGCGACCACCAGATTGTCGAGCAAACTTCACATCTACTTTTTCAATCCGTCTGGTAATTGCTTCATTATATGCTACGTGCGGTGTACCAACATTCGCTTTCACTTTAAACTCACGAAGTAAACGATCGATCAAAACTTCCAAGTGTAACTCACCCATTCCAGCTATAATCGTTTGACCAGTATCAGGGTGAACAGATATTTTAAAAGTCGGGTCTTCTTCAGCCAGCTTACTCAAGCCCTTAGATAATGCATCCTGATCGGCTTTGGTTGAAGGCTCTACAGAGACTTCAACAACTGGTTCTGGGAACTCCATTGATTCCAATATTATCGCTTTTTTTTCTTCACATAGTGTATGCCCAGTTTTAGAATTTTTTAATCCCACAGCAGCAACAATTTCACCAGCTGATACTTTATCTAATTCCTCTCTTTTATTGGCATGCATTAAAAGAATACGACTAATCCTCTCACGCTTTCTCGTATTTGGATTATAAACATAAGAACCTGCTTCCAATGTCCCTGAATAAACACGAATAAATGTCAATTTACCCACGTATGGATCAGTCATAACTTTAAATGCTAATCCACTGAAAGGATCTTCTATATTTGGCCTACGAGTCATTTCTACATCAGAATCATCCGGATCAAATCCGCGAATTTCACCAATATCTAATGGAGAAGGTAAAAAATCATTTACGGCATCCAACAATCGTTGAACTCCTTTATTTTTAAATGCTGAACCACAAAGGGTAGGAATAAATGTATTATCCAGACATCCCTTACGGATCGCAACTTTCAACTCTTCTTCCGAAATATCTTCACCTGATAAATATTTTTCCAGCAAATACTCATCGTAACCAGCAGTCTCTTCGATAAGATGATGACGCCATTTTTCAGCATCTTCCTTCATATCATTAGGAATTTCTCCAATATCAAAGTGCGCACCTAATGAAGATTCATTATACAAAATGGCTTTCATGGTAATTAAATCAATAATTCCAGTGAAAATATCACCTGATCCAATAGGTAGAACAATAGGAAGCGGGTTGGAACCCAAACGATTTTTAATCATTTCCAATACATGATAAAAATCAGCACCAATTCTATCCATTTTATTCACAAAAGCAATTCGTGGAACACCATATTTATCAGCCTGACGCCATACAGTTTCACTTTGCGGCTCGACACCACCTACTGCACAAAATACAGCACAAGTGCCATCCAACACACGCAATGAACGTTCTACTTCTACAGTAAAATCAACATGCCCAGGCGTATCAATAATATTAATCCGATGTTCATCCCATATGGTAGTAGTAGCTGCAGAAGTAATGGTGATACCACGTTCTTTTTCTTGTTCCATCCAATCCATGGTAGCACCACCATCATGGACCTCACCAATTTTATGTGTACGGCCCGTATAATAAAGTATACGTTCGGTCAACGTAGTTTTACCGGCATCAATATGTGCCATTATACCAATGTTACGAACATTATTTAATGAAATTTTCTTCATGGAAATATATCTTATCTAAAATGAGCAAATGCGCGATTAGCTTCTGCCATACGATGGGTATCTTCTTTTTTCTTGATAGCCCCACCTTCGTTATTGGCAGCCGAAATCAATTCTGCTGCCAGTCGATCTGCCATCGAACGCCCAGAACGACTTCTGGCGGAATTAATTATCCAATGCGCGGCTAAAAAGAACTGACGATGCTTCGGGACTTCAATCGGCACTTGATAGTTTGCACCACCAATTCTGCGAGACTTGACCTCCAGCATTGGAGCCGCATTTTTTACTGCCAATTTAAAAATCTCAACACCATCATTCTTTGTACGGGATTTCACTGTATCCATTGCACCATAAAAAATATGTTCAGACACACCTTTTTTTCCATTCAGCATCAGGTAATTCATAAATTTGGCCACTTCCAGGTCCCCATAAATAGGATCAGGTAAAATTTCTCTTTTTTCTGGTCTTCTTCTTCTCATAATTATGCTTTTGGCCGTTTGGCACCGTAACGGGATCGGCTTGTTTTTCTATCAGAAACACCAGCAGTATCTAATGTGCCGCGAACGATGTGGTATCTAACGCCAGGCAAATCCTTTACACGTCCGCCCTCAATCAAAACGATAGCATGTTCCTGTAAATTATGCCCTTCACCAGGAATGTAAGCAGCAACTTCAATTCCATTTGTCAAGCGAACACGGGCCACTTTTCGCAGTGCTGAGTTCGGTTTTTTAGGGGTAGTTGTATACACTCTAGTACACACCCCACGTTTTTGCGGATTGCCTTTTAAAGCAGGTGTAGCATTTTTCTTCTTCACCCGCTTTCTTCCTTGGCGAATTAATTGGTTTATCGTCGG
>ENA-UPTF01000983-UPTF01000983.1-marine-metagenome-genome-assembly--contig:-NODE-983-length-18973-cov-3.616480_pt1 | contig 18973 bp, 14 predicted proteins | sample MGYA00238166_ERZ767019 | MGnify/ENA primary metagenome ERZ767019 (study PRJEB28930, sample SAMN06266391) | marine metagenome | isolation source: Sea water from 250 m depth | place: Atlantic Ocean | study...
TCCCTGATCTTCGTTTTGTTGGAGCGACGGTGCGTCTTGCACATGGATTACTTACTCTGGATAAAGAAATTAATTCTGTTGAGGATCTTGTTGGAAAGCGAATTGGTCTGGTTATGCGACCAAGCTCTCTTAGAGTTTTACAAGAGGCTTTTTTGTTTGGTGTTTGGGATATCTACGACCAGATTACCGTTAAAGAATATCCTCCAAATAAAATGTTTATAGCTTTGGAGCAAGATGAAGTGGATGTCATATTTTTGCCAGTGATTCGAAAGACTAAAGCTACATTTTTGCCAATAAATCTAGATTTCAAACGGAAGGATATGCACTGGATTTCAATTCCGTCAAAAGATGTCAAAACTGCAATGGACAACACATTAATTTTGGCAGATCACATGGTTCTCCCTGAAATAAAAGAATCAGCCAATAAACAACAAGATATTGGGCTCATAACTTTTGATGTAGCTTGGTTTACTTTTGCTTCAACCCCAGATGATGTGGTGTATGATTTTCTACAAACAGTCCGACATATTTGTCCATCTGATATTAATGGTTGTTCTAGGATATCAACTGACCGTTTATTGCTTTGGCCAAAACTTGAAACTGGACTGATACACTCTGGGGCACAGAGGTTTTACAAAGAACAAGGTTATGCTTCTTATCCTTAAAAATATTGCTGGGATGTTGATCGACAGATATTAAACAAAGTCTATATACTGGTCATTTACTAGGAAAAATTAACGGAGTTTCTTTTTATTGAAGTTAAATTATGGATTCTGAAGTCAAGTCACCCAAGCCGCTTTTTGTTGGTGCAACAGCAGCAATCATCACCGCTTCTATATTGCCAACAGTAACCATCACACCAATTTTGCCGAAGATGCAGATGCACTTTGTTTCCATACCCCAGGTCGATGTTTTGGTCCAGTTGATATATGCACTTCCCGCTTTATTGAGCATGCTAGCAGCTCCCTTCGCAGGCTTAATGAGCGATCGTATTGGTAGACGTGAAATTGTCTTATTTTCCTGTTTATTTGCTACTTTCCTGGGTATTGCCCCGTATTTCCTTGAATCCATTTGGCTTATTATTGCCTCTCGAGCCTTACTTGGGTTTTTCCAAGGCACATTAATCGTTTGTACATCGGCATTGATCGCAGATTATTTTATTCAGCAAAGACGTGAAAAGGTTTTAGGCTTGAAATTTGGTTTCGTTGGCATAGCCAACATTATCCTATTAATTGCTGTTGGTTACGTCAGTATTACCAACTGGCGGAATGGTTTTTTACTCTATTTTTTCGGTATTCTGGCAACATTGTTGGTGTTCTTTTTTATTAAAAAACCCCCTTACACACAGATTGCAAACAGAGGCGAAAAGATCCCAATCGAATGGAAGCAATTAATTGCTCCTTACTTTGGAGCCTTTATGGGAGCCGCTGCGTTTACGATGTTGTTTTCTCAATTACCTTACTTGCTTGAGGCTCGTAATATTTCAAGAAGCCCTGCATTTGCCGGCAATCTGACTTCACTAACTTCTGCTGGGATGTTCATCGCAGCATTTTTCTATGCGAAACTTTCCGGATTAATATCTGCAATGCGAATGTGGTTCTTTACTTTTGCTCTAGTTGCTATAGGTTTTGCAATCTTAGCAACAAGCTCGCAGTTAATTGGGATCGCTGTTGGAGGCTTTGTGACAGGACTGGGTGCTGGGTTAGTAATGCCAAACAGTCTTAATATGGTCTTGGGCATGGTTCCAGCAGCTGCAAGAGGCAAAGCGGCTGGTGTTCAGACTACATTTTGGTTTCTGGGTATCTTTTTTGGACCTATGATTGGCGTCACATTGTCACGGGTATTTGATGGACCAAGTAATGCTTTGGGAGCATGGAGTTTTGTGGCCGTGCTTACTTGTGTGTTGTATTTAATTATCAACAGGAACCAGACTGAGCTTTCCTAATCTCGAAGAATTTTATATCTAAATATGTTGGAACTTTACAACCATGATATGTCTGTTTGTGCTGCAAAGGTGCGATTTGCTATGGCAGAGAAAGGGCTTGAATACACGAGTCATATGGTGAATCTTTTAGCTCGAGAACATAAGACCCCTGAATATCTAGCACTGAATCCAAATGGTGTGGTGCCCACATTGGTACATGATGGATATGTGGTGTATGAATCCACAATTATTAACGAGTACCTGGAAGAGAAATTTCCACAGGTCTCATTGATGCCAAAGTCATCTCAAGGTAAAGCCCGAGTTCGAAAATGGACCCTGCAACTTGATACAAATATTCATGCAGCTACAAGTGTTTTAACTACCTGTATTGCTTTTCGGTATCTTTTTCTAGCTATGCCCCCAGAGGATCTAGAGCTGCATTTCACAGACCAACCTGGCGCTGATTCTTTGAAAATGGAACGTCATAATGACAACATTAAGAACGGGGTAGATTCAAAATATTTTGCTCATGCGGTCATGACTTTCAATAACCTTTTGAAAGCAATGGATGAAGAACTCTCGGGAGGTGAATCTTGGCTCGCTGGTGACACGTTTTCCTTGGCAGATATCGGTTATGCCTCTTATATTCGAAGACTTGAACACCTGCAATTAAAGGCAATGTGGGAGAATTTCCCATATCTGTCAGATTGGTATGATCGATTACAGCAACGAGAGGCTTTTAGAGTCGCAATCCTCGACTGGGACAATGCTGCCTATATAAATAATATGAAAAAAAGGGGGGCACAAGAGTGGCCTCTCATTAAAAGGGTTATAGCATCAAAACAATAATCATAGATCCAAAATCAACTCGTCAGAAGTACACCTAGAAACACAAATGGTCAGCTGTCTTTTTCGCTCTTCATTTGACAATGCATCTTGGTCGCGGTGTTCAACGTCTCCGGCTTGATAGCCGGTCACACAAGTTCGACAGAGGCCAACCTCACAACTAAAAGGATGACGGATTCCATTTTGGTGGAGTGTCTGAAGAATCGTAGTGGTGCTGTTCACATGGAATGACTGACCAGTGCTAGCAATCTTTATTTGAAAAGGAAGGTCTGAGCCATCTAGGGTTCTCGGTGTAAATGTCTCAAAACGGATTTTTTTGCTAGCCCAATTTAAGGTCGCCTGTCCAACAGCATCCATAAGGCTCTGAGGCCCACAGCAATAGACCAGAGATTCAGCCAATGGTTGTTTTAGCAAGGTAGAGACGTCAAGGCGTCGTGATGGATCACCTTCACTTATGTGTATGTGTGTTTTAGCCAACCCATCAAAGGCTTCTAGTTCCTTTCGGAAGGGTAAGGACTCGAGTGAACTTGCACACATATGCAATTCGAAGGGTTTTCGCAGAGACTTGAGTTTGTATGCCATTGAGAGTAGGGGGGTTATGCCGATACCACCTGCAATTAGGATGAAGTGCATGCCACGCTGATCGAGAGGAAAATTATTCATTGGTACGGAAACTTCGAGGAGATCACCTTCCTTAACTTCATAATAAAGCGATTGAGAACCTCCCCGACTTTCTTTTTCTTGGAGTACTGCGATCAGATAACGATGGGTTTCTGAGGGGTCATTACACAATGAATAATGTCTTTTGAGATTGCCAGGCAGTTCAATTTCTATATGACTGCCCGCACTAAAAGCCTGTAACTCAGCAGATTGTGGATCCACCAACTCAAAAGTCTTGATGTACTTGGCTTCATCACGGACGGAACTGACCAACATTTGTGGCATCGGTCGCTTACTCGTCTATATCTTCGAAGTCGCGTCCAATTATTATATCCAATAGCTTGTGAGTATGGAGCGCATTGGCTTCCTGTTTGTTAAATCGGCATCCACGTAAGGCCCACGAATGCATCCCGGCCTGATAGAGCGGAGTGGTTTTCCAATCTTGGAGAAATGTCTCCGGCATTTTATCCCCTGGATGATCTCTCCAATCAATTGTCTCATATTCAGTCTCAGGTTCTTCACCTTCAGCGTATTGAAACATAAACATCATGTCCCAAATACATGAATTGGGATCATCGCCATTAGGTCTTGAACGGAAAAGTCCGTAACTATTTCCAGCAATGGGGCCGATTTGATTTGGGAAAAACCTGAATTCAGTTGGAAAGCCATAAAGTTCATTGTCTTTCAGTTGAGAAAGATCAATGCCCTTGGCTGCACAAGCGTCACGACGATTTTTCATCATGAACTGTGGTCCAGGCATGTCCCATGGAATTTCCTCATCCTTCAGTCCGTCAAAATAGTCCAACTCATATTGTTCCAATCTGTTTTGTGACACCATGTTTTTCATTGCTTCACGAATCCATGCTCGTGGCTCTGATATTTCCTCGTCCTTAAGATGGCTTAATTTAACCCCTGGCGGTAGGCCAGTTTGTACCATCGCATTAGGTTCAGAAAAGTTCGTATGTACACCAAACTGTTCAGGTACTGTATGGGCGCCAATGAGATCTGCATCAGGCGGAGTTTCTTTAGTTGTAGGTTTACCGCCTTCAAAACTATACATTGCACCGACTCGTCTTCCTCCTGGGCGAGTGGCAAAATTACCAACTTCATTTAGGTCCATAACGTGAGTGGCCCAAACATGATAGCCCTCTTGAAACTGTTCAACTCCATACTTCCAATTGCAAGGAAGAATGGTGGTGAAATGTGCCTTGAGTCGCATGTTACCAATGTTGTATTTTGCTAAGCGCTCAGGGCCAGGCTTCAAATAATCCAGAAGAGGTTCCGCATCCATATCCATATTGATGTATACAAAACCTTCCCAGCTTTCGCAACGAACTGGCATTAGCCCAATGTCGCATTTTTGAATACGACAGGGTGCAAAGTCTTTTGCACCTGGTAGATGTGAAATTTCGCCGTCCAAATCCCATGCCCAACCATGAAATACACAACGTAGTTTGCCTTTATACATGTCACGGAAATTACGTGTCGTCCCACGACCACCCCACCAATGCTCGCCTTCAACCAAACGTGTTCCTCGGTGCATGCAAACGTTGTGATAAGCTTTAAGAGTTTCATCTTCATCGCGAACAATGACAACGGACTGATCACCAATTTTATATTCTAAATAGTCTCCCACCTTAGGGATTTCTTCCTCGCGACAGGCCCATTGCCAAACACGAGGCCAGAGAAGTTTGTATTCTTTATCCAACCATTCTGGACTGGTGAACCGTTCTTTAGGTATTAAACGTTCGTAATCCTTGTCTTCAATAATGGCTTTAATACCAGTGAGTGGTTTGTCCGCTGGCCAAACACCGTTTTGTTTAGGTTTTTTATGATTTTTGTTGTTGATGTTCATTCTATATATCTCCTAAGATTGTTCTGCAAGCATGTCCCCATTATCGAGAAAACGCTGCAATAGATTTTTAATGAGTTTGAATTCATGATCACTGAAGCCACGAAGCTGCTGATTTAAGACCTCACCTATAACTGGAGGAATATCCTTAGCAATTTTCCTTCCTTGAGAGGTGAGGGCAACATTTACTACACGTCGATCGTTGTTACTTCGTTTACGAGAAACAAATCCCTTTAATTCCAGTCGATCAAGCATGCGTGTCATGGCGCCATTATCAATGCCTGTTTCTCTAGCACATCCAGCCACCGTATTGCATTGATCATTAGCAAGAGCGAGAAGGGGTGCCCATTGATTAGCAGTTAGATTAAAGGGCTTTAGTCCAGTTTCTATATTTCTAAGGAGTTTTCGAGATGCAAGAGTTACCAAATAACCAACGGATTCATTTTTTTCTCTACTGACAGCCTCGTCCCCATAAAATTTAATGTTTTTACTCATTACTTAAGCCTTTATCGCTTTTTTTCAGTAATTATATTGCCTAGGCAAATATTGTCAAGGCAGATAATATCATAGTATTTCTTCAGCTATCTTTTTATTAGGTTATTACCCAAATGATTCCGTCAGAGTTGCTTAATAGCATCAGGCCATGAATTGGATTAAAGAGTCATTGAAGTTTGGAATTTAGAACTCTACACCAACCCCAAGATACCAGGCACGAGGTGCTCGCATGTTGGCAAGATAGCCTCCCGGTGGTGTCACGTCAATATTTGCAATGACATCCTCATCCTCAATATTATTAATGCCACCATAGACATAATAGTTTTGGTTCGCAGAATCGTACCTGAAAGTAATGGAGCTCATTGTGTACGAATCCTGTTTATCATAGGGATCGAGGTTGAATTGACGCAAATATGTTTCAGACTGACTATAGACCTGTGCACGCAAAGTTACAGTTGCACCGTTATCAATAGGAGCTATGTAAGACAAGCCAATAAGACCTGATCTATCTGGTGCTTGAACTAAATCGTTGCCAGATAAATTAAATAATTCATCGCCTGTGAATGGTATGCCATCACGACCACGAGGGTATACTTGGTCTTCAGAGACAAAATTCTTATAGGTAGCATCAAGCAAGGAGAGATGCCCATCAATCTGAAATTGATCTGAGATCTGAAAAAGGAATTCCGTTTCTATTCCTTTGATTTCTGCCTCTGCAGCGTTTTGCACATATGCTGCATCATTAATGAGCTGGAAAACCTGTAAGTCTTCATAGTCATAATAGAATGCTGAAACATTGAGTTTAACCCGACCATCATAGAAAAGGTTTTTGGAACCCAATTCGATTGCATGAAGATCCTCAGGCTCATAGTACAACTTGTCTGGGTCAGTTTGTCCAAAATTGAAACCTCCTGATCGAAAGCCGGTTGATGCCGTTAGGTAAACCAATCTGTCGTCAGCAACGTCCCAAATGAGCCCCAGTTTCCAAGTTGTTTTGCTCCAGCTGTCCTTGGCAGGCACGATATGCAATTCGTTTGATCTAAATAGTGGAGCTGCTTCTGAGAAAAAATTAAGCACTTTGGCCTGGGTTTGACCAACACCATCCTGTGAGTCTCTTGTGTAACGCAACCCGCCTGTTACTGAAAGCCGTTCACTAAGTTGATAGGTAATATCTCCAAAAAGTGCACCAGAGGTGGTCTCAACTTTACTTACGTTATCAATGTCTCGAGTGAACCCTGGAGGAGTGCCAAAAAATGAGGCAAATGGAGTGAACATAATAAATCCTGGGCCTGTATCCAACTGTCTTACTGCCAAGTCTCCATCGGCATCTTCATCCATGAAGAATGCACCGACTAACCAATCAATCGGACTGTCTGGCAGGGAATTTAATCGAATTTCCATTACAAACTGATCGGATGATTGAGTTCTGGTGGCAGTTCGGGTTTTACCACCTGGCATTGGGTAGTTGGCAATGGTAATGTCCGCATCCTGAGTTAGAAAATACTCAAGCTGGCTAATTCCCATGATTGCAGTAATTTCAGCTGATTTTGTTCCCATGTTAACTTCAAAGCTGTAGATATCTTGATTGACATCATTGGCTTCTAGATGGTCCTTGGATACGGTTCTCAAGTCAGTGAAATCAGGCGTGAACCCACCTTCAGGTGCAGTAGAATCAAGTGGTGTAGCTAGATTTATTCGAGCTGGAATATCTCGTTGTTTAAATTTACTGACTCGGCCTGTTAAGGAAAAATTGTCAGTCGGTTCCCAGAGCAGTTGTCCTCGAAAATATTGATTGTCTGCATCATTCCCTTCGTTGCCGTTTGTGTTAACGTTAGTTTGATATCCATCACGATCTTCAGTGACAGCAGACAAACGAACTGCAAGTTGGTCTGCAAGGGGGACATTTACAACACCACGCACACGCAGTCGATCGTATTCACCAGTCAATATATCAGCGCGAGCAGAAAACTCGTGTTGAGGGGGGTTGGAGATAACATTGATCGCACCTCCAGTGGCATTGCGACCATACAATGTTCCCTGTGGACCTCGCACTACCTCAATCCGTTGAACATCGTAGGTAAGAGCATTAAATCCGCTTGGTCGTGCCAAATAGACACCATCAACATGTAAAGCTACACCTGGTTCTGAATTAATATCTACATTGTCAGTGCCAATACCTCGAAGTATTGCTTTCCAGTCATTATTGTCGTTGCCAAATATCAGCGATGGTATTTGGTCACCAAGTCCAGCGACATCCTGTATGTCAAAACTATTTAGCAAGCTCTCGTCAATTACGGTCAGTGCTAAATTTGTATCTTGAGCATTCATTTCCCTTTTGGTAGCAGTGACGACAATTTCTTCCAATTGTGCATTGGCAAGCTGGGGTGCTAGAAAACCACTGACTAAAAAAAACAAAGTGGATGAGATGATTACTATTCTGTTCATAATTTATTCCCCTCAAGTATTTGTAAACAGTAAATTTATGAATATAAAGTATATTGGCAAGAAAAGTATTGTCAAAGCAGATAATTAGCCCATATTTTTGAAATAGCAGTTACGAGGATATATATTCTGTAAAATGACTGAGTAAATAGATCGGGGTACGTTGCATGAAATTAAGTCTTGTTAAAACATTGGTTCTGTCTTGCATGGTCATATTTTTGGTATCAATTGCTAATGCACAAGGGAACAATGGACGGGGTAAATGCATGGAGCCATTTGGTATTTCCTTTTATACAGTCAAAGGAGGCCACGAGGACGAATGGTTGGAGTTATATATGAAATGGCATTATCCATTGATGCAGTATGCACTGGATAATAGAACTATATTGCAACACAAACTTTTTGTTCCAGATGGTCACAGTATCGGTGAGCAGTGGACTTTTGCTGTTTCTTTTCTTTTTCCCTCATCGAAAGATAGGAAAAGTGCACCCCTTGATCGAGCTGAGCTAATCGACGAATTGTTTGGTGATCAAATGGATGATTATGTGGCTGGAGAAAAAAGGCGCTGGCAGCTTACAATCAAACATTGGGACACTGATTTTATTGAACTTGATAAATCAGAAAGCCCTTTGTCAGTTTACAAACCCTCTCTTGGGGGATGTGGGCCATGATAATAATTATCGTTATACGAAAGGGCGGCTAAAAACTTGCTCTAAAAACGCTAATTATATTAGTGAATCTACTTTTGGCTTTACACTTTCATCCTAATTCAATTTCTTATACAGTAAATAAATATAACGTGTCGTCTGTCACTATGGCATGACGATTAAAATAGGAGAAAGACATGACAGAAAATAATGTTGAACATCAGGATCAACTGGTAGGCAGATATGTGCAGATGGATGAACAGGATTGGGTGCCCTTTCCTGATGCTCTCTGTGATGGACCTATAACATGGAAATTACTAAATGTATCCCCAGAGATGGGAGCATGGACAGCTATTTTTGATTGTCCAGAAGGATCTTCATTTAATGCTCATATCCATATAGGACCCGGTGAGTATTTTCTAACGAAAGGTAAAATGTCGGTAAGGGGTGGCGATGATCGTGGAGGAGCGACCGCTGTTGCACCTGGTTACGGTTATGAGCCCTGTAATGCAAGGCATGACCAAACGTATTTTCATGAAGACAGTGAATTTTATATGACATTTCTTGGTCCGTTAAACTTTATCGATCCAGATGGAAACACCATTGCATTGGTGACTTGGCAAGAAGTTCAGGGTGCTTGGGAAGCGTCTTAGTAATTTTTTTTGACACAGTAGATACGATATAAAAGCATTTTAAGCATCATCTGCTTTTAAAGTTTCATTTTAACTAATGTCTTAAGTGAATTGAGGAGGTTCTTTTTTTGGCAACGCAAAGTAGTCTTGTAGAATTTTTAACTTCATTTTTGGATGATGGAGCTATTCTTCAAGGAGGAGATGTTTCTGGGCGAACTGCTGGTGGTCTGCACACTGAAGAAAATATCCAAGCCAAAGTAATTCTGCGTCCGAAAACAACTGAAGAGTTGTCCAAAATTTTGTCAGCCTGCAATGAATCAAATCAACCGATAGTTGTTCATGGAGGTCTGACGGGTCTTGTCTATGGAACTAGAAGCACCCAAGAGCAGTTTGTTATCTCTTTGGAAAGGATGAATCAAATAGAAGACGTGGATTTAGTTGGCAGAACGATCACTTGCCAATCTGGAGTAACTTTGCAAACCATTCAAGAACTGGCGGAAGAAAATAATATGATATTCCCCCTAGATCTTGGTGCCAGAGGATCCTGTTCCGTAGGAGGCAATATTGCAACGAATGCAGGCGGTAACAGGGTTATACGTTACGGTATGATGCGTGATTCAGTACTAGGCTTAGAAGCTGTTTTAGCAGATGGAACTGTTCTAACTTCGATGAATACTATGATTAAAAATAATGCCGGCTATGATCTAAAACAATTGTTTATTGGCACAGAAGGTACTTTAGGAATCATAACTAGATGCGTGTTGCGAATAAGAGAAGCGCCTTTGAGCCAGAATACAGGTTTAGTTGCAATCGAAAATCTTGATTCCGTCATTCGTTTCTTGAAGATAGTAGATTCAAGGCTTGGAGGGAATATGAGTGCTTTCGAAGTTATGTGGCATGAATTTTATAAAATGGTCGTGGACCCTAAAGAGAAAAGTACGATTCCCTTAAATCCAGATTATCCTTATTACGTCCTTGTTGAGGCGTTGGGTTCGGATCAAATGAAAGATGAGGATCATTTTGAATCGATTCTCAGTGAGTGTCTGGAGAGTTCGTTAATCAAAGATGCTGTTTTAGCAAAATCAGACTCAGAACGACAAGCTTTTTGGGCAATCAGAGATGATGTGGAACAGCAGACAAACTATAAACCTACTTTTATGTACGATGTGAGCTTACCCATCACCAGGATGGAAGACTATATCTCAGAAGTTCGCAACAATTTAAGTCGTTCCTGGAATGATTTTAACTGTATAGTTTTTGGTCATCTCGCCGATGGTAACTTGCATATAATCATAGGTGTTGGTTCAGATGATATTGAATCACAAACAAAAATTGAGGCATCAGTATACGAACCATTAAAACTTATTGGTGGTTCAGTTTCGGCGGAACATGGAATAGGTTTTGAAAAAAAACAGTATTTAAATTTAAGCCGTACCGAGGCAGAGATAAAATTAATGAAAGGTCTTAAACAAACACTCGACCCAAAAAATATATTGAACACTGGGTTGATTTTTTAGTTATAAATTAAGTGTGTACAACCTGAACTAGTAAAAAATCTAGTGTAAATAGTGCGTTTAGCGCCATCAAATTATAGAAACTCTTAGTTTAAAAAAAAGCTTATTTTATAAACTTAATCAGTTTGTATTGATAGTTCTGCCAGCCCATTAGCAGATAAAATTTCCACCCAATAACCATCTGGATCTTTGATGAATGCGAGCCCTTTCATCTTTCCATCATCAGGTTTTTTAACAAATTCAACTCCCAACTCCTCGAACCTTGCTGATGCTTTATAAACATCTGGAACGCTAATTCCAATATGGCCAAAGCCTCTAGGTTCAGAATTACCATCATGGTAATTAAATGCATCATCGGTCTCTGTTCCCCAATTGTGCGTTAACTCCAGTAATGCTTTTTGTTTAAAGGCATATTCAGTTCTTGCAATTGCATTTTCTGGTACTGGTAGATCTTCATCTCTGAGGTAGCCTAAAAAATAAAGTGTGAATTCCATTTCTGGAAAATCTAAAGTCTTTATCAAGGTCATTCCCAATATTCTCTGATAAAAATCTAATGAAATCTTAGGATCTTTAATCCTCATCATAGTCTGATTAAAAACAAATTCTTCTGTTCCTTCTGCTGGTATTTTTTCTAATTCTGTAAATTCCACAATATATCTCCAGTATGATTTTCTTTAACTTATTCTAACAATATAACTCAAAATGCCTGTGTGAAAATTGATTCAAAGTGCAATTCTGTTCTAGAATGATTAGATAGATGTCAATATATTTGACATATTTTATGTTTTCAAGATAAAGAAAATTAGGAGGGGTTTATCTAATGAATTATTTTAAAACACTTACTTCCACGACATTGGTCTTGTTTTTTAGCGTATTAATGATGATACCTTTTGCAACAACAGTTGCACAGGATTCAGGTAATGCAGCGTCTAATCAAGGTCTCTTGGAAGAAATTATCGTAACCGCAAGGAAAAGGGAAGAGAACTTAATGGACATACCCGAATCTGTTGTGGCTATCTCAGGATTAAATATAGATCGTCAAAACATTAAAAGCTTGGAAGATGTCGGTTTATTGGTACCAAGTCTCAATCTTTCAGCACGTGCTGATGGTTTTCCAAATGTTTCAATGAGAGGACTTGGTTCTTTTGGAAACACGCAAGGCGTAGGTTTCTATCTTGATGATGTGCAAGTTTTTTCAGATGCTTCTTCACGCTTTGGTGATATGGAAAGAATTGAAGTCCTGAAAGGACCCCAAGGGACACTTTATGGAGGTAGCAACATTGGCGGCGCCATTAAATTTGTAAGTGCTAGACCCGATCCTGATGAATTTTCAGGACGAGTGAAAGCTCTTGTCGGTGAACAGAGCATTATGGATATCGAAGCAAGCATGAATATTCCAATGGCAAATGGTTGGGCAATGCGTGCTTTTGCATTCTCTAATGAAAATGATGGTTACTTAAAAAACAGAAACACAGCTCGTGTTAATGGTTTAAGCACAACAAACGATCCAAATGTTGGTGCATCGGAAGAAGACGGTTTGCGTCTTTCAATGGCAGGACCTGTAAACGATAATCTTTCAGCTTATTTTGCAGTCCGATACAACGACTACGAGGGACCAAATAATGTTTGGATTCGTGATCTTGATAAAAATGAACTATCTCACTCCAATATTGTAGACACAACTCAAAACCCCCGTCACATTCGTGAGACTGTTTCAGCAATGTTGGAATTGACTTGGGAAATGGATGGAATGGATGTTATGTTCATTACTTCTCATACGGATACCGACAGCACTCGTTACACTGATTTAGATATCAGAGAAGAATATCTACTGGATCTAATTCGACCAGAGGACATGAAAGTATCCACACAGGAAATTCGTTTCACTTCGACAGATGATGGACCGGTTCAGTGGTTGGCAGGAATTTACTTTTCAAGGTTTGACGAAAAAATGATGTCAGACTTGATCTGGTTCGATGCCAGAGCTGTTGGTGATAATTTTTCTGGTCCACTTGGTTGCGCATTGGGTATGCCTACTTGTTCAGGAGTATGGGCAGGTGAAATCATACCCCTCAGTCAAGAGGAGGAAACCATTAATACAGATTTTGAATGGAGAAACCGTGATAAAGACCATGTTGCTGGTTTTTTTAACATCACTCGGGAAATGGACAACGACATGGAACTTGGCTTTGGACTCCGTATCGACAGATGGGAAAATTCAAGCGCTAACCTTGCAAGTGGACTATCCAGTGACAAAAGTCACACAGAGGTTTTGCCCAGATTTTCTGTAAGCAAAACATTGGATGACGATTCCATGCTTTATTTTACTGCTGCCCAGGGCTATGAGCCAGGTGGTTATAACTTGTCTAATTTTGAAAATGAGTCAGGACTCCACGGTTTTGATGCTGAAGAAGCAACCAGCCTTGAAATTGGATGGAAAGGAACCTCTTCGGATGGTCGTGTTCTAGCAACGGTTGCAGCTTTCTTCATCGATTATGATGATCGACAGATTGAGTATCAGGCAGAAAGTCCATCAGGAGGAGTTATCGAAGGCATTGTTAATCTTGGTGATTCTGAACAGAAGGGATTAGAAGCCAGTGTGACCATGGTAGTTAATGACAACTTAAACCTTTCTCTCTCAGGTGGTTGGGTAGATGCCGAATGGAAACCAGGAGCTTCAGCTGGAGGAGTGGATCTATCTGGTACAACTCCACCGGTCGTGCCTGATTTCGGAGTAAATTTAAATGTTGATTATCAAACTCCAATCTCGAATCAACGGGATTTTATTGCAGGCATGCAGATCAGCCACAATGGTGAATATGAAGGTTTGCAAGCTTGGGATCCTGTGACAAATCCAGATTACATGATAGTCAATGCTCAAATGGGAGTAGTGGGTGACAATTGGGAGTTGATGTTCAGTATGAAAAATTTGTTGGATGAAAATTACTACATGGATGTTCAACACTTCCCCAACTACCACTTACTGGATGGCGGTGACAGCATAGTGATTGGCACCCTAGGCCAACCTCGTTTATTTACTGTTAGTTACAGCTATTCTTTCTAGACTTGATTTGAAAGGATCAGAATCTAGTAACTTTAGAAATAACTTGTAAGATAGAAAATACAGCGTCTGGGCAGAAATTGCCCAGACGCAGTGTTATGTAATATGAACTGGAGAAAAAAATGAATGACATAACTGAAACTGCTCACGATGCCACAGGTCTTGAGGGAGTGGTTAAAATAGACGAACTCCCTTGGATAGATATTGGTGTTGGAGATAATGCCATTAAAGTTCTTAGGGTTTGCCCAGAAACGCAACAACACACAGTATTAATAAGGGCTCCTGCAGGTCAGGTAAATCAAAGACACATCCATTCTGGTCCTGCTGATTTTTATGTGATTGAAGGGGAGATTGAATACAGAGGCGGTACCATAAAAAAAGGAGATTGGGCCTACGAAGCAGCAGGTTCATTGCATGAAGCTACCTCACATCCTAAAGATACTTTGTATCTGGCTAATATCTACGGTCCTGTGATTTTCTTAAAGGAAGATGACAGTATAGATTTTATACTCGACTGGAGATCCTACAGGGATATGGATGCAGCTGCCAGAAAACTGGCTGCAGAAAAAAATAATTCTGGTTAGTAATCATTAAAATGGGAGTATACTTTTTCCCATGATCGTTTGTCTCTGGGCTTTTGATTTCCTAATTTTTACAACCATCCTTTGTTGGCTATGAAACTACTTTTTCCATTTGCTAAAAGATACATTGCTGGTGATGATTTAGAATCAGCTCAATCTACTGCAAATAAACTAACCTCCAATGGTTTTGAGCTTTCTTTTAATTATGTCGGGGAGTACTGCAAAACCATTGAAGAAGCCAGACAAGCTCAAAATCAATACTCTAAAATACTCAATTACTACCAAAATCAAACAATAGATATTTCTATTAAATTGTCCCAATTTGGGCTTCTTTTAAATCCGGAAGTTTGTGAGGATCTTGTGCGGCAGATTGCTGAACAAGCATATAATAATGGACAGACCATACGATTTGATATGGAGCACTCCATAATTACCGATAGAACTTTGGACTTGTGTTTACGAATGAACAAAGAATTTCCTAGAACCATAGGTACTGCCCTTCAGGCTAGACTATTCAGGACTAAGGATGACATGATCGAGCTTATGAAAAATAATGTTTCTGTTCGGTTGGTCAAGGGGGCTTATGTAGAAAAACAGACAATTGCACTCAAGAGTTACCAAGACATACAAGTTAACTATTTGCAGTTAATAAAACTGCTAGGAAATAACACAAACCGAAAATGTGCTGTGGCAACCCATGATGAAACTATTTTGGACAACATACTATCGAGAGCAGATGCTGATCGCTTTGATTTTGAGTTTATTTATGGAATCAGACGTGATCTTCAACAGAAGCTTAAAGACCAAGGTCAAAAAGTGAGAATTTATCTACCGTATGGAGAAAATTGGTTGCCTTATGCACTTAGAAGGTTGAGGGAGTGGAAAAATTTAGTATTTGTATTAAGAAGCGTTTTAAAAGAATTCTCATAGAAGGGGACTTATTCCATTTACTTTAAATATTTTCTGCAATATGTTTTTTTGCAATTATTAATCCATAATTTCTATGAATATTAACTAAAGTGTTATATTTTGAGTCATATAAAATTAAACAATAGATTTTAAATGCATCTGAATAATCAAATTTTGTTGGGGAGTTATTATGTTTTTAAGTAGAATTTTTCCTTTATTGATAGTTGCCGTGGTATTTGCATTACCACAATACACTAGTGCACAAGACGGTCTGGTTATTGAAGAAATAACTGTGACAGCCCGAAAACGAGCTGAGAATTTGCAGGATGTGCCTGATTCAATTACCGCTTTTAGTGCAGACACCATTGAACGTTCAGGGATTGAAGATATAAGGGATTTCTTTGACAGGGTCCCTAATATGACCTTCCAAGATCGCTCTACCTATAGAAAGGGAGACTTCAGATTAAGTCTTAGAGGAATTAATAATGGTCAGCATGGTTGGGCTTCCGTTAGTTATTTAGTGGATGGAGTCCGTGCTTTATCAGCTGACGATATTTACAGTGGGATGCTTTATGATTTGGAGAGGATAGAGGTTTTGCGAGGACCTCAGAGCGCACTTTATGGACCTGGTGCTATTGGTGGAGCCATTAACATTATAACCAAGGCACCAACTAATGAATCTAGAGCATGGACCAAACTCACAGTCGGCAATGGAGGTACATCCAAGATACAAGGAGGTGTCTCTGGAGCCCTAGAGCCTGACAAGACTTTCTACAATATTGCTGCTTCCTTTTATGACACCGATGGATTAATTGACAGTGCCAGTACCGGAGAACATCTGGCAAAAGAGGAAATGAAGAATGTTCGTTTCCGTTTGATACACAACCTAAATGATTCCACTTCTCTGGATTTTAGAGTGGATATTCTGGATGAAGATATACCCAGCACAATTCAAGGCAAGATTGCGACTGAAGAAACTTTTAACGTATTTGATGAGGCGGGTAGAACAAGACGCACAGTGTGGACGGATGATTGGCTGAGGGAAGATCGTGACATCAAGCGTTATTCATTCAAGTTTGAAAAAGAACTGGATAATGGCAACACCATTATTGCCACCTCTGGATATTCTGAATCCGATCAGGAGGCACTCTCCAGTGTTTGTTGGGATGACGTTGATAGCCCAGCTGTTGATGATCCTGCAACCCCAGGGTTTCAGGTTGGATGTATTTTTCCTTTTGCCTGGTTTCCTAAGTTAGGCAGTGCAGCCGGACCAGGACAGGCAATTGATGAATATTTTGATGCAGTTGACGATTTGGAAACCTTTACCCAGGACATTCGATTGGTATCCTCTGATGAAGGCTCCCGTCGCTGGATCATCGGGATGGATTACATGGACAGGAAAACATGGCGAGGGTTTGATCTTGGCCTATTGAATGCACCAGATAATTCCCTAGTACCTATTTTTGGCGGTTGGTACCAAGGCAGTGATCGATGGGTCGGTATCTACGGACAATTGTCTGTAGATTTGTCTGACAAGCTGGAGTTGACTCTGAACGCACGTTACGACGATGCTGAGGCAAAAAATACAAATTACACCACTCAAGACTTCGCTACCATCACTCAGGTTCTTTCCACAAGTGGAAATCTTATTGATACACAAATAGAAGGTGAGAGTGAATTTCAACCTAAGATCCAACTGGCTTATCAGAGGAACGAGAACACCATGCTCTATGCAACCCTTTCTCGTGGCTTTAGAGCTGGGTTTTTTGTCAGCGGCAATTATACTCTTGGTGAAACCACAGATAACTATGAGATTGGTTTCAAGTCAACCAGACGTGGTGGCAGAGTAGTCCTGAATGGTTCTTTATTCCACATTGATTATTCTGATCAGCAGTTTTCGACCATCTCCAGTGAGCCACCGTTTCGGATTGCAGTAACCATACCCGAAGCAAGTATCGATGGCTTTGAGTTGGAGGGGACCATTCTGGTAAGCGAATACCTCACTATGGGATTAGGCTTGGGATTACTGGATGCAGAAATCAAGGGAGGCATGCGATCCCCAGATACCTCTAACTTTACGGGCAATCTTTTCGTTGACTACAGCAAACCTATGGGTAACGGTCGTGATTTTGTGATGCGTGCTGATTACCGAAAGCAGGGGAATCGCTATTTAGAACAGAACGAAGGATTCTATGTACCCTCATCAACTTTTATTGATGTGCGCTTGGGAGTAGAAGCCGATAACTGGAGTTTGATGGCTTGGTCTCGCAACATGACTGATGAACGGGCTGCTACAGGAGGTGCTTTCTTGGCTGGTGGTATTGTTCGAATTATGAATAGGCCAAGAAGTAATGGCGTGACTTTCAGCTATAAATTCTAAGCTCACAAAAGAGTTAAGGATTAATTATGTCATCAAGGATAGGTGTAGATATAGGTGGGACTTTCACAGACCTCATCTATTTCGACAGTGATAGTGGTGAGTTTCTGGTTGAAAAAGTGCCCACCACTCCAAAGAATCCGGAAGTGGGTTGTGTGGATGCAGTCAACAAGGCTGTTCCCAGGGATCTGCTCAAGAAATCGGAATACTTTCTCCATGGAACCACGGTAGGCCTGAATGCTCTGTTAGAGCGTCGTGGGGCTATTGTTGGCTTACTCACCACAGAAGGTTTTAGAGATGTTCTTGAGATCCGAAAGGGCGCTTGGGACGACTGGTACAATCTTTTTTGGGTGCCAGAAGAGCCCTTGGTGCCACGTCGGATGCGCTTGCCGATTAGAGAACGTATTACTGCCGACGGTGAAGTTTATACCCCTTTTGAGCCAGATGATGTAGTCAAAGCGTATGAGGCACTGAAACAAGAAGAAGTCACAGCAATCGCTGTAGCATTTATGAATGCATACAGCAACCCTGCTCATGAAATAGAAGCAGAAAAGATTCTCAGGGAAGCAGGATTTGATGGAGCTATTTCATTGTCGCATCGTGTTTCCGGGGAGTATCGTGATTATGAGCGTACTTCAACCACAGTGATTGATGCTTTTGTCCGTGGACGATTATCCTCCTATATGCAACATATTGAAACCAGCCTCAGGGAAAATGAATTTAAAGGCAATTGTTTGATCACTCGTTCCGGCAGTGGCTCGATGAATTTCTCAGAAGCTCAAGACCGACCTTTTGAGACCATAATGTCTGGACCTGTGGCAGGAGCTGAAGGTGCAGCAGAACTTACCAAAGTTCTTGATTTGGGTGATTTGGTTACTGCAGATGTTGGTGGCACCAGTTTTGATACGGCATTCATAAAGGATGGAAAACCCCAATTGCTCTATGAAGGAAGTGTCATTAACATGCCATTACAAACCCCTTGGGTGGATGTTCGTTCGATCGGAGCCGGTGGAGGTTCCATTGCCTATATTGA
>ENA-UPTF01000985-UPTF01000985.1-marine-metagenome-genome-assembly--contig:-NODE-985-length-18953-cov-7.622801_pt1 | contig 18953 bp, 15 predicted proteins | sample MGYA00238166_ERZ767019 | MGnify/ENA primary metagenome ERZ767019 (study PRJEB28930, sample SAMN06266391) | marine metagenome | isolation source: Sea water from 250 m depth | place: Atlantic Ocean | study...
ATTCCTGAAGAATGCGATGGAAGATCCTTGCTACCTTTTTTGCAGGGCAATATTCCGGATAATTGGCGCACAGAAGTTCACTGGGAATATGACTTTCGGGAAATCGGTTCTTTTCAACCGATTATAGAACAGCAATTCGGATTGTCTCCGGATCAGTGTTCACTTACCGTTTTGCGTGATGAACATTACAAATTCGTCCATATGACCGCCTTGAAGCCCCTTTTGTTTGATTTGCAGAAGGATCCGGAAGAATTTTTAAACCGCGCCGATGATCCAGGATACCAGGATATAATGTTGAAATATGCTCAGAAAATGCTCTCGTGGCAGATGCTCCATCGAGACCGGACTTTAGTAAATATGAACATGGAGTCCGGCAACCTTGTAAATTGGAAAGGTCCGAGGATTCTGAACAAAGTAGGGGAATGATGCAGAAAAAATTAGTATCAAAAGATATGACCTGTTCAGTAGTTCGTAATGTAATTGATCTTGAAGGTTTGCGCCGACGTGCACAACATCCTCAAGCTGGAGCAGTCATAATTTTTTACGGAGATGTGCGTAACCACAGTCAGCAGCAGGAAGTCTCATTCCTAGAATATGAAGCACATGAGAACATGGCCCTAAAACAAATATCAATGGTAATTGATGAAGCCCGGCAAAAGTGGGTACTTCATTCAGTAGAAGTTATTCACCGTCTCGGTAAACTTGCTGTGAAAGACTGTTCAATCGCCATTGCCGTAGCAACTTCTCACCGAGGTGATGCTTATGCAGCAAGTCGATATATCATTGATACTATTAAACATTCTGTCCCAATCTGGAAAAAAGAACATTTTATTGACGGTGCTTCCGCATGGAGCAAAGGCTGCGAAGCATACAGTGTTGTTGAAGAAACTGCTGAACCTCCGCCTGCTGTGAATAACGAGGTTCCATGATGCAACTTCAAGTTATCCGCCAAGACAAATCAAAGCACCCCTTCATGAGGGGAATGCTGGCCCACAAACTGATGCAACGAGGATTATCCTTTGATCAGGCATATCAAATTTCCAAAGATGCAAAATCTTTTTTCCAGGAGCAAACTGAAGTTACTTCCGAATCATTGATGCAGTCAGTGGATGAGTTGATAGTGTCACGCTACGGTAAAGAACTCCTCAGGACGCTTACCTCGGAACTGTTTCCTTCTGGAAAACAAATCTGTGTTTTTCGTAGAAACGCAACATCACCATTTTCTAAAGGATTATTAACCCAGTCGATCACAGCTGCGGGAATTAAACCGGAAGAAGCATACAAAATTGCTTTTGATCTGGAAGCAGATTTGATAAAAAAAGACATCCTGCGAATCAGCAAAAAGAAATTATTTGAGGAGGTTTTCAGCACTATAAAGAAAAAATATAGTCCTCATCTTGCTGGTTTATATAAATTAGCGAGTCGGATAGATGAACTTGACAGGCCAGTGATAATATATCTCGCTGGTGCTTCCGGTACAGGGAAATCAGTCATGTCCACTTTCTTAGCAGGAAGATTGGGTATCAACAAAATTACAGGTACGGATACTATTCGTGAAATAATGCGGCTCGTTTTTAAAAGGGATTTACTTCCTTCTCTCCACAATTCTTCAAACAAAGCCGGAGTTGGAATGCCAAAGACGCTTGACAAAAATGCCAGATTAATTAGCGGATTTTGTTTGCAGGCCCAGCAGGTTAGTGTGGGAGTGAAAGCTGTAGTTGATCGTGCTGTAAAAGAGCGTACAAGTATGATTATCGAAGGTGTCCATTTGTTGCCATATATGCAGCAAACTTTGCAGGAAGGAACCAAGAGAGCCTATCACATTCCCATCACGCTTTCTTTGATGAATGACAAACACCACAAAGATCGATTTTTCGAACGTGGAAAAGGTAATGAGTTGAGAAAAAAAGAACCCTATTTGCGTAGTTTTGAAAATATCCGATCTATTCATGAATATTGTATTTCAGAAAGTGAAAACAACGAGATTGAAGTTGTCGACAATGAAGATTTTGACGAAACAACAAACACGCTGATGCAATTAATCATAAATACCCTGCAGGAGCAGGTGAAATCTACTCTTACATCCAAATCCTGACCTTTCTTTGTGCAAAGAATTCCTCGACTGCTATTGATATTTGACGGCATGGGGGATCGTCCAATTGTTGAACTGGGCGACAAAACACCTCTGCAGGCAGCAAATCTTCCAGTAATGGACCAGCTGGCATTGGAAGGGCAATGCGGGGTTGCAGATCCAGTCAGGTCTGGAACTGTTGCAACAACAGTTATGGGAACTTTGGCAATCCTGGGATATGATCCACTTAGATTTTCAATTGCAAGGGGAGTAATTGAAGCAATCGGCTGCGGCATGAAAATCATGCCCGGTGACGTAGCTTTTCGTGGGAACTGGGCTACACTGAATGACGAAGGAATGATTGTTGACCGTCGTGCAGGACGTATTCGTGAAGGCACAAAAGAATTGTCCTCCAGCCTATGTGGATTGAAAATTGATGATGTAAGTTTATATGTGGGTTCCGGAACTGAACATCGTGTAGCGTTAGTGATACGGGGATCTGGGCTTGGAGACTGCCTTTCCGGAAGTGATCCGGGAGATCACTTCCTCTCTGGTAAAAAACCTAGACATCCTGAAGAACTAAAAAATAATGACAAAAAAAGTTTACGAACTGCAAAATATTTGCACCTGTTTGAACTTGCGGCAAGAAAAATTTTAGCGCTCCATCCAGTAAATCTTGAACGAAAATCAAAAAGACTTTTACCTGCAAATTCGATTTTGACCCGAGAACCAGGACAAGTTCATGCTTTCCCAATTTTGAAACGCCCCTCCGGTTTAGGTTTGTCCGGGATTTGTGTAACAGGAGATAACACTATTCTCGGAATTGCCAAAGTCACAGGTATGGATGTCTGTAAAACTCCGGAAATGAATGCAAACCTGGATACTGATTTAAATAAAAAATTCGAAATCACTGCAAAATTGTTGAAGCAATATGGCGTTGTTGTCCTACATGTAAAAGGTTGTGACATTGCTGCACACAACAGAGATGCAGAAAAAAAGAAAGATTTTCTGGAAAAAATTGATGCAGAACTTGGACGGTTTTTAGGAAAGTGGCCTGGTAAACTGCGTTTATGCATCACTGCCGATCATACAACTTGGAGTGAAGAAGGAGTTCACACGGATGATCCAGTACCAGTTTTGCTGCATGGGCGCGGTATTCGTGCTGACTCGATTAAAGAATTTAATGAAATTCAAGCTCTGAAAGGGCAATTGGGGCGTTTTAGAATGTATAAATTGTGGGAAAAGTTTTTTGCCTGATTATTCCCAGACCAGCTTCAGAAAGTACCTGAACTAAACAAAATTAATAAATTTCAGACAAACATATTCCGGTTTGCGATTATTAACTTTAGTAGAAATAGCGTGATTCTCAGATCTCTTTTGATCCGTTATTTTAGTAAAACTTTTCGAATAATTTTAAACAAAGACATAATTTTCATAATTTAAACATTTCATGAGCGCAATCACTTTTGATCCTGAAAGTTCCTGGCAATCGTCTTTCACATTTAATCATGTCAAGTGCCTAATTGTCTGCAGGGGGCCGATTCGTTTAGAAACAATGAATATTTTCAAAGAACTACGGATAACTTATGGCATGCTGCTTTCTGAAAAAGACAGCATCATTTTTCCGCAAACCCTTGCTCCAGAATTACGTGCAATTAGAAACCGCCGTAAACAGATACATCATGTCCCAGATTACATGGGTGCCACAAAGGAGGAAAGAGTTGAGCGGATAGAACAGGTAATTGATATTTGTCATGAGAATGGTTACACGCATTTATTTGCAGGCTATGGCTTTATGGCAGAAGATGCAGAATTTGTAGAACGAATTGAGAATGCAGAAATTAGTTTCATTGGACCGAACTCCAAAGTAATTCAACAGGCCGGATCAAAGGATGAAGCCAAGCAGCTTGCACGTTCGCTAAATGTTTCCGTTACACCTGGAGAAGACAGCATAGACGCGCTGACTTTATTGCGTAAGGCAGGAAAAGCGCCGGATACATATTTTCAGAAAATTATCAAAAATCATAAACTGAGTCTTCCTGAAAACTGGCAATCCGAAGAACTTATTGATCAGGCAGTAACCATTTTGCAGGCTTCATATGCGAAGCAGATCGACCTGTTTACGATTGAAGAATTACAGCAAGAAACTGTTCGTCAAGTTGAGTCAATTTGGCTAGAAAATCCTGGTAAGCGCATACGCCTCAAACATGTGGGCGGCGGAGGGGGTAGGGGCCAGAGAGTCGTAACTTCTGTAGAAGAAATAGTTGAAGCTGTGATGTCAGTTTTGATTGAATCAAAAGCTGCCGGAGAGGGTGACAACAAGAATTTTCTCATTGAACTGAACATTGAGAATACCCGCCATAATGAAATTCAATTGCTGGGGAATGGAAAGTGGTGTATCGAACTTGGCGGACGTGATTGTTCTCTGCAAATGCACGAGCAAAAATTACTCGAAGTTTCTTTGACAGAAGAAATGCTGGAAGCAGCCGCACGTGAATATGAATCAGCAGGGAAAACCCCACAAGCCAAAGTGTTACGTTCTGATGCAAAAATATTAAGTTCAATGTGCAAAGAAGCAGTCGAATTCGGTAAAGCACTGAATCTCGATTCGGTTTCAACTTTCGAGTGTATTGTCGAAGGAGATAAACATTTTTTTATGGAAGTAAACACACGGATACAGGTTGAACATCGAGTCACAGAAATGGCTTATCAGCTCCAATTTTCAAATCCTGACAATCCTGAAGATACTTTTGTTGTTAATTCCCTGGTTGCTGCAATGTTGTTAATAAATTGTTACGGAGAAAAGCTTTCTCGTCCTAAACGTTTGCCACGTTTTGTTTCAGGTGTTGAAGCCCGTCTGAATGCGACAAATCCCGCACTAAAACCACATGCGGGGGGAGTCTTAAGAGCTTGGTCTGCTGCAACTGAAAATGAAATACGTGATGACCAGGGGATTGGGATAAGCAATCCTGATACAGGTCTATTGCAACCCTACAACTTGGCAGGTGCTTATGATTCAAACGTTGCTCTTTCCATTACACATGGAATTTCACGTCGGGAAAGTTTTGAGAAACTTACTGAAATTTTACGTTGTATGGAAGTCCGAGGACATGATTTGCATTTGAATGTCGATTTCCACTATGGCTTATTACACTGGCTGCTGGGCAACGATCCGATGCTTAAACCAAACACACGTTTTGTATCTTCGTATCTGGCACTTGCTGGAAAATTGAAAAACTTTTGTGATCAAATAAATCTGGATCTGGCCTGGAAGATTCAACGTGATCAGGTCCAAAAAAACTACGGCAGTGATGGGCTCCAAATTTATGATCAAAAAATAACTCTTATCTTGCGGCCTCTCAAAAAGTTGTTGAACAAGACTCACTTATTGATGGGCTGGCTGTCTTTTCAGAAATCAAAAAACCTTCACAGCAAACTTTCAACTTTCCAGAATCCTGTACAAACTTTAGCCGACCTTTATCATTTCTTACGTCTTGAGCAACATTCTGGAGTTCCTTCAAGTGAGCAGATCTGGAGCAACGATCAAAAATTACTGGAAACTGCCTCTGCTTTTTACAGTGAATTAAAAACCAGATTTGGAAAGACCGATTTATCATGGCAAGAGTTGATGGTAATACTGAGTGCAGAAAAACCTCCTGCAAATTTTAAATTGGGTAAAAACCTAAAATTGTGGGAGGGTATAAGTACAGCCCACAAAGGACATCAAATGAGTATGGAATTATTGCAGCTTCCGTCAATTCTTGCAAAAAAAGCAGGTTATTATGATTTTCGAGGTAACAACACTCTGGAAGTAAAAATTCCTAAAGAATTTCAGGATCCTGAGTCTAATGAAGAATTGATTGCGAAGCTTGCACCCCCGCCGTCTGCAAAGAGCAATGAAATTTTAGCATGGACAGGTGGGACATTTTATTCGCGCGAAACTCCGGAAGCAGGCGAATATGTCAGGGAAGGTCAGCATGTTGAAGAAGGAGACGTCTTAGGGTTGCTGGAAGTGATGAAAATGTTCAATCAAATTCGTGCGGAGTTCCCTGGAACAATTCGGAAAATTTGCATTGATGCCAGTACAGGAAAAATAGTTGCCCGGAGTCAAGTACTTTTTCAAATAGATCCTGACATTCCACCTGTAAGTGAAACTGAAGAAGAACTTTTCAAAAGGCAGCAAGAACAGACAATTTCCTTAATGCAGAGCATTATTCCCGCCAACTGAAGTCCTGTATGATTCAGTTTGAACTTGAGGCAAAAGACCATAATTCCCGTGCAGGAATTTTGAAAACTCTGCATGGTACAATCCATACACCGGTTTTTATGCCGGTTGGAACACTTGGAACCGTCAAGGCCTTGACCCCGGAAGAGGTTCATGAGTTGGGTGCCGAAATCATTTTGGGAAACACCTACCATTTGCATCTTCGTCCCGGTGATGAACTGGTACGCAAGTTGGGAGGTTTGCATCATTTTATGAACTGGGATGGACCTATTTTGACTGATAGCGGCGGATTTCAGATATTTTCATTGGCTAAACTGCTTAAGCTTGATCAGTCAGGTGTAGTGATACGCAGTCATATCGACGGCTCAAAAATAACTCTCACACCTGAAATTTCTATTGCTATTCAGCAAAACCTGGGGTCGACAATCATGATGTGTCTCGATCAGTGCCTTGAACTGCCTGCAACCCGTCAAGAAATAGAACGCTCGATTGCCCTGACTACCAAATGGGCACAACGTAGCAAAGATGCCAGCAGTCAAGGTTCAGGAGTTTCCGGAGAACAAGCGTTGTTCGGAATTGTTCAAGGTGGAGGTGAGTTGAATTTGCGTGAGCAAAGTTTGGAGCAAATGGTGAATATTGGCTTTGACGGCTATGCAATTGGCGGTTTGAGTGTAGGAGAAACAAAAGAGGAAATGTATAGCGTGGTCCATCATATTGCGGTAAAAATGCCTGCCCAAAAACCAAGATACCTGATGGGTGTCGGAGATCCGGAGGATTTGCTGGAAGGAATTGAAGCAGGAATTGATATGTTTGACTGTGTGATGCCAACCCGCAACGCCCGTAACGGCTCGCTTTTTACTTCACACGGAAAAATCAGTATAAAGCAAAATCAATACAAGGAAGATCCAGCTCCACTGGACCCGGATTGTGCTTGTTCTACTTGTAAGAACTATTCACGTGCTTATTTACGTCACCTGTTCAAAACCAATGAAATATTGGGTATGAGACTCAACACCTACCACAATCTGTTTTTTTACATCTCCCTCATTAAGCAGGCACGTAATGCAATCAAGGAGAAGCGCTTTCCAAATTTCAAAAAAACCTTCCTACAGAAATACCGGAGCGGAATTGAAGGAGTTTAGAAATGTGCGGCAGATTTGTTATGATAGAGAGCGAGGAAAAAGTGATGCAGACTTTCGAAATCCAACAATCTGAAATGATGCTGGAACCTCGCTACAACATTTGTCCTTCTCAAGATATTCCTGTGATTGTCCAGCAGGACGGTTTACGCAGTTTGGAAATGTGTCAATGGGGTTTTATTCCTTTTTGGGCCAAAGAACCAACCCCCATGATCAACGCACGTGCGGAGACGGTTTCAGAAAAACCTTTCTTTCGGCAAGCATTCCGGAAACAAAGATGCCTGATTCCAGCCACCGGTTTTTATGAATGGGCTAAAGAGGAAGGACAAAAACAACCCTATTTTATCAGCTTGAAATCGGAAATTCCTGGTAAGGGGAATAGTATGATGGCATTTGCTGGATTATGGGATTCCTGGACATCACCTGAAGGAGAACTCAGACGTACATGTACCATTTTGACAGTTGCAGCAAATTCATTAATGCAGAAAATTCATCACAGAATGCCAGTTATATTGACTCCGAATAACGGATTGAGCTGGCTAGATCTTTCTGGAACAGAAACCGCACCAGAAAAACTCCTTATTCCTCTTCCTGCTGAAAAAATGGAGGCGTGGAAAGTTTCCAGAAAAGTCAATGTCCCCACATTTGATAATCCGGACTGCTTGAAGAAGCTTGATGATTCTGTAACTGACGAAAAAAATCCTGAACCTCCTGATGCACAAGCTTCACTTTTTGATTAAAGCTCTTCTACAATTTTGACTTTGTTGGAATGCTCAATACGGAGCAGAGAATTTGCTCCAGTGTTTTGAAGAGTTGCATGAAATTGATAAACCATTTTTTGGCGCAATGGCCTGAACTTAACGGTTAGTGATGATAATTTGTCAATTTTAACCACCTTTCCCTCATCCATCACTTTAACAAATAAGTAATTTGGAGTATTCAACTGAGCAACTGCCTGGAACTCAAGCTGCTTTGTTTGCCCTGAAATTTTTCCAGAAATTTTCAGTTCTGTACCAACTGCAAGCTGACGACTGGTTGTGACAATGAGTTTTGGGTTTTCAGAGTTGAAATTCAGTTTTTCCCGCAAAGTGACCAATGCATCCAAACGTTCCTCATCAATTTTCTCTAAATCATTTAGAATTAACTCAAAAGTTTCAACATTAGTGCTAATTTGAAATACTTCCTTTTCTTTCGTCATCCGCGACATTTCCCAGAGTAAATTCAGTTCTACCTCTGTCAACTGATATTTATTTGTCATCTCGTTTTTCAACTGAGCTTCAGCTAAATCATGAAGACGCTGTTTGAACCCATCGATCTGATCCTTATTAGGAGTGAAAAAGATGTTCACGTTCCCGCGGTCTGTATCCTCCCAGAATGTGGGACCTGCAAAGCGCATAAGTCCTTCGGTCATACCCAGCACACGGTAGAAAGTTGATTCCCCAAGGTAGTCAAGGTCATCAAGAATATCCTTAGCAATCTGTTCGACGAATTCTTCAACTCCCACACTCTGATAGAAAAGAGCGAGCCCGAACTGGATATTACGGACCGTATTGTTGATCTGGATTCCCTGATCCAGGTCATCTTTGTTGAAGTCTGGGGGATTATCCACCTGCAGAATTTCATTTACCAGTGCTGTTTGGATTTCCATGTCCCAGCGATCATGATGGATCTGTTCCAGCAGTTTCTTCATTTCAAAAGCAATAGCAGCCACGTCAAAATATACTGACGGAACTCTAGGAAAGGCTTTCGCAATTTCTACACCGTAGAATCGGAGGTATCCAAAGCATCGCTTCACGTGATCAACTTTTTTATGCTCAACAAGGTATTTAATGAACTGTCCGTAGAAGAAACTCAGGTTGTAAATGTTGCGGGGTTCGTTAGTCCCCACGGCATGCTTGAACGCCATCCTAAAAAATGTATTAAAACGGATGATCACGAGTTCAATTAGCTCTTCATCTTCACTCTCTATTGCAGTCAAACCAATTTTGGCCACCTCTCCAGCGAGCATCGAAGACAGATCAAATTCTCCCTGCTCCATCAGTTTGATGTAATTATTGTTCAACAAGCGGAAGCATTTTTGTTCATAGAAACTTTGGTTACGTTCCATTTCTCCAAATTGATCAAACAAAGTTTTGAAAGACATATCGGTGCGTACTCTTGGAGAAACTTTAAAGAAATCAGTATGGATGTAGGGTTTGAGCCGGATGTAGTTTTGTATGGTACGACTCATATCAGAGATTATATCCGCCTTCACTTCCTTGAAATCTATGAACTCCAGGATGTCGTCCAGTTGGTTCAGAGATTCGAACATACTGTACTGTTGTTGTTCAACGACCTTTGGAATATGAGCCAGCGCATGACTTCTTGATGAAGTCAAGGCCTTGATCTGGTCCATATTGTTGTTATAAATATGGTTAATGATGTTAGTGGGTTTGGTGAAGCGCAGGATATAGAAAACATAAGGGAAGGCGATGATTGCACAAATCGACAACAGGAAATGAGTGTTGAAAATCCGGCTTGGCTCTCGAACCAGACCGATTTCTCCATATATTTTAATGATTAATGCATGTCCACCAGAAATAATTAAAAACCAAATGTAAAGCAAACTCCGGATATCTCTCATGTAGAAATCGATCAGCTTCGGTATGCTTTGAGACGCAATCGAAATCACCAAAATAAGTGTTCCCAGAACCATTCCCAGCAGAGCTTGCCAAACCTCAGGCGCAAATCCTATATCCAACTCAGCAAAACCTCCTGGATTCACACTTGAAAGTGACTCTACCAGTTCGACATACGGCACAAAAAGGAAGTTCCCAAAAAGTATGTCACTGAACGTAACAAGAAAGAGAATGATTACAAAAGAAGCAACTGAGCGGCGGGCATCAGCATAAGCTATCAGACGATAAAGGAAAAAACTGAAAGAAACATTCGTACTTTTCTCCTCTGTAGTTACTTCGGAATTTTCCTCCTGATTTTCTGTCGAATCGTTGTCTTCCTGAAGTACTGTGTCCTTGTCCATAAATTACTGTTGAATGTGCTGCTGAGTGAGTACAGCATGAAGTATTATTTTGATTGCTGAATTGCACTCACTCCCGGAAGTTCTTTTCCTTCCAAAAATTCAAGTGACGCACCACCTCCAGTGGAAACATGAGTGATCCGTTCACTGAGTCCAAATTGTTGTATCGCTGCCGCGGAATCTCCACCTCCAATAATTGTCACAACACCTTTGTCAGTCACTTCTGCAAGACATTGTGCGATAGCGAATGTTCCCAGAGCAAAGGCTTCCATCTCAAAGACCCCCATAGGGCCATTCCAAAGGACAGTTCCTGATTTACGTACGGAGTCGCAAAATGTTTCAGCACTTTTTGGACCAATGTCCAAAATAAGCCAACCATCCGGAGCACCCTCTTCTACAGAAACACTGCAAGTTGAAGCACTTTTGTCAAAACTGTCAGCAATTACCGCATCCACAGGCAACAGGAGTTTAACACCTTTTTCCTCTGCCTTCTGTATCAGTTCTTTTGCGAAATCCAAGGAGTCTTCTTCCAACAGGGAAGCGCCAATTTTGTAACCTTGAGCTTTCAAAAAAGTGCAGGCCATTCCTCCGCCGATGATTAAAGTTTGAACTTTGTTTAACAATTTGTAGATAACTTTAATTTTATCGGATACTTTTGCACCTCCTAGAATTGCAATAAAAGGTCTTGCAGGATTCGTAACTGCTCCACCAAGAAACTGCAGTTCCTTACGAATCAAATATCCGATGGCAGATTCCGGAATAAATCCTGTAACTCCGGCAGTAGAAGCATGGGCCCGATGTGCCGTTCCAAAAGCATCATTAACATAAACATCACCGAGTTTGCCCAATGCTTTGCAAAACTCAGGCTCATTTTTCGTTTCTGCTTTATGAAAACGCAAATTTTCCAGCAAAAGCACTTCACCGTTTTGCATCCCTTCAATCAGAGCCTCAACCTCTTCACCAATACAATCTTTAGCAAAGGTTACAGGCTGCCCGAGCAACAGTGACAACTCTTCCGCGGCCGGTTTTAGGCTCAGGCTCTCGACCCGCTCTCCACCCGGACGACCCAAGTGCGACATCAAGATCGCTTTTCCTCCTTGCTCAACGATGTACCGAATGGTCGGCAAAGCGGCCTCAATTCTTCCATTGTCGGTAATTTGCAAATCTTTGTTGAGGGGTACATTAAAATCAACACGTGTCAAGACACGCAATCCATTAAGTTTTAAATCTTCAATAAATATTTTTTTGGTCATGCCCATTTTATCCATTTTCTATTTTGAAAGAAAAATTATTTAATCTGGCAAAACCAGTTGAATTTTTTGATTCATAAAAGGACAGACCTAAAGTTACCTTCACAAGACTATAACTTTTTTGCCTGCTCTCGCAAGACAGATTTGCGAATTTTCCCGGTGGAAGTTTTAGGAAGTTCACAAAAAACAACGTATTTGGGAATTTTGTATCCTGACAGTTTTGTCCTGCAAAACTCGATCACCTTTTGTTCATTTAGCGAACAACCGGTTTTCAATGAAACAAAAGCGCAGGGAACTTCACCCCATTTTTTATCCGGACGAGCCACTACGGCAGCTTCGAGAATGTCCAGATGCTGATAGAGAACGTTTTCAATTTCAACACTGCTGATATTTTCTCCACCAGAAATAATGATGTCTTTGCTGCGGTCTTTCAACTCAATGTAACCATCCGGATGAATTACTCCGATGTCACCGGAATGGAACCAGCCGCCTGCAAAAGCTTGTGCTGTAGCTTTAGGATTTTTGAAATAGCCTTTCATGACTATATTCCCCTGCATCAGTACTTCTCCCATTGTTTCACCATCAGCCGGAACAGGTTCCAGCGTTTCCGGATTAGCAACTGTCAATCCTTCCAGCACATGATAACGCACACCCTGCCTGCCTTTGAGTTGTGCTTGAGTTGTTTTGTCTTTTTCGTTCCAAGCCTCCTGCCATTCACATACAACAGCCGGACCATAAACTTCCGTCAGCCCATAAACATGTGTAACATTAAATCCGGCTTCTTCCATTTGGGCAATAACAGTCGGCGGCGGCGGTGCGGCAGCCGTCATAATTTCTACCCTGTGCGGCAATTCCCGCTGCTCTTCTTTGGGCGCATTGCTGATCATGTTCATCACAATCGGTGCACCGCAAAGATGAGTAACATGGTGTTCAGCAACAGAGTTATAAATGTTTTTTGCAGTTACTTTTCTCAAACAGACATGTGTCCCGCCCAGCATTGTGATTGTCCACGGGAAACACCAGCCGTTGCAATGAAACATCGGCAGAGTCCAGAGATATACAGGGCGGTGTGGCATTTCCCAGGCCAACACATTCCCGGTTGCCAGCAGATAAGCTCCGCGTGTGTGGTAAACTACACCTTTCGGAATTCCAGTTGTTCCGGATGTGTAATTCAGTGAAACCGCCTGCCAATCATCTTCAGGCAGTACTGCTTCAAACTCCGGATCACCCTCAGACAAAAAATCTTCATATTCAAGCATACCCAAATTTTCTCCGGATTCCGTTTCCGGATCTTCAATGTCAATCACCAGGATGTCCCGCTTCACTTTGGATAAAGCCACTTTGATCTGTGGAGAAAATTCCCGGTCGGTCAGTAAAACTTTTGTTTCCGCATGCTCAAAAATATTAGTCAGCGTTTCTGCTTCCAGCCGTATATTTAGAGTGTTTAAAACAGCACCTGTCATCAACACCCCAAAATGTGCTTCAAAAATAGCCGGAATATTTGGAGCCATTACAGACACTGTATCACCCTTGCCTATACCACGTTTGCTCAAGGCTGAAGCAAGTCTGCAACATCGGATGTATGTTTCCGCCCAGGTCCAACGATGCTTCCCATGAATTACAGAAGTCCGATGTGGATGGACGAAGGCAGTACGTTTTAGGAATGTAATCGGTGAAAGCGGAGTGTAATTTGCAGAATTTTGCGGAAGACCGGTTTCAAAAGAGTCATGCATGCTTGTTTTTTTACAACATGTGGATTGACTGTTTTTATACTAAACAGAAGCTTTCACTAATAAAAAAATGGATGCGATTGTCAAAAATGATCTTTTTGTAATATGCTGTCATTTCTATGAATGCGTTTAGTATATGCGGGTTTCATACTTATAGCATAAATTAGAAAGTGGTAAAGAGGCGGTTATACAGTTTTTTTGCAAATTGTTTGATTAATTCACGTATGCTTCCTGAAAGTGAAACACTTGAAACAGTGTCTGAGTCATTGCCTCCGGATTCAGAAAGTTTAACTTGGAGCATTTTTTCCTCCCACACCTTACTTCCAGTACGCATGTCTTCCAAAATTACCTCACCTTGTAATATCGCTTTCACACCTGTTGAAATCTGGTCTTTGCTCAATCCTGAGGAACTCGTTTTCAATTTTAGCAAAGTAATTTTCAGTCTGAGATCCGCCTGTCCTGAAGTCAACATTTTTACTGAACTGTTTGAGCGCAACAAGCGACTCAGTTGCTCAACCAAATCTGTTTCCAAACCTGCTTTAAACGTCTGATTTTGGATGGGAAGAAGTGCAAGAGTTTGTGCTTCGTTAGGCAGTACCGGATTACTTCCTTCAATTACATAACCGCATCCGGACAGCAACAGTGCAATTGCAATCCCAAAAAAATAATTCGAAAATAGAACTCTCTTTTTAGCCGCAGATTTGGCAGAACGATTCAGTAAGTTTTTCAAGATAACCCTTTGACTATAGTAAACTTTTTCTTATGGAACACTGACAAACATCGGTAATACCTGGTTCTTTTTTGGTATTTTTCTATTTGGTTTTGTATGTACAAATATTCACGTAATTTAAGCGGTTCTTGCAGGGTTTTGTTATTTATTTTCTAGATAAACCAAAACAAGAACGCCAGTATAAGTGTATAACTGTACTCCTTGCGGCATTTGCGCCAACTCATAACCTCCAAAAAACCCTATCAGAGGAAACTCTCCCAGCGTTTCCCTAATTAATTGCGTATCCACATTTTGTCGTCCATAAAGCGCTTCGCCACGAGATGCGCAATTAAAATAAATTCCAAAAGTTGGTGTATTCGTATTTTTGTTTTTCAAACGGGAAAGCATTGCCTGCAAATCTTGTTCAGCAGTTGCATTGTTGCGATAGGCAAAAGAAACAACTCCGCCCTCGTGAACAATTTGTGATGTGCTGATGCCTTGGGATGCAGCGTCAATCCTGGTAACATGTCGGGCCATAGAGCCTTCTCCGGTGAAAACAGGCTGCTCAGGATCAAGTGGGAAACTTAGCAACAGTTGCTGTGCTGCCAACTCCAAATTTGAAAATCCCAATTCATTAGCTACTTCGTTAAACACTTCCAAAGCGGGTTTCCCATCGAGTGAAAGGATTAGATCGTCTTTTGTTTCGGTGATAAACATTGGCTCTTCGAATGTCGCACAGGACTGTGTTACTCCCGCACTAAACTCAGGCACACCGTCTAAGGCTAATCCACCTGCACCATTGAGAGTAACAATATCTGGACCAAATTGAATGGAAGTTTCCTGGCTGCCGTCATTACAAGATCCTGCCCCAAATACAGACGGATGGTTTTTGAGAAAATTAAACATATTGATAAAATTGTGCGGCTGATGCTGATAAACATCCGGAAAGAAGAAAAATAGCGGTTTCTCACCACCAAAGTTCTCAAGTGTTTCACGGAATTGTTGAGTAACCCCAGCACTGTGTTCAAGTTCCTGGTATTTCGCTATCGCGAGCGGACGTAGCTCCGGGGTATAGCCCGCCATTAAAACCAATCCTGGACCACTTGAGATTTCTCCTAGTACTGAAAGCACTCCCATTCCGCTGCAACCGGTGATACAATCACAATTTGTTTGCTCCCGAATCAATTCATGCAGACGTCCTGCATGGATAAAATGTGCAGGAGTAAAAAAAATCAGCACCCAATTCACTTTTGGAAGCTTTGCCTGTTTGACTGCTGAGTGCAATACTTCTGCAATTGCAACATCCGGATCAGTCTCTTTTGAAACACCTACACCAATTCGGTTCACAATCACTCGTAAATATCAGATTAAAAAAACGTGGCATCCAGATTGCTCTTCCAGATAAACACCAGAATTTTTTATAGTGAGTTAAAACAATAGCTGGATTTTTAGCTCGGACAAACGTTTGACTTATACAATAATAATCCTAAGATTCCTCAAACTGCGAATTTTTTCCATGTTTTTTCCAACAAAGTCATTATTTTTATTTATAAAATTTTCCATTCGCAGATATTTTATTAAAATTATTTTCGTGGCAGGTACAACAACTGTGTTGGGCTGCAGCGGAGCAGTCTGGAAAAATCATGGAGACAGCTGTATTCACATTTCTGAAAAACCACCTTTGCGCCGTGTAATAAATTACAGTGATCATGAATTATGCGGACGCAAATTATCACCTCGCACCGCGCCGAATCCACTGACACGTCCTCAAACCAAATAAGATAAAGGTCACATACTCCCAGCAAATCTTGAAAATAACCTGGAGACCAATCTGGTTACTAAAAATTAACTTAAAACAGTACTTGTGGAAATAATTTCAGCTTCTAAGGAATTGTGAAGTGCACCCGTGATACGAACAGACAAAAGATCTCCTGCTATAGCACAGGAGTCGTTTATGTGAACTGAGTGGTTACCTCGTGTACGTCCGGTGACAGAATTTTTGCGGTAATGTTTCCCTTGAACCAGGACCTCTTGAATGGAGCCAACCAGGGCTTCATTTTTTTCCTGTACGATTTTTCCTTGAGTTTCAAGTAAAATTTGAAGCCGCTTTGATTTCACATCTTCTGCAAGATGTTCACGATATTCTGCAGCACGGGTTCCTGGACGCGTTGAATATTTAAACGAATAAATTAGATCAAAACGTATGGTACGCACTGCCTCCATTGTCATTTCAAACTCTTCCTCTGTTTCTCCGGGAAAACCTACAATCAAATCTGTAGAAAGCGTAGCCTCAGGAAGTCGATCACGCAGCATAGCCACTTTTTCATAAAACGTTTCCATCGTGTACCAGCGTCTCATTCTACGGAGTATCCGATCAGATCCGGATTGCAGTGGAAGGTGTAGATGCTCACAAAGTGAGGGTAAGGTTACAAAGGCATCAGCCAATACTGCATGAAAATCTTTCGGATGCGGAGAAATAAAACGCAGACGCTCCAAATTTTCAAGTTTGTCAAGGCGATGTAAAAGCTCAACAAAATCCACACCGTTTGCCTTGTATGAATTTACATTTTGACCCAGCAAACAAATTTCCTTGGTTCCAACTGAAATGAGCTGCTGAGCTTCTGCTAAAATATCTTCCGGTTCCCGGCTAACTTCTGGACCACGTGTAATTGGAACAACACAAAAAGAGCAATGATTGTTGCAGCCCTTAGTGATAGTCAAATGTGCTTTGATACCGAAATGTCGAGCTTCCTGAAATGTATAGTCCGGAATAAAGTTGCGTACTTTTTGTCTGGGATGACGTTCTGTTTGGGAGATTTTTTGTCCTTGACTGACTTTATTGAGAATTTCCGGAAGCTCAAACAAATTGTCTGTCCCAAAGACAAAATCCACATTAGCTTCCCGCCGTAAAATGGCCTCACCTTCCTGTTGTGCCACACAACCACCGACACCGATTTTCAACTCTGGATTCGCAGATTTGAGTTTCCTTAAACGTCCCAATTCACTATAAACCTTGTTTTCTGCTTTTTCACGGATTGAGCAAGTGTTGAGAATAATTAAATCTGCATCCTCTTGGTAATTTGTGTGGAAGTAATTTTCGTGTCTGAGTACTGCCAGCATTTTATCGGTGTCATATTCGTTCATTTGACAACCGAAAGTTTGAATGTGAACTTTCTTCGCAGTGTCCTCGTTTTGGGAAGGTTCTTTCATTTTTAGTTGTACACTGAACGGTTTAAAATATATAAAGCTATGTAGTAGTGATATGACTGAGATTCATCGTGTTTGTCGTACATACTAACTTGATTAAACGGCAGAGGCTTCCAGCACGGTCAGTCCAAGTTCTTCTGCACAAAATACTTGTGCAACACTCCTGATGTCTTTTGGAAATTCCACAAAATAATCCTGACCGTTCCACTGCCAAAGGGTCTCATCAAGCTGCATTCCATGAGCGGTAGGTTTGACAAACTCAAACCATTCATTCCTGTGGAGAACCTCAAATTTTTCTGCTAAATATTTTTTGCCGTTTGGTGCTGAAAACGCCAATTTGGGATTATTCCGGATGGCGTCTTTTGCGGCAGCTGTAAAGGTCATGCGGAAATCAAACTTTCCCCACTGAAAATGTACGTATTGGCTTTTGTTACCGGTTTCAGCTTTGAAAATTTGGTAGTTTTGATGATCAACCGAATAGTTTTTCACGAAGGCTCTTTATTTTGGTTCTGTGATATATAAGTTGAAATTAACTACGTTAGTCTCCCTCAAAAAGCACCTATTTTTCAAGATAAACTTTGATTTCAGTCAAGATTGCGGCATCATTATCGGGTTGATACCATTCGATTTCAGCTTCTCTAGAGAACCATGTCATTTGTCGTTTGGCGTATTGACGGGTACGTTTCTGAATTTCTTGAAGCAGAGGTTCCCACTCCAGTTTGTTTTGAAGGTACTGGACAATTTCCCGATAACCAATCGCCTGCAGCGGCTTCAAATCCGGTGAATAACGAGACAGCAGCGATTCCACCTCAGCAATCCAACCGAACTCTAGCATTTTTCGGGTACGCTGATTTATACGTTCATAGAGTAGGTGCCGTTCCCATTCCAGGGCAACTGCAAGAAACTGATAGCGTGCTTCCCCGAAGGGTTGCTGCAGTTGAAATGTTGATAATGTGGTTCCTGTGGCCAGCACTACTTCGAGGTTGCGCAAAATTCGTGCGGTGTCATTTTGATGAAGACGATCAGCACCTTGAGGATCATGTTTTTGCAGTTGCTTCCAGCAGTAGGATGTACCATGTTCTTTCAGCCAGCTCAGTACTTCTTTTCGCAGACTTTCTGGTATTTCCGGTATATTGCTGATCCCATACATCAGTGCACGGTAATACAATCCTGTGCCGCCCACCACAATCGGGAGGTGCCTGCGTTCTTGAATTTGCTTTATTATTCGTGAAGTATCCCGTTCGTATTGGCCAGCAGAATAATGAAGAAAACCACGGCCAATTCGCCCCGCTGCAGGGCCAGACGGGGATTTATCAAGTGCAAGAGCAGATTGAAAACGGCGACGACGAGGAAGAACAGGAAAATCGCTGCCGGAGTGAGGTTCCAAACGGCCAGTCCGGAACCTTTGATTATCATGTCGTTATAGGTAGACCCCAGACCGATTGCGGCCGCTCCGACCAGCCCTACAACCAGCGCTTTAAAGCTACAGCCTTTTACCAACTCTACGCTTATACCTTGCGAAAGCTCGGAACGTGTCGGAGACAAAAACGACTCTGGCAATTTGGCTTCCTTTCTCTATTGGTCTGCTTGCGCTACCATAAAAAAT
>ENA-UPTF01000986-UPTF01000986.1-marine-metagenome-genome-assembly--contig:-NODE-986-length-18924-cov-3.807343_pt1 | contig 18924 bp, 17 predicted proteins | sample MGYA00238166_ERZ767019 | MGnify/ENA primary metagenome ERZ767019 (study PRJEB28930, sample SAMN06266391) | marine metagenome | isolation source: Sea water from 250 m depth | place: Atlantic Ocean | study...
AATTTTAACTACAATAGCAAAAATATTTGCAGGTCCGGGGGACGAAATTCTTTATTCAGAATATGGTTTTTTGATGTACCCAATAGCAACCCAATTATCAGGAGCAAAAGGAATTAAAGTGAAAGATATTAATTACAGAAACTCTCTAAAAAATTTTAGTAAAGCTATTACAAAAAAAACTAAAATTATTTTTATTGCAAATCCAAATAATCCCACCGGAACATATTTGACTAAAAATGAGCTAAATGAATTTGTTTTAAAGTTACCAAAAAGAATTTTATTAGTAATTGATGCTGCATACGCCGAATATATTACAAAAAAAGATTATTCTTCGGGCGAAGATTTAGTTAAAAGAAATAATAATGTAATTATGACTAGAACATTTTCTAAAATATACGGATTAGCAGGAGTAAGACTAGGTTGGGCTTATAGTTCAAAATATATTGCTGATATTTTTAATAAAGTTAGATTACCTTTTAATATAAACATTGCTGCAATGAAAGCGGGAACCATAGCGTTAAGTGATAAAAGTTTTTATATGAAATCTCTAAAACATAATACTTATTATTTAAATTGGTTTACCAAAGAAATTGTTAAATTAGGTTTAGTTCCTATTCCTAGTGTTGCAAACTTTATTCTAGTTAAATTCCCTAATAAAGGAAAGTATTCTGCAAATAAAGTTAATAATTTTCTTTTATCTAAGGGTATAATTTTAAGAAAAGTAGATAGTTACGGGCTGAAGGATTTTTTAAGAATTTCTATAGGTAAAAAAAATGAATTAACAAAACTTATAAAGTTTTTAAAAATCTACTTTAAAAAAAAATTATAATCTATATTTCATCTAAATGAATTTTTTTAAACAAACAACACTAATAGGAATTGGTTTAATTGGTTCTTCCATAGCAAGGGCTTTAAAAAAAAAACGGCTTACTAAAAAAATTTGTATATTTTCTAGAACAAAAAAAACAATTAATAAAGCAAAAAAACTTAAATTAGGAAATTTTTATACAAACAATTTAGAAAAAAGCGTTGAAGGAAGTGATTTAATTATTATTTGCACACCTCTTTCCACATATAAAAATATTTTAGATAAAATATCAAATCATATAATGCCGAATACAATATTGACAGATGTAGGTTCTGCTAAATTAAATGCTGTTAAAATATTTTCTAAACTTAAAAATGTTAAATTTAATATATTGCCAGCCCACCCAATAGCAGGGACAGAAAAGTCAGGTCCTGAGTCAGGTTTTGCTGAATTATTTAACAAACGATGGTGTGTTATAACCCCAATGGGTAAAAACAACAAACAATCATTAAATAAATTGAAGAAATTATGGAATACTTTTGGATCTAAAGTTCAAATAATGAATGCAAATAATCATGATAAAATTCTTGCAATAACATCTCATATGCCCCATTTAATTTCTTACGCAATTGTTTCCTCTTCATTAAAGGCCAATGCGAAAGAAAAATCTCAAATAATTAAATTTTCTGCAGGAGGTTTTAGAGATTTTACAAGAATTGCTGCTTCTGATCCAACTATGTGGAGGGATATTTTTATAGATAATAAAAGAAATTTGCTTAAAATAGTTGTTGAATTTGAAAAGTCACTTAATTTGATAAAACAATATATCAAAAAAAATAAATCTGACAAACTCCAAGAAGTCTTTATCAAAACAAAAAAAATTAGAAAATTAATTGAAAAAGAGAAACAAGAATAATTTTCTATAATATTTTTTCTAATTTTTTCCTAAATTCACCAGGGCTTAAACCGGGATGTATTGGTTTTAAAAAATTTACCTTTATTTTTCCTGGATATTTTAAAAATTTATTTCTTCCCCAATATTTTCCTGAATCTAATTTTACAGGCACGACTTTCATATTTAGATGTTTATACAGTATAACTACGCCTGATTGTATTTTATTTTTTGAATTGGGTAGAGTTCGAGTTCCGTGCGGAAAAATCAACACAGTTCTATTATCAAGAACAGCTTTTTTTGTTTTACTTATTATTTTTTTTAAACTATTAGCACCTTTATTTCTAGTAATAATGACCATCCCTAATTTTAATAAGTGCCAACCAAAAAAAGGGATAAATAAAAGAGATCTTTTATGGAATATAATACAATCTCCAATTAGATAGGGGAGAATAATTGTATCCCAAGCAGATTGGTGTTGGCACGCATATATAACATTGTTTAAGCCATTCTTTTTTAATCCTTTAGTTTCATAATTAAGTTTGGTTACTATATTTAGAATTTTATTTGTTACTTTAATCCAAAGAAACCATACTTTTACATTATATTTTCTACTAAAAAAGAATACTGGGAAAGAAAAAAAAGCTATTAACAAAGTCCAAATATAAAATAAAATATTAAATATTAATGATCTTAGAAAAATTATCATTTCCAAAACTAAAATTTTAAATTACGTTTAATATACATTAAATAAAAAAATTTTATTTTAAAAAATATTAGAATGATTATTACTTGTCCAAACTGCAATACAAAATATTCCATAAACAAAACTATTTTAGGTACTGATGGAAAAAAAGTTAAATGTTTTGATTGTGGACATGAATGGAGTCAAACATTAGATACTAAAAAAAAAAGTTTAGAAACTAAATTGTCAAAAGAAAAAATAATTGCAAATAATGTTCATAAAGGAGAAACGGATGTTAAAAGATTATTTTCTTCAGAGATTCCAAAAAAGAAAAGCTACAAATTTTTATACCTGATTATAGCTACCATTTTAATTTTATTTATTTATTTAAATTCAAAATATTTTGATTATAAAATTAAGGATTATTTTTTTAAATTTTATAAACCAGAATTTTTAATTAACAAAAATAACAAAGATTCTTTTGATTTAATATTCAACCAAATAGAAAAAGAAGTAAGTATTTTAAACAACAATCAAAAAGTTATTAAAATTTACGGAAAAATTAGTAATACATCAAATATGAAGAAGCATAAAATTCCTAAACTTCAAGCAACTTTGTTAGATAGTAAAAATAATATTATAACAAGCTGGTTTTTTTCTGCCGAAAAAGAAAATTTAGATCCACAAGAAAGTATAAATTTTAATACTAGTTATATTAATGATAAACAAGATATTTCAGATATTAAAATTGAATTTTATAAAGAGAAAATAAATGAATAAAACTGGAAAAACAGCAGTAGTATCAATATATCCAGGAATAGGCGATATTATATGGCATCTACCTTTTTTTAGAGCTTTAGCAGAAAAATCAGAAAAAAAAAAAATATATTTATTTACAAGACAAACTACTTTAGCTAAAGAAATTTTAGAATATGAAGAAACAATTGCTAAGGTTTATTATTTAAACGAGACTAGAAAATTTTTAAACACAATTCATAATTTTCCTAAATTACTAAAAACTTTAAAAAGAGAAAAATTTCAAACAATTTGGATCTTTCATAGAAGCCCTAGATACGCTATTGTCGCAAAATTAGCAAAAATAAAGAATATTTACGGATTTGGTTTGGGAGCACAAAAAATTTGGCTGACATCTAAAAAAAATATAGGAGAGGGTTCAAGAAAAAAAGATAACATTTATAAAGCAAAAAAATTTTTAGATATAAATGGAGTTAATTACAAAAAAAATTTTAAACTAAAGCTTCCAAACTTTATTGTAAATAAAGAATTAAAAAAATTTAGAAAATTCTCTAGACCCTGGATTACAATTGGTTTTTCTTGTAATAAAACAGCATTCATGAAAAATAATTTGCCTTATTCATTTTATAGAACTTGGAGACCAGAATATTTTTCTGATTTAATTAATTTACTTTTTAGAAAAAATAAAAAAAAAAATATTTTTTTAATAGGGGCTGAGAATGAGATTAGTTTAGCTAAAAAAATTAAAAATAAATGTGTTTCTCCAAATAATGTAATAATTTCATGTAACCCTATAATAACAAATTTAGCTATTTTGACAAAAAGCAGGTTTTTTATAGGTAATGACTCAGGCCCTTTAAATTTATCAGGTGCAATGGGAATTAGATCATTTGGTTTATTTGGAGCCTCTCCTCCTTTAAAGAATGTAAGTAATATTCACGCTTTAGTTCCTCCCAGAGGACCTGTGGATCCTCATAAATATGGTTTTAATCCAATATCTTTGGAAGAAGGTATGGATTTGATAAAACCCAAATATGTATATAACAAAGTAAAAAGATTTATTTAATTTTGGAAACCCAAGAAGGTATTTTTTCTCTTGATATTTGATTAAGAACAGTATCCTCCGTTCTAATTATTGAGAAATTCTTTTTGTGAATAATTAATTCCATTATTATCGGCCTAGAATTATATGATGATGACATAGACGCGCCATACGCGCCTACATTTTTAAAAAAAAGAATTTCACCTGTATTCAGTCGATTCAATAGTTTATTTTTTGCAAAAGTATCTGCGGTTTCGCATATTGGCCCAACAATAGTATATAAACTCTTTCTACCTATACCTTTTTTAATACTTTGAATATCATGGTAAGCATCATATAAAGCTGGACGCAGCAAATCATTCATTCCGGTATCAATTATTGCAAAAGTTTTTTTTTTATTCTTTTTAATAAACAAAACTCTAGTTACTAATATCCCAGACTCTGCAACTAAAATCCTTCCTGGTTCTAATATCAACTTACAACCAAGATCATTTGATATATCTGAAATTATTTTTGCATAACTATTAAAATTTATAATTTTTTCATCTTTATAATTAATACCAATTCCACCACCTAGATCTAAAAACTTAATTATTTTTTCATTTTTATTAATTTTTTTAATAAAATTTTTTATTTTTAAGAATGCTTTTTTAAATGGGCTTAGAGACATTATTTGAGAGCCAATATGAACAGACAACCCAACAATATCTAAATTTGGGTTAGATCTATAATTTAAAAAAATTTTTTTTGCTGTTTCAATATTTAAACCAAATTTATCCTCTTCTCTACCTGTTGAGATCTTAGTATGTGTTTTAGCATCAATATTTGGATTTATCCTAATACCAATTTGAACCTTTTTTCTTAAATTTTTTGCAATTTTTGTAATTAATTCAAGCTCTTCTATAGATTCAATATTTATTTGCAAAATATTTTTTTCTATAGCAAATTTTATTTCACTAAATTTTTTTCCAACACCTGAAAAAACTATTTTTTTTGCTTTTATTCCTGCTTTTAAGGCTCTTCTCAATTCTCCTACTGAAACAACTTCTGCACCTGCTCCCAAATTGGATAATATTTTTAGTATTGCAATATTTGGGTTTGCTTTAACAGCATAACAAATAATTGTATCTGAATTTCTAAATGGCGATTCAAATTTTTTAAATTTATTAATTATTGCATTAGATGAATAACAATAAAAAGGCGTTGCAAATTTTCCTGCCAGCTTTTTTATTGATATATCTTCAACAAATAAATCATTTTTTTTTAATTTAAAATTATTCACTTGGATATTCCTTTGGATAATTTTTTTCTGGTTTTTCTAAATCACCTTTTTTACCACAACTAGTAAAAGTAATTAAAAATACAAAAAGATAAATAATGTAATGAAAATTTTTCACAATTAAAAAATTAATAAAGCTCTCTTTTAGCGATTTGGATATTTTTTTTAACTTCTTTTGGAGAAGTGCTTCCTGAACTTTGTTTATAATTTATAGAATTATCTATTTTTAAAAATTTTTTAATTTTTTTTCCTGAATCATTACCAGCTATATTTAGTTCAATAGTAGTTAAATCGTTTATTTGGCAATTCTTTTTATTAGCAATACTAATAATTCCCGCAATCATTTTATAAGCTTTTCTAAAGGGTAGATTGTAATTTATAACTAGCCAATCTGCCAAATCCGTTGCCATTAAATTATTTTTATTACATGCTTTCAACATTTCTTTTTTGTTAATTTTAATTCCTTTAATAATTCCATTTGATACTTCTAACGCTAATACTAAATTATCATAACTATCAAAAACAGGCTCCTTATCTTCTTGCAGATCTTTACTATAAGTTAATGGCAAACCTTTAATTGTTGTTAAAAGACTAAAAAAATTTCCTGAAAACCTTCCCATTTTACCCCTAATTAGTTCTGCGGAGTCAGGATTTTTCTTTTGTGGCATAATTGAACTACCTGTTGAAAAATCATCTGATAAATTAACAAATTTAAATTGATCGCTTGCCCAAATTGTTATGTCTTCACCAAATCTTGATAAATGTGAACCGCAAATAGCTATGTTAGATAAAAATTCTAAAGCATAATCTCTATCAGATACACTATCCATAGAATTAGAGGTTGGTTTTTTAAAACCAAGTTTTTTAGATGTAAAACCTCTATCAATATTGAAAGATGTTCCAGCCAATGCTGCTGAACCTAATGGACATTCATTCATTCTATTAATGCTATCTAGAAATCTACCTTTATCTCTTTTTAACATTTCATAATAAGCCATTAAATGATGCGCAAGACTAACTATTTGCGCAGATTGCAAGTGGGTAAAACCAGGCATAATTGTTTTAATATGCAAACTTGATTTTTTAACAATAGTTTTTTGCAAATCAGTGATTTTTGAACATATTTCTTTTGTAGCTTGAATAATCCATAATTTAAAGTCTGTTACTACCTGATCATTTCTTGATCTTGCTGTATGGAGTTTTTCCGCAGCCTCTCCAATTAAATTATGTAATTCCATTTCTATATTCATATGAATATCTTCGTATTTTTTATTAAATTCAAATTTATTATTAAGAATTAAAGCTTTAATTTTTTTTAATCCTTTAAGTATTAATTTATATTCTGAAGATGAAATTATCCTTTTTTTTTTTAGCATTAAAGAATGTACCTCAGATACTTTTATATCTTGCAAAGCTAATCTTTTGTCGAAATCAATAGAAGAATTGATTTTTTCTAACAAAGGATTACTTTGTTTATTAAAATTACTACCCCATATAGGGTTTATATTTTTTTTATTTTTTTTCATTATTTTTTGTTCATTAGATAATATACTTTTTTTAGGTTAAAAGCTTTTTCTATGAAATTTTTTATATTTATATTGATCATATTAACATCACTATCTTTTAAGTCTTACAATAATAAAGATAACGATTTAATAAGTGAATTTTTAAAAAATGAACTAGAAGATTTTGAGCTTAGTAAGGAAAAAAAAAATATATCTAATTTAATATTTAAAGATCATAAAGAAAAAGAAATTTCATTCTCAGATTTTAAAGGAAAAATTTTGTTAGTTAATTTTTGGGCAACTTGGTGTGCTCCTTGTATTAAAGAAATGCCTTCTTTAGATAGACTTGAATCAAAAATAAATGGGAATTTTGACGTTATAGCAATATCTGTAGATAGAGATGGAGTAGAGAAAGTAACTGATTTTTTTGATGAAAATAAAATTAGTAATTTAGAGAAATTTTTTGATATAAAAAATTCTTTAGCAAAAGAAATGAATTTATATGGAGTACCAACAAGCTTTTTTGTAAATAAGGAAGGAGATTTAATTGGATATTATCAAGGTGACATGGAATGGGACAATGACACAGTAATTAATTTCATAAATTACTTAATTAAGATTTAATTTTATCTAATTCTTTTGATAATTCCGGTAATATTTTAAATAAGTCACCAACAATACCATAATCTGCCACTTGGAAAATAGGCGCTTCCTCATCTTTATTTATTGCAACAATAATTTTACTATCTTTCATTCCAGCTAAATGTTGTATTGCTCCAGAAATTCCTACAGCAATATATAAATCTGGTGCAACTACTTTACCAGTTTGGCCGACTTGATAATCATTTGGTACAAATCCAGCATCAACAGCTGCTCTTGATGCACCAACAGCTGCTTTTAATTTATCAGCGATTTCTTCTAGCAAACTAAAGTTCTTACCACTTTCCATACCTCTTCCTCCAGAAATAATAATACCTGCAGAGGTTAATTCAGGTCTATCAGATTTATTTAATTCATTTTTAACAAACTTAGATAATCCAGGATCATCTTTTTTTTCAATCTTTGTAATTTTTCCGTTTCCCCCACTTATTTTTGTGGCTTCAAAATTTGTTGTTCTAACTGTTATTATTTTTTTACTATCTGTTGATTGTAATTTTAAATTTGCATTTCCAGCGTAGATTGGTCTTACAAAAGTATCATTACTTTCAATAGAAATGATATCTGAAATTTGCGCCACATCTAATAGTGCAGCAACTCTTGGCATTATATTTTTTCCAAAAGTTGATGAAGGAGCAAGTATATGAGAATATTTATTTGATAGTTCAAAAATTACAGGAGAAATATTTTCTGCTACATGATTTTTAAAAATAGAATTATCAGCAATAAAAACTTCTTCTATACCTTCACATTTACTTATTTGTTCTGCGACTTTTGAGCAATTTTCTCCTAAGACAATTGCATGTACAGATTTATCAATTTTTTTTGCAGCAGTTATAGTGTTAAGTGAAGATGCTTTTATATTTTGATTATCATGTTCTATAAGAACTAATACACTCATTTTATATTACCTTTTCCTCATCATGCAGTTTAGACACAAGCTCTTGAACACTGTCTATTTTTATACCAGATTCCTTTTTAGGTGGTTCAGTAACTTTTAATGTTTTTAATCTTTGTTTTATTTCTATATTCAAGTCACCAGGAGATATTTTTTCTATAGGCTTTTGTTTTGCTTTCATAATGTTTGGTAAAGAGGCATATCTTGGTTCATTTAATCTTAAATCTGTTGTAACAATAGCCGGTAATTCCATATTAAGAGTTTCTAAACCCCCATCTATTTCTCTTGTTACATTTATTTTTTTTTCATTTATTTCTAATTTTGATGCAAAAGTTCCTTGTGGCCAACCAAGTAAAGCAGATAACATTTGACCAGTTTGGTTAGAGTCATCATCAATAGCTTGTTTTCCCATCAATACTAAATCAGGACTATTTTTGTTTATAATTTCCTTCAAAATCTTAGCAACTTCTAATGGCTGAACATTTTCTTCAGTTTCAACCAAGATTCCTTTATCGGCACCAACAGCAAGAGCAGTTCTCAAAGTTTCTTCCGATTTTGCAGAACCTATAGATATAGCCGTTATTTCGTTGCAGATTTTTTTTTCTTTTAATCTTACAGCTTCTTCAACAGCAATTTCGTCAAATGGATTCATTGACATTTTAACATTTTCCAAATCAACACCTGAATTATCGCTCTTTACTTTAATTTTTACGTTATAGTCTACAACTCTTTTTATTGGCACTAAAATTTTCATGATGATAAATATTTACACTCTAAAAATACAATTTCAATTAAAAAAAATTAAACCTTTTTGTTTCTTAAATTAGTTATTGATAAACATAAAGCGATGATAAACCAATTCATAGTTGCATTTCTATTTGAAAAAAAACTACCTGTAGACATAAATGGCCAAAATAAAACGAATAAACTTAAAATTGGAGCATAAATTAAAGGATCAGCGTTTTTATTAATATTTTTAGTAAAATATTGAAACCAAATAAATAACATAGCTACAAAACCTAACAAACCCAAAATTCCAGTTTCTAACAACCATTGAATATAAAAATTATGCGGATGGGTTGTGCAAAAAAAATATTTTAAATTTTCTTTATATTTTTCTGATTTACATGCATTTGTATAATTTTTGATACCAATGCCAAAAAAAGGATGATCTTTCCATATAATTATTGCTTGGCTATAGGTTTCCCAGTAGGCAGTTTTCGAAAAATTTGTAAGTACTTCATAAAAAAAAGGTTGAGTTTTAAATTTCTTTTTACAAGTTTGATTTTTATCGTTTTCACAAGGCACTTTAACTTGATAAATCGTTCCATTATGCCATGGATTTTTCTCAACTATTTCTATCTTATTCCAAACCGGATTAAATTTAACTATAAGAAAAATTAAAAAAAATAAGGAAATTAGAGAAAAAATTATTTTTTTTCGAAATTTTTTTTCTAGTAAAAAAAGAATTAATAAGCCTAAACCGATGCTGGCAAAAGACATTGCTTCTCCAGTTAAAAATACCAGAAAAAAAGATAATGTTATTAGAGGTATAAATAAAAGATTATCATTTTCCGATTTTTTTAATTGTACGATAGCAAATAAGAAAAATATAAAAAAGAATTTAGATAAATAAGCACCTGGTATATTGCTTCTAAAAGGCCCCGTTAGTCTAAAATGATCGTTAGAATAATATCCTAAAATATCAGGACCGTAACCTTTAGCTAAATCAAAATGTAAAAATTGATAGAATGTATCAATAAAAACAAATATAAATGCAACTGTTATAGAATAAAGAATATATTTCAAAAATCTTTTATTTGATAAAATCCAATATTGCAAAGCTATTGCAAAAATAAAAAAACGTACAAATAAAATTGAATGTTCTAATGCTATTTTTATGTCTAAAGCAAAAAAACTTGCAAATATTAAATAAATCCATAAAAAGAATATTCTTCGTATCCATTTCGTTTTTGTCCAAGACCAATCTTTATTTATTAAAGAATTAACTAAAAACAAAATAGAAATTGTGCTTACAATTATATCTGAAGGAGCTTGGCCAATAATAATTGCAAATGGAAGCAAAATAAGAAAAAAAAGTGAGATTTGTTTTAGACTTAATATATTCAAATTTATTTCTTTTTTAAATTTTTTCCAGGTTTCCAAAGAATATCTTTTTTTCCTTTATTATTCGTGTACCTAGCAAGTACAAAAAGCAAGTCGGATAATCTATTTAAATATATAATTGCAACAGGATTTATTCTTTCTTTTTTAGAAAGAGCACAAACTTTTCTTTCAGCTCTTCTTGTTACAGTTCGTGCGATATGTAAATAAGTTGAAGATTCAGAACCACCTGGAAGTATAAATGAACTTAATGGAGCTAATTCTTTATTAAAACTATCAATTTTTTTTTCGATATAATCTACTCTATCTTTTGTTATTTTAAGTTTTTGAATTTTTTTTTTATCAGGCATGCATAAATCTGCCCCTAGATCAAATAAATCATTTTGTATTATCTGAAGTATTTTTTTTATTTTTGTATTTGTTCTTAGGATTGATAATCCTATAGTTGCATTTGCTTCATCAACAGACCCATACGCATCAACTCTCAATGAATTTTTATCAACTCTTTTACCATCTCCTAGCTGCGTAGATCCTTTATCACCGGTTCTAGTATATATTTTATTTAATTTAACCAATTTTATATTTTTAATTTAAGAATTTAATTAAGAATACTAAAGCGAATATTAAAATAATTATACCTTGTGTTATAACTCTAATTCTCATTAATTTGTTTGAATATTTTTTATTAAAATCACCTTTTAATAGCATTGATACTAAGCCTATAACCAGGACAACAAAAACTAAAACAAGTCCAATAATTATTAATATTGGTGCAATTTTTGTAAAAAATTCCATTAATTAAAATTAACTTAACAAGCCTTTAGCAATTACATGGGCTTGAATTTCAGCTGTTCCTTCAAAAATATTTAAAACTCTTGCATCGCATAGGACACGACTGATGGGGTATTCTAATGCATAACCATTTCCACCATGTATTTGTACAGCGTTATCAGCATTTGACCAGGCTACTCTTGCAGCTAATAATTTTCCCATTCCAGCTTCTATATCACATCTTTTATCCAAATCTTTTTCTCTTGCTGAGAAATATGTAATCTGTCTAGCAATCATAGTTTCAACTGCCATCCAAGCCAATTTATTAGCCACTCTAGGAAAGTCAAAAATTTTCTTTCCAAATTGTTCTCTTTCTTGTGAATATTGTAAACCAATATCTAAAGCACTTTGAGCAATTCCAACAGCTCTTGCAGCAGTTTGAATTCTAGCAGATTCAAATGTTTCCATTAATTGTTTAAAACCTTTTCCTTCTTCAGTGCCTAAAAGATTTTCTGCTTTTACTTCAAAATTATCAAAAGCAATTTCATATTCTTTCATACCTCTATATCCTAATACTTCAATTTCTCCTCCAGTCATTCCTTTAGTTGGAAATGGATCTTTGTCTGTTCCCCTATCTTTTTCTGCTAGTATAATACTCAAACCTTTATATCCTTTTTCATCAGAATTTGTTCTTACCATCATTGTCATTAAATCTGTACGAGCACCATGAGTAATCCAAGTTTTATTTCCTGTGATTTTATAAATCCCACCATCTTTTATTGCTCTAGTTTTTAAACTTCCAAGATCCGATCCTGTATTAGGTTCACTAAAAACTGCCGTTGGTAAAATTTCTCCAGATGATATTTTTGGTAACCATTTCTTTTTTTGTTCTTCTGTGCCTCCAAGTTTAATTAATTCTGCAGCTATTTCGGCTCTCGTTCCTATTGAACCAATACCTATATATCCGCGACTTAATTCTTCTGTAACTACACACATAGCAATTTTTTTCATTCCAAGACCTCCGTACGATTCCGGAATTGTTAACCCAAAAACACCTAATTCAGCCATTTGTTTTATTATTTCGAGGGGAATTAATTCATCTTTTAAATGCCATTCATGAGCATTTGGAATAACTTGTTCTTCAGAAAATTTTTTAAATTGATCTTGTATCATTACTAAAGTTTCATCTTCAAGACCAATATTTCCATAATTTTTATCTGAGATTAATTTAGCAATTCGGATTTTTACATCATTTGTATTTCCATTTTTAATTAAATCCTTGACATCATCAGTTAAAAAAGAATTTAATTCTTGATCTGTTAAGCCAAAATCATGGGCTCTTATAATTTCTGTTTGCCACATTGGTATTCCCCCAATTACTTGCGATAAATATTCGCCAAAGGAGGATTGTAAAATTAATTTTTCCGTTTCATGAATCTTTTTGTTTTCATTTAATTTTTTTGCCCAATTAAGCATTTCTCTCAATGCTATGTTATATGTTTTTAACCAAGCAAAACCATGACAAATAAATTGTTCTTTTTCTAAAAGATTTATATCTAAAGATCCATTTTGAAAAACCTTTTCTTTTACATGCTTTTCTGCTTTGTTAACTAACTCATTGAGGGCATTGCTTGAATTCTCGCATTTAGTAATAAGATTTTCCAATAGACTATTAGTTTTTTTTATATCTACTGCCGCGTCAGTCATATTATATAATATACTATTTTAAAGTCTTCATGCCAGGTTTCTTTGCTTGAACTAGTACGGCCATATTGCCAGGTTTATGTTCATTTCTTGCCATTTTCATATGTGCTTCTGGTATGTCTTTCCAACTTAGCACTTCGGACATACAAGGATTTATATTTTTATTAATAATTAATTTATTTGCCTCTGAAGCTTGTTTTAAAGTTGCAAAATGACTTCCTTGTATTCTTTTTTGATGCATCCATCCATAACGCGCATCAAATGTTAAATTATATCCACTTGTAGCTGCACAATAAACAACCATACCACCTCTTTTTACTACAAAACAAGAAACAGGAAAAGTTTGACCACCTGGATGTTCAAAGACACTATCTACTGCAATATACTTTCCCGTATATTCCCAAATTGCTTTTCCAAATTCTTTAACTTTTTCTATGTACTCCCCATATGCTTTTACATCATTTACATCTGGTAATTCACCCCAACAATCGAAATTTTTTCTATTGATAACACCTTTTGCTCCAATAGATTTTACATATTTTATTTTGTCATCGCTTGATACAACTCCTATTGCATTTGCACCAGCAAATTTAACTAATTGTGTTGCAAAAACACCCAAACCTCCAGTTGCTCCCCAAACTAATACATTTTGACCTGGCTTGAGAGAGTGAGGATCGTGGCCGTATAGCATTCTGTAAGCTGTTGCTAGACATAGAACATAGCAACCACTTTCTTCCCATGTAAGATGTTTAGGTCTATGCATTATTTGTTGTTGTTGGACTGAAGTAAATTGTGCAAATGATCCATCAGGAGTTTCATATCCCCAAATTCTTTGTGAATTTGATAGCATTGGATCACCTCCATTACATTCTTCATCATCTCCGTCATCTTGATTACAATGAATTACAACTTCATCTCCAACTTTCCACCTTTTTACTTTTGAACCAACTGCCCAAATAATTCCAGATGCATCAGATCCTGCAATATGAAATTCTGCTTTATGGTAATCAAATGGGGAAATAGGAACACCTCGAGAAGCCCAAACACCATTATAGTTAACACCTGCAGCCATAACCATAACAAGCACATCGTTTTCACCTACTTTTGGAGTGTCAACTACTTCTACTTTCATAGCAGCTGTAGGATCGCCATGTCTTTCTCTTCTAATTAGCCATCCGTACATTTGTTTAGGCACATGCCCTAATGGTGGAATTTCGCCTATTTCATATAATTCTTTTTTTTCGTTCATTTAGATATTTTTAATATAATAGATAATATAAAATCTAATAAATTTTTTTTTTATAACTATATATACTTTTTTTTTGTTATTAAAAACAAAATATGGATAAAAAAGATAAAAACAACAAAGATAATATATGGCTAATAAGAACCTATTCGGGGCATTCCTCCGCAAAAGAATCAAATAAGCTTTATAAAACAAACATAAAAAAAGGGCAAACGGGATTATCAGTTGCTTTTGATCTTCCTACTCAAACTGGATATGACTCTGATCATATTTTGGCTCGAGGAGAAGTAGGCAAAGTAGGGGTGCCAGTTTGTCATGTTGGAGATATGTTAGAATTATTTAAAAACATTCCAATTGGGAAAATGAATACTTCAATGACAATAAACGCTACAGCTGCTTGGTTACTTTCATTGTACATTGCTGCTGCCGAAAAGAGAGGTTATAAAAGAAAAGATCTTCAAGGCACTACACAAAATGATGTTATTAAAGAATATCTATCTAGAGGGACATATATTTTTCCTCCTAAAGAAAGCATGAAAATAACTTCTGATATTATTTCATTTACATATAAAGAAATACCAAAATGGAATCCTATTAATATTTGTTCTTATCATCTTCAAGAAGTGGGCGCGACCCCCGAACAAGAAATTTCTTATGCACTTTCAAATGCATGCGAGGTTTTAAACACTTTAAAAAAAAATGGTCAAATTCCAGAAAAAGACTTTCCTATAGTTGTAGGTAGAATTAGTTTTTTTGTTAATGCAGGAATTAGATTTATTACTGAAGTTTGTAAAATGAGAGCAATGACTGCTTTATGGCACGATATATGTAGTAAAAAATTTAAAGTTAAAGATGAAAAATTTAAAAGGTTAAGATACGGAGTACAAGTTAATTCTCTTGGCTTGACTGAACCTCAACCAGAAAACAATGTTTATAGAATATTATTAGAAATGTTATCAGTGGTTTTATCAAAAGATTCAAGAGCAAGAGCAGTACAACTACCAGCTTGGAATGAAGCACTTGGGTTGCCAAGACCATGGGATCAACAATGGAGTATAAGACTACAGCAAATAATTGCATACGAAACTGATTTACTAGAATATCAAGATATTTTCAATGGATCTAAAGTTATTGATAATAAAGTGAAAAAATTAAAAGAAATAGTTAATAAAGAATTAAAAGTTATTGAAAAAATGGGAGGAGCTGTGGAAGCTGTAGAAAATAGTTATATGAAAAATAACTTAGTTAAATCTATGTCTAAAAGAGTTTCAGCTATTGAAAATGCGGAACAAATAGTTGTAGGAGTTAATAAATTTACAGATACTGCCGAATCTCCATTACGAAATGACAAAGAAGGTTTTATAAAAGTGGACCCTAGTGCAGAAAAAGAACAAATTAGCAAACTAATAAATTGGAGAAAAAAAAGAAACGAATCTAAATGTATTAAAGCATTAAAAAAATTGAAAGAAATAGCATCTCTTAACAAAAATATAATGGATGCATCTATAGAATGTGCCCATGTAGGAGTTACAACAGGGGAGTGGACGGATACATTGAGAGAAATTTATGGAAAATATAGAACCCCAACTGGTGTTAGAAAAACATCTAAAATAGATAAAAAAAATCATAAAAAAATTAATGAAAGAATAAATAAAATATCTTTGAAACTAAAAAGAAGAGTAAAGTTATTAATTGGTAAGCCTGGTTTGGATGGACATTCAAGCGGTGCAGAACAAATATCAGTTTCAGCTAGAGATGTTGGCATGGAAGTTGTTTATCAAGGTATTAGACTTACACCAGAACAAATAGTTAATACTGCCATTGAAGAAAGCGTACATATGATAGCTTTATCAATACTTTCTGGTTCCCACTTATCTTTAACTGAAGAAATTATAAAATTATTAAAAAAAAATAAAATTTCAAATATTCCTCTTGTTGTTGGAGGTATAATTCCTCGTGAAGATGAAAAAAAAATGTTAAAACTTGGAGTATCACGAATATATACTCCTAAAAATTATGATGTAAATTCAATTATGTCAGATTTTGCAAATATACTTGAGAAACATTATCTTTAAATAATTTTTTTTTAAATGTCTTTCATTCAAAGATTAAAAGATTGTAATACACATAAAGAATCAAATTTTTTTAAATTCTTTATCAACAATTATCACGTTGGTTTTATTAAAAAAAAAAATTTAAATATAATCAATAAATTTCCAGAAATCTTTTCTATCAAAGCAAATAAAATTATTCTAAAAAAAGAATTTAACAATTTCAAAAAAAGAACCTACGCAATAAATCGAGTTTTTAATTTTTTAGTAAATAAAAAAATAATTTCAGCTAAACACCGAGAACAATTTCCTGTATTTAAATCATTTAAGGACAAGCCTCTTTTAAAAGTTCAAAGATTAGCAGGCCCATTTTTTGGTTTTCAATTTTTTGGCGTGCACCTAAATGGTTTTTTAAAAAAAAATGATAAGTTTTTTATGTGGGTTGGAAGAAGATCAGCAAATGGCAATTTTCCAAAAGATTTAGATCAGATCGCAGCAGGAGGCTTGCCGTTTAATGTTACAATTAAAAATAATCTTATTAAAGAATCTTATGAGGAAGCAAATATTCATAAAAAATTAATATTAAAATCGAAATATTTAGGAACTATTTCTTATAGAGTTGAAACTAATTTAGGTCTTAGCAGACATATTTTATTTTGCTATAACTTAGAATTACCTAAAGACTTTACTCCTAAAAATAATGATGGTGAAATAACAAAATTCTATCTTTGGCCAATAGAAAAAATACTAAAAATTATAAAAGAATCTAGGAAGTTTAAATTTGACTGTGCTTTAGTTATTCTTTTATTTGCACAAAATAAAAAAATAATACAAATCAATAAAATCCTAAAAAAGTTAAACAACAAATCTGATTTAAGAATTTTAAAAAAAATTAAACAGAATTAAGAAAATAATTGCTACTACTATCCTATATATAACAAAAATCTTAAAATTTATTTTTTTTAATAATTTAAGAAAAAAAGAAATTGTAAAATAAGCAATTAAAAAACTTAAGAAAAATACTAGTAAAGTTTCAATCCAAAGAAAAAGAGAGTTTTGTTTTATAATATCAAAGAACATCATAAATGATGCGCCTAATATAGCTGGAATAGATAAATACATTGAATATTTTGCTGAAGAAATTCTATTGTATCCCAAAAACCGTGCTCCGGTAATACACAATCCTGCTCTGCTTGATCCAGGCACTAATGCAAATATTTGTAAAATACCTATAAAAAAAGAATCTTTAAATGAAATATCAGTAATTTTTTTATTAGTCTTATTTTTATCTGAAAAAAAAAGAAGAAATGAAAAAAAAATTGCAGAGTAAGCAATTAAACTTGGGTTATATATATAATTTATATTTTGAAGTTTTAAAAACGCACCAAGTATGATAATTGGAATCGAACTGCAAACCAAATTTAAAAACAATTTAAAATTAAAAGTTTTTTTTTTTTTAAAAACTTCAAGTGGGCCAAAAATTAAATAATTTTTAAAGTCTTGCCAAAAGTAAATTGATACTGCAAATAAAGTTCCTAAATGTGCTGATATCATTAATGTTAAATTAATATCTTTCCAAGAAAATAATTCGTTAACAAAAAAAATATGTCCAGACGAACTTATTGGTAAAAATTCAGTAATTCCTTGTACAACAGCCGTAATTATTATTTGAAATATATTGCCAACGTCCATAAAATTTAATTATAACTTTAATTTATCTTAATAATAGGTCAGTTATACTGACCAAATATTCGTTGATTTACAACGGTTTTTTCAAAAAAATCTTATTTTTACTACAATATTATAAAGGATTAGTTATATTTATATTTATGACAACAAAACTTTTGCAATTTGTAAATATAAAAAAAGAAATGCCAAAAAAAAGAGGTAGTTCTTTAAGATTAAAAGATTTTAATGAAATATATAACGATTTTAACAAATTAGAAGGAAAGAAACAGGCAGGAAGATGTTCTCAATGCGGCATACCATTTTGTCAGGTACATTGTCCATTACAGAACAATATACCTGATTGGTTAAAACTAGCTGCAGAAAACAGATTAGAAGAAGCATATGAAGTTTCCCATTCAACAAATAATTTTCCAGAAATCTGTGGAAGTATTTGCCCACAAGATCGTTTATGTGAAGGAAACTGTGTTATAGAAAAAGGTTTTGAATCAGTAACAATTGGCCGAGTTGAAAAACATATAACAGATACAGCTTGGAAAAAAGGATGGATAAAACCTTTAAATCCACCCAAAGAAATTGATAAATCAATTGGAATTATAGGATCTGGACCTGCAGGATTAGCTGCAGCAGAGGAATTAAGAAAAAAGGGATATAAAATTGAAGTATATGATAGATATGACCGTCCAGGAGGATTGTTAATTTATGGCATACCTAATTTTAAACTTGAAAAATATGCAGTAGAAAGAAGAACTCAAGTTCTAAAAAAAGGCGGAATTATTTTTCATAATAATTTTGAAGTAGGGAACACAAAATCATTTGA
>ENA-UPTF01000987-UPTF01000987.1-marine-metagenome-genome-assembly--contig:-NODE-987-length-18918-cov-25.542593_pt1 | contig 18918 bp, 11 predicted proteins | sample MGYA00238166_ERZ767019 | MGnify/ENA primary metagenome ERZ767019 (study PRJEB28930, sample SAMN06266391) | marine metagenome | isolation source: Sea water from 250 m depth | place: Atlantic Ocean...
CAGTATTAATTTCAGGAACTTTTAAATAATATCACAACAGCATCATCCTGTAATTTGTTTAATTAAATCTTTCGCCCTAATATTATGATCAACCTTACTGATTTAGCCATAAATTTCGGTAATAAATCACTATTTGAAAATTCTTCTCTTACATTCGATCCCGGTAAATGCTATGGGATAGTTGGTGCAAACGGTACAGGGAAATCAACACTTTTGCGACTGATTTCCGGTGATGAAAAACCTGTTTCCGGAACAATTTCAGTTCCAGCAAAGATAAACATTGGAGTTCTCCGTCAAAATCATTTCCAGTTTGAAAATATCACTGTTACTGAAGTTGTTTTGCTCGGTAAGCCTAAGTTGTGTGATGCGATACGTGAAAAAGATAAAATCCTTCAATCTGAAAAGTTTGAAGGCGAAACAGGAATCAGACTGGGACAATTGGAAGAAATAATTGCAGAAGAAGACGGTTATGTTGCGGAGCCATTTGCTGCAGAAATTTTATCTGGATTAGGCATTGATGAGCAATATCACACTGGACCAATGAGTGCACTTTCAGGAGGATATAAACTGCGTGTGCTTTTAGCACAACTGCTTTTTCAGCAGCCGGATGTGCTTTTACTTGATGAACCAACTAATCATTTGGACATAATTTCAATCCGATGGCTGGAAAACTATTTAAGTTCTCAATTTAAGGGAACACTATTGGTTATTTCTCATGACCGTAATTTTCTAAATGCGGTTGCCAGCCATATTGTCGATATAGATTATGAGGAATTACGACTTTATAGTGGAAACTATGAACAATTTCTTGAATCAAAGATTCTGGCAGAAACTCAAAAACTAAAGGAGTTGGAAACCTTCAATCGTAAAACTGCTGAAATGCAGGCATTTATCGACCGTTTTCGTGCAAAAGCCACTAAAGCCCGTCAAGCCCAGTCTCGCGTAAAACAATTAGACAAAATGGAAGTTCCTGAGGTTAAAAGATCCTCAAGAATATCTCCGAACTTTTGCTTTGAACAGTCCCGAAACTCTGGAAGAACTGTATTGACTGTAAATAATTTGTGCAAATTGTTTGCTGAAAAAACCGTGCTGAAAAACATTTCTTTTGAGATACAAAGAGGAGAAAAAGTTGCCATCATTGGCCCAAACGGAATCGGCAAATCTACTCTACTGAAAATTATTCTGGGTGAAATTACTGCAGATGAAGGGATTTTTGAATGGGGTTATGAAACAAAAATCTCTTACTTTGCACAGGATCACCATGAACAGTTGGATGGGAAAATAAATTCGTTCGACTGGCTTTACTCTTATGCTCCCCATGAATCAATTGGCACAATTCGGGGTTTACTAGGCAGAGTTCTAATTTCCGGAGACGAGGCTCTTAAGCAGGTTTCTGTATTGAGTGGTGGTGAATCCGCACGCTTGCTTTTCGCACGAATCATGCTGGAAAAAAATAATGTACTGATCCTCGATGAGCCGACAAACCATATGGACCTGGAAGGAGTAGAGGCCCTGGGTGATGCATTAAACAAATTCGACGGAACTGTTGTGCTTGTAAGTCACTATCGACATTTTGTGGAAAAAGTTGCAGACCATATTCTTGAAATGACTTCTGATGGCATAAGGGATTTTTCTGGAAGCTATAATGAATATCTGGAAAAATTTGGTGAAGATCATCTTGGAAGAACGGTCTCAGTATCTTCCAAAAAAACACCCCCCGGAAAGCTTGAGTCGAAACAGAAGAAATTAAGCTTTGAGGAAAGAAAAAATCTTCAGCGTAAAATTTCTAAATTAAATAAGCAGGCAGCACGATTTGAATTATTAGTTGAAGAAACTGAGAAAAAAATTTCTGAGATTGAATCAAAATTCGGAATAGAAGATTTTTTTCAAATAACTTCTAAAGAGGAAGTTGACAGACTGCAGGCAGAAAAGGGACGACTGAGCCAACAGCTGTCTGGGCACCTCAAACAGTGGGAAATTTCATCACAGAATTTAGAAAACGCAAAAGAACAGTTTGATTTATAATGTTTTGCTAAAGTTTATGAAGTGTTTGCAAACCATTCGACATATAAAGACCTTTGTTTAGCACAGTCGATCTTAATTTCAGCTCAGAATATTTTTGGTAGTGCATGAACAAAAAAAATTATATAAATCGTATTATTGGCAGAAATGTTTGAAAAACTATACAATAGATGACTATCAATTTAATGAAGAGGTCCACATGCGAAAGATAATTTTTCCCATTAAGTTCTTATTATTAGCATTAATCTTTTTTTCACAACTTACACTTCCCATAAGCAACAGAGCTTTTTCCCAGACAACACCTGAAACTGCTGCTGAGCAGTGGAGTCTACGCCAGACAGAAATTGAACAGTTTTATCAGGAAGGAGACCTGCAGGGCGCTTTAAATATTGCTCAGGAAGCAGTCTCACTGGCAGAAACGGCTTTTGGTCCCGCGTCTTTGGAAACAATTTCCAGTATGCTGCTGCAGGCGCAAATTCACTCAGAACTGGATCAACTTGAAGAGGCTAATCAAATCTACCAGACTGCTCTTGAAACCACTGTGTCGGCCTTTGGAGAAAGTGATACTGCAACGCTTTCAGTGCTTGACAGTTATGGCCAATTTTTAAATTCCATAGATCCGGAAATGGCAGAACCTATACTGACAGAAGCTCTCCGTCTGTCAGAAGATGAAGACCCTCAACGTGCAGCCAGAATGAAAGCCTTGGGACAGAATTTTCAAGAAATGGGTCGCATCAGTGAAGCAGAGGAAATGCTCAATGAAGCACTGAAGGTATTTCAGACTTTGGTAGGAGAAAAAGATGCTGAAACTCTGTCTGCAATGGCTGTTTTAGCTCAACTGCAAATGTCTCAGGGAAAACTCAAACCTGCTCAGGAATTATTTGAAACAGCCCTGCCTTTAATGCGTGAAGTGCTGGACGAAAAGAGTTTCCTGGCGTTGGAAAGCAAAGAAAATCTTGGAGAAATTTATCGTCAACAAGGAAGTTTTTCACAAGCTGAAACACTTTTTAAGGAAACCATAAAAGCTGCTGCAGCTGAATATGGTGATGAAGAACCGCTGGTCATCCAGGCGAAAAGTCATTTGGCCCAGCTATATGAAGATACCGGGAAGCTTAAGCAGGCATTGGCTCTTCATCAGCAAGTTTACGAAACAGATCTTGCTATGCTTGGAGAAAATCATCCAAACACTGCAGGTGATCTGAATAATCTGGCAAGTGTACGTCGACGTCTTGGTGATTACCAAAAAGCGGAAAATCTATTTCGACAATCTTTAGACGTGATGATTTCCGTCCTTGGCGAAGATTCTCCACAGTCTGTTTCTGTGATGAATAACCTGGCATTATTGCTTGAAAACCAAGGTCTTTATGATGAGGCAGAGCCACTATTCAAAAAAGCACACACAATTTCAGGAAAAATCCAGGGTGAACGTCATCCAACAACTCTTGCTTTACTGAATAACCTTGCTTTTCTTTACGAGTCTCAGGGAGATTTTGAGCGTTCTGAACTGAATTATAGAAAAGTTATTCAACTCAACACTGAAGTTTTTGGTGAAGCACATTCAAACACCCTCTCAAATCAAAACAATCTGGCCTATCTGTTCCTTAGAGCCGAAAGATTCGATGAAGCCAGGCCCATATTCACAAAAGTACATAACCTTTGGAAAGAACAGCTAGGTGAGAATCACCAAAATACTTTGAAAGCATTGAACAACCTGGGAAGAGTTCATAAATCACTTGGGAATCTGGATGAAGCAGAAAAACTCCTGACTGCTGCCCTGGATGGAAGAACTAAAGTTTTTGGTAAAAGGCATGCGGACACACTTCGAAGCATGAACGATTTCGGAGAGCTTTTAGTTATCCAGGATAAAAAGGAAGATGCTCTTAAAATTTTCAGAGAAACGCTGAAACTTGAAGAAGAAGTGCTGGGTGAAAACCATCCATATACTTTTGAAACGCTTAACAATTTGTCACAGCTGCTGGAAGATCTTGGAAAAACTGAAGAGGCTTATGAAATGTATAAAATAGGTTTTAATCGCCGCAACACTTTCTTTGATCGAGTTCTATGGGTGGCCGGAGACAATACCAGACAATCATATATCAAACTCCACAAACCTGAACAGGATGCCTACATTCGCATTCTTCTCAGTTTGGATGACGAACGCACCGCTCAAGACCTTTTAGAGGTAATTCTGCAACGTAAAGGAATGCTTTTAAAAATAACCAGTGAGACGCAACAGGTGGTAATGCTGTCAGGATCATCGGAACTGCAGGAAATTACTGAAAAACTAACTGAGGTTCGTAAAAAACTGGCTTCACTCACTCTTGCAGGGCCTACTGATGAAAATCGCGATCAATTCGGGAAAATGGTTTATGACCTTGAGGAACAGGTAAACAACTATCAATTGGAGCTTGGAAAACAAAGTGCGAGATTTCGACAATCCACTCGAAAAATTCAGATTGATGATGTACTAGCCGGATTAGATGAAAGCGCGCTGGTTGATTTTTTAACTTATCGTAAAAAAGATGATTCTTTAGCACTGCTCGCTGTTGTGGCCAATCAAGAAGGACTAAATGTAATACAATATGAAGATTTAGAGATGATTCAGGCGATAATCATGGAATTGAGGGAAATTATCCAGGATGAAGGTGCTGAAGATGAAGATGTAAAAAGCGTGGCTTATGATCTTTGGGAAATTCTCTGGTCCCCGCTCAATGAATATATAGGAGAAACAGAATCAATCTTTATTTCACCGGACAGTGTGCTCAATGTTTTACCTTTTGATGCATTAACTGATGAAGACGACAGCTATTTGCTGGAAAATTATGATTTGAAGATCATAAGTTCTGCAAGGGATTTGGCTCTTGATCAGTTAACTGCTTCAAAAGGGGAAATGTTGATAATTGCTGGTCCGGACTTTGATTCTGATAAAATAATTAAATCACCAGAAGCCAGAGAAATAACACACAATAGGTCACGCAGTGTATCACAGGGAGCCCGTATGGGGTCAGGATTGCGCGGACTTAATTTCGACCCTCTGCCTGGAGCAGAAAAAGAAGGTGAGGTTATCAAGGAAGTCTCAGACACAAAGGAAAGATCTACCGTAATTTTTTCCCAGCGTATTGCAGAAGAAAATCTGTTGAGGAAAATGTCCGGACCTCCTGAAGTGCTACACATTGCCACACATGGATTTTTCCTTAAAGAAGATGAGCGCCTCGCCAAAAGAATACAGGGGCTCAGCAGAGGTTCAAGCGCTCTTCCTCCTCCTGCAGACAATCCCTTATTACGTGCAGGCTTAGCCTTTGCCGGTTTAAATTCAAATGCGCCTTTACTTGGTGAAATAGACACCGACAATGATGGTGTTTTGACTGCGATGGAAGTGCTAAGCATAAATTTAGAAGGCACTCAAATGGTAGTGCTCTCAGCATGTGAAACCGGACTTGGCGAAATACATGAAGGTGAAGGCGTCTATGGACTAAGGCGTTCTTTCCAGGAAGCTGGTGTTAAGAATGTTATCAATTCATTCTGGGAAGTAAGTGATGCAGGAACACAATTACTGATGACAAAGTTTTATGACAAGTTCCTTGCAGGAACAGATGCGCGCCAGGCCCTGCGTGAAGCACGTCTGGAAATGCTGGAAGAGGTTCAATGGAGTTCTCCATATTACTGGTCAGCATTTGTAATGGTTGGCCGCAATACCTGAAACATGCTGCAGTTAGTAATTCATGGAGGAGCAGGAAGTCTCGAGGGAAAAACTGCTGAAGCTCAGAACATCCACCAATCCCTTTGCAGAATCTGGGAAGAAACATTTGAGCTACTAAAAAAAAAGACTGCCGAAGAAGCAGTAATTCATGGTATACGTTTGCTGGAAGATGATCCTGTTTTCAATGCAGGAACAGGTTCAAAACTTCAGGCGGATGGCGAGGTCCGTATGAGTGCTGCCTTGATGGATGGAGTTAAAAACAGGTTTTCCGGTGTAATTAATGTACAAAATATACGTTTTCCAATTGAAGCTGCAGCATTACTATCCAAAGAAAAAAATAAAGTTTTGAGTGCTGATCAGGCCACAGAGTTCTGCAGAAAACACGGCTTTGATGAACATGATCCGGTAACCCCTGCACGTTTGCAGGAATATGAACAAAAATGCAGTGGAATACATGGAACTGTTGGTATTGTTGCGCTTGACAAAAAAGGCAGTATTATTGCCGGTACTTCAACAGGTGGAATCGGCCATGAAATCCCAGGTCGTGTCAGCGACAGTCCAACAGTAGCGGGAACATATGCCTCATCTAAAGCTGGAGTGTCCTGTACAGGGGTTGGTGAACAAATAACTCAGCAGGCAGCAGCTGCAAAGATTGTTACGCGAGTTGAAGATGGAATGTCTCTGCATGAGGCAGTTTCAAAGACCCTGATGGAAAGCAACAATTTCAATTATTCTTTCGGACTGATAAGCCTGGACGCTAATGGTCAGATTGAGGTTGGAAAAACGGCAGCATTGGGCGAAGTATATTATGCTTATCACAATGGAGAAGGCATCGAAACTTTCTACAACTGATCAGTGCATTCAGTTCTGCCTGACTGCATTGATATTTTCTCTCTCACTATCGAGCCAATTTCCTAAAAATAGCTGTTGAGAATCTGGCATTTTGTAACGTTGTTCCAGAATAAAATTTTCCAGGAATGGGCTAGTTTGCATCAGAAACTGATTCCTCCAGATTTCGCTCCTGCTCAATCGAGCATCATAACGCAATTCACCAATCCCAATTTGACGCTGAAAACTAAAGCGCTGCATGTCATAACCAGATGCAACGAAAGCTAATTCAATTGCTGATGCCTCCAGATCAAAGCTAATTCGATATTGCCCATTCTCTTCAGGAAAAATTAAACGAGCCTTTGGAGCATAAAGAGGAGACTCGTTTTCAAACTGAATGAATTGAGAATAATATTCAAGAACAACAATGAAACATTTGGATTTCAAAACTTCCCCGCTATCCTCAAGCACAGTGCCTTCAATAAAACGTGTCCCCCATCCTGGTTTATAATTTAACGGCTCCGGATAGCACCCTCCAAAAACAAGTGTTATCAACAGAAACAACTGGTGAAAAGACCGCATATAAAAAATACAAAATTATGAGCAATGCCTGAAGATCAGCAAAACCTTCAGATTTGAAAATTTGATTCCAGCTTAGGCTATGTTTCCCAATCTTTGTATATCTTGACCAGCCACGCTGGTTTTGCTAGACTTGATTTACAGGATTTTAGCGTGAACTAAGGCTGAAATCCAGATAAGAAATTAATGAGTACTTCGATCCTCGTCAGGACTGTAAAGTCTTTCCTCAAACCTACTATCCTCACACTGCCTAAATCAGGCTAAATGAAAATATGTGGAAACAAGTTATAAAATTTTTTGGCGACGAAAACACAAAAACGCTTAAGAGTTTCCAGAAACAGGTAGACAAAATTAATGAGCTTGAACCGGCAATGCAGGCTTTGAAGAATGAGGACTTCCCTGTTAAAACGGAGGAATTTAAGAAGCGCATCCAGGACGGTGAATCCATGGACGAACTGATCCCTGAAACATTTGCTCTTGTAAGGGAAGCATCTAAACGGGTTATTGGAGAACGTCATTTTGATGTGCAGCTGCTGGGAGGACTTGCATTGCATTATGGTAATATCGCTGAAATGGCAACAGGTGAAGGAAAAACTCTATCCTCAACTTGTCCTGTTTTTCTCAACGCTTTATCAGGAAATGGCGTGCATATAATCACACCTAATGATTATCTGGCTAAGCGCGACAGTAAATGGATGGGGCAGATTTTTGAATTTCTTGGTTTAAGTGTCGGTTTGATTCAGCACGGATTCCATGATGAGGAACGCCGCAGTGCTTACGCAGCAGATATTACATACGGTACAAACAACGAATTCGGCTTCGACTACCTGCGAGATAACATGAAATTTTCACTCGAAGACTATGTCCAGCGTGAATTTAATTTTGCAGTAGTGGATGAGGTAGACAGCATTCTTATTGATGAGGCTCGTACGCCTTTGATCATCAGCGGTCCTACTGAAGATAACGTGGAGAAATATCACCAGATCAATAAATTTGTATACGGTCTCAGTCGGGAAATACGCAAGGAAGAAGTGGGAAAACTTCCACAGAATCAAATGCACAACATTGCCGAGAATCTGGAAGAACTGGAAGATCATGACATTGTTCGTGAAGGTGACTACGCGCTTGATGAGAGGGCACGAAGCATTAACCTTACAGACAAGGGCTCAGTAAAAATAGAAGGTCGTCTACAAGACCTGCTGGTTAAAGACACCAGTCTGTTTGACTATGAAAACATGGAAATTCTGCATCATGTGAATCAGGCACTGAAAGCTCATTATATGTTTAACAATGATGTTGATTATGTTGTTCAGGATGGCCAGGTTATCATTGTTGATGAGTTTACAGGACGTCTGATGCCGGGCAGACGCTTCAGTGACGGTCTGCATCAAGCTTTGGAAGCAAAAGAGGGAGTCACTATCGAGCGAGAAAATCAAACCCTTGCCACAATAACTTTTCAAAATTACTTCCGTCTCTATAAAAAGTTATCTGGTATGACAGGTACTGCGGAAACAGAAAAAAATGAATTTAAGAAAATATACAATCTTGGTGTTGTTGTAGCCCCCACAAATAAACCTCTTGCTCGTGAGGATCTGTCGGACGTTGTATTTAAAACTGTTGGTGCAAAGTATCGCGCTACCATAAAGCGTATATCTGAACTTCATGAAAAGGGACAGCCTGTCTTAGTTGGTACGGTTTCCATTGAAGTATCTGAAGCTATCAGTAAATTGCTGAATAAAGAAGGAATTAATCATGAGGTCCTTAATGCAAAACACCATGAACGCGAAGCTGAGATTATTGCGAATGCAGGTCAGTTTGGCGCTGTAACCATTGCCACAAACATGGCAGGACGCGGAACTGACATCAAGCCATCCCCGGAAACACTGGAAGTTGGAGGATTGTTTGTTCTTGCAACAGGGCGGCACGACAGCCGCAGAATAGACAATCAATTCCGTGGACGTTCCGGAAGACAAGGGGACCCTGGTGCCTCACAGTTTTTACTTTCTCTTGAAGACGACCTGCTCCGTATTTTTGGTGGTGAACGTATCTCGAACCTGATGGACAAGCTTAATATTGAAGAAGACGAACCCATTGAACATGTGTTTATTACTAAGGCCATTGGGAATGCACAGAAGAAGGTTGAAGGATATCACTTTGATATTCGGAAGCATGTCCTTGAATATGATGACGTTATGGAAAAGCAGCGTTCCATCATTTATGGCCGGCGCAGGGATATTCTTGGAGATGATGTACAGAACCTGATTCTTGAAATGAGTGATGGTGTTGTGGATCAGCTAATGGATCAATTCTGCCAGGATAAATATGCCGATCAATGGGATGTTCAGGGATTTAACCGGTCTTTTGAAAGTACCTTTGGCAGAATACCAAATGAAAAATGGTATGAAGAAGAACTTAAACCAGATGAGTATGCAGAAGTATTTTATGGTTGGGTAGAAACTCTTTACAAAGAAAAAATTGAGTTTTTCAGTAAAGTTGCAGAACTGAATTTTGAAGCTGATGTTCTTGAAAAAGAACGCAAGGAACTGTTAGGCAAAATGGTTCTTGACCTGGAAAGGCAGGTATTGCTGAAAGTAAATGATAATTTTTGGAAAGACCACCTGCTTTCAATGGACCACCTGCGGGAGGGAATAGGATTGGTTGGTTATGCTCAGAAAAAGCCACTGGACGAATACCGAAGACAGGCATTTGATATGTTTTCTGATTTAATGAACAGAATAGATTTTGAGGCCATCAGTACTTTCTATAAACTGACAATCGCCCACCCCATTGCAGAGCCTGAACCAACTCCGCTGACACAGGATATGGAATTCATTCATGGAGAAGTCGAGGAACCAGCCGAAGCCAGAGTTCAAAAGAAAAAACCACAACCTATACGCGCTCAACCTTCTATTGGAAGAAACGCCCCCTGTCCTTGCGGCAGCGGTAAGAAATATAAAAAATGTTGTGGCCTTGCCAAAAAAATTGCCTGATCAATTTTTCCAGTCTGGAAAATATCTGACGTTTTTTCCGCCAATTCAATCTTAGTTTTGAAACTAAGCGAGTAATTTAATCAAGACTTCCTTGTATCATGCCAGCCGTAAAATATATATCGGTTTTCAAATTATTGGATTTCCAATTTTCAACATGTTACATTGACGCATTTTTTCCTTATTTGCAGATTTTCAACATTCATACACATTTTCATAATTTAGCCAATGTAAAATGACCTCATTAGCCAAAACCTACGAACCTAAAGGGTTTGAAAAAATAATCACTGAACTTTGGGAATCTGCAGGTGCCTTCCGTGCTGACGCGTTTTCAGACAAACCTGCTTTCACCATTTCCATGCCTCCACCGAATGCCACAGGACAATTGCATGTAGGTCACGCAGTCATGCTGGTACTGGAAGATATCTTTATTCGCTGGCACAGAATGATGGGTCACGAAGCTCTTTGGCTTCCCGGAACAGATCATGCGGCAATTGCTACTGAGAATGTCGTTTTGCAACAGATAAAAGAACAGGAAGGAATTGCAGACCCCCGAACAGAGTTGGGCAGAGATGAAATTTTGAAGCGAATTGCAGATTATGTCAAAAATTCTCAGGGAACTATACGCAGCCAGGTTAAGGCAATGGGCTCAAGTTGTGATTGGAGTCGTGAACGCTACACAATGGACCATCAACTGAACAGATGCGTCAATGAAACATTTATGAGGATGTACAATAATGGTTTAATTTATCGAGGGCCGCGTATTGTAAATTGGGATCCTCATCTAAAAACAAATGTTTCGGATGATGAAGTTGAAAGAAGAAGCACTAAGTCTCCTTTTTACACATTTCAGTATGGCCCCTTCCAGATAGGTACAGTTCGACCAGAAACAAAATTTGGAGATAAATATGTTGTCATGCATCCAGATGACAAGCGTTACAGCCAGTATAAACACGGTGATACATTTGATTGTGAATGGATAAATGGGATGGTCACAGCAACTATTGTAAAAGATAATGTGGTTGATCCTGAATTTGGTACAGGTGTGATGACGATCACACCTTGGCATGATCATGTGGATTTCGGTATCGCGGAAAGGAACGGTTTAGACAAGGAACCTGTTATCGATTTTGAAGGAAAACTGCTTCCAATAGCAAACGAATTTGCCGGAATGGCGATTGAAGAAGCACGCCCAAAAATTGTGGAAAAGCTCCAGAAAAAAGGACTGCTGGTAGATACTGATTCCGAATACACCCACAGTAAATCCTTTAACAGCCGGGGAGGCGGTGCTATTGAGCCCCAGATTAGAGAACAGTGGTTTATAGACGTTAACAAGCCCGCTGTTCAGTGGAAAGGGAAAAAGCATAGTCTGAAAGAAGTCCTGATTGATGTGGTGCGTTCCGGAGATATACGGCTTGTTCCGGAACGTTTTAATTCAACATATTTTCATTGGGTTGAAAATTTACAGGATTGGTGCATTTCTCGCCAAATATGGTGGGGTCACCGCATACCGGTTTATTACCGTGAGAATGAAACAAGAGTAAGTCTGCAAAAACCTGAACCATTCAAAGGGTGGGAACAGGATCCTGACACACTGGACACCTGGTTTTCATCGGCGCTCTGGACATGGAGTACGTTAATTGATCCGGAACTGGCAAAAAACTATTCCCTTTCGCTTGAAGATGTTTTGGAACGCAGTCCTGATTTTCAGAAGTTTCATCCAACCGACATCATGGAAACAGGTTACGATATACTGTTTTTCTGGGTAGCCAGGATGATTTTGATGACTACATATATGCTTCAGGAAGTTCCATTTAAAACAGTTTACCTGCATGGACTTATTCGTACTCGAGACGGGAAAAAGATGTCCAAATCCGATCCAAAATCCGTGATTGATCCTTTGGACAGTATTGAAAAATATGGGGCAGATGCATTGCGCATTGCTCTCGTCTCTGGAACGGGCCCAGGGCAGGATTTACGCCTGTATCCTGAAAAAATGGAAAGCAGCAGACGCTTTGCCAACAAAATCTGGAATGCTGGAAGATACATTTTAATGACTATCCAGGATGGAACTCCGATAACTGCTCCTCAAACAGTAAATTCAGAACTGGCAAAATGGTTGCTGCATGGATTGAATGATTTAATTAAAGACACTCAATCCAGGCTTGAATCCCATCGTTTGTCAGATGTTGCTGATAACCTTAAAAGTTTCTTCTGGGGAGATTTTTGCGACTGGTACCTTGAAATGGATAAAAATCCAAATCGAACCAACGAAGATAATCAGGTAATTGCCTTTGCATTTACAACTTTGATCAAGATGCTGCATCTTTATGCCCCATTCGTTACTGAAGCGTTGTGGAGAGAATTTCAGCAGCCAAAAATGCTGGCTTTCAGTGAATGGCCTCAACCACTCCCTTATCAGTTCAAAGCATCACATCAGCGTATTGAAATAGTTAAAGAAAGTATTTCGCAAATTCGAGCCTTGCGTGAAAAAGCAAACATAGGTCTGGAAATAAAGATACCTGCAACATTGTATTCAACAGCCAATGCTTCGATTTTTAAGGAACATCAGAATTTGATAATCAGGCTCGCACGTTTAAAAGAATTGAATATCAGCGAAAAAGAGCCTGATGCTGCAAACGAATTGTTTGGGGCATATTTTCATGATACATTCGCCAGTATCGATGCAACTTTTGTGGACTGGAAAAAGGAAATCCAGACTTTACAGAAAAAATTCAAATCAGAATCCGGTTTTGTGGAAAAAAGCAGGAATAAGCTTGATAATCCCGGATTCCTTTCAAATGCCCCGGAAAAAGTTGTTACAGAATTGAGGAAAAAAGTCATTGATACCGAAAAAACACTTAAGGCACTTAAGCAGCAAATTCGTGATTTGGAGGAACTTGCCAGCTGAATCTATTAGTTATGAATCAGGGAAAAAATGCTTAAAACCGCAGTGATTGGAGTTGGTTATCTAGGGAGGTTTCACGCACAGAAATTTGCGTCACTGCCGGAATCGGAATTAATCGGAGTGGTTGATATTAATCCTGAACAGGGACAAAAAGTTTCTGATGAACTGGATGTCCCATTTTATTTGAACTTTGAAGAAGTCATAAATAAAGTTGATGCTGTCAGTATAGCGGTACCTACTATTCATCACTATAAATCTGCTAAAGCATTCCTTGCAAACGGCGTTCACGTGTTACTGGAGAAGCCTTTTGCTGAAACAATTGAAGAAGCAGAAGAGCTTGCACAGTTGTCAAGTGATAACAATGTTAGTCTGCAGATTGGCCACCTGGAAAGATTTAATCCGGTTTTTGCTGAATTTCAGCAATTAATTGATCAGCCAAAATTCATTGAAAACATACGTATAGCGCCTTTTCCTAAACGTGGAACTGATGTTGATGTCATTCTGGATTTGATGATTCATGATATTGATTTAGTTTTAGCAGCAGTAGGTGAATTTCCCGAAACTATTGAAGGAATAGGTGTAAAATTTGTCACATCAAGCTCTGATCTTGCCAAAGCCCGACTGCGTTTTCCCTGCGGATGCATTGCAGATTTAACCGCAAGCAGAATTTCTGATAAAGCAGAACGGAAAATGCGAATTTTTCAGTCAGGACTTTATCTATCACTCGATTATGCAAGCGGACAAGCACGTAAGCTGAAGGTAGATTCATCAGAAATACCTGATCCAGAAAAACTTCATCCTGAGGTAGTTCAACTTGAAAAAGGGGACGCATTAATGGCTGAAATAGAGAGTTTTCTTGCAGCAATCCAGAAAAAAACCCAACCATTGGTCAGTGCTGAAGATGGACTTAATGCCATGAAAGTTGCCTGGCAAATAAAAGACCAGCTATAGAAAATTAGATGCTACTATTTCGTTCTACATTTTTTCAACTGATTCTTCCATTTCTGATGGCACTGGGAATTTTAACTTTTATACTTTCAATGGAAACAGTGTACCGCCTGATACACTTGATTGTGGAAAGGGGCGTCAGCGTATTTAGTGTAGGTATGATGCTTCTTTACCGCCTGCCACAATTTTTGTCAGTCACACTTCCTCTGGCAATTGTAATAGCCTGTGTGGTGTTGATGGTGCGTTTATCTACAGAGTATGAAATATCAGCCATGAACGCAATTGGCATAAGCATCTGGGAAATAGGACGGCCATTTTTTTTATTTGGATTTATAATAACCGCAATTGCTTTATCCATAACCCTCTGGCTGCAGCCTGCTGGATATGCGGCTTTTGAAGAGGAAAAACTTATGATACTAAAAACACAAACCGCAAAAACTATTCAACCATTGGTTCTCAATTTTGATTTCCCGGGCAAGGTTTTACATGTACAGGAGAAAGATGAGAATGAAGAACTAAGCGGAGTCTTTATTACAGACAAGGATCTTCGATCAGATTCAATGGTAACACTTGCAGACCGCGGTCGTATAAAAGTCCGCAGCGGTGAAAGGGATTTGATTTTACATCTTGAAGACGGACTTATACATTCCCAAGGCTCTACAGATAATTACAGAACAATAGCATTTCAGCAATTCCATTATATCTTTCGTCCGCCACAAATAGTCACTGCCAATGAAGGGGGGCATATATGGGGAGTCCCCACAAATTCTCTTTTACAGAACCCCAGCCAATCTTCTCAAATGGAGCTTTTTTTAAGGCTTACTACTCCCTGGGCATGTCTTGCATTCTCTGTGGCAACAATTCCCCTGGGTTTAATCAACCCTAGACGCGGCCGATCTGGAGCATATTTGAGGGGGTTGATTCTGGTTGTCATTTACTACATCCTGTGGTTGGGAGCAAAGGAAATGACCATGTATATGAATTTTCGACCTCATGTGCTGTGGATGCCTCCCCTGCTGATTGGTCTTTTTGGAGTTTACAGCTTATATAGAAGTAATTTGAACCTGCAAATATTCTCGGCCTTCCCAAACCTTAAGAAAAAACCAGGGTAACAAAAATTACTCTAATCTGTGAAATTGAACCGGATAAGATGAAATATTTTTGGATAATATTAATTTATTTATTGTTTTTGGGATCAGTCGGTCAACCGGTTGCGGAAGAAAAGGACTTGCTCCAGCTGATACAGAAACAGTATCAAAGCATCCGGAGTTTTTCCGGACGTTTTATCCAGTCCAGCCATCGTGCAGATACAGAAACAGGACCTAAGAAAGCTGAAGGACTTGTTTCTTATAAACGACCTGGGAAAATGCGCTGGCTTTATGAGGCACCGGAAGAACAACTGCTTGTAACAAATGGCCAGACAATGTGGCTGTACGATCCATTGCTGGAAAATGTGACTGTTCAAAAATTAGAGAAAATCACAGAAGGCACTGCACTTTCTTTTTTGCTGGGGTTGGGTAACTTACAAGCTGATTTCATTCACAGGGAAATTAGCAAAAATTTGCTGATTGGCAAAGACGGATTGATCGTAGAATTGGAACCTAAAAAATCAACGGCCAATTTAGCCTTCATCCAGTTAAATGTACACCCTGAAACATATAATTTACAGACTATTGCTCTGATGGATCAGCAGGATAATTACCGAACAATTCAGCTGATGAACATGAAATACAATCTTGAGATTGAAGATAATTTTTTTGAATTTACAGTCACAAATGATATGGAGGTAATTGAGGCAGGAAATTAACTTTGGTCTTTTTCCGCAAGAGATTTTAAAAGTACAGGGAACAAAAAACTGAAATAATCACCAACCCTTTTAATATTTTTTCTCTGAAAGTCAGTTTAAAAACAAACACCTGAATCTTAATGCTTAAAAAAGAACTGACATTGCTCAATGTGTATTGCATTGCCACCGGGACAACTTTGAGCGCAGGTTTTTTTCTGCTTCCTGGCATCGCCTTTAATGAGGCTGGGCCTGCAGTTATACTGAGCTATTTAATTGCAGCAATTCCATTGATACCAGCAATGTTCAGTATTGTAGAGCTGGCAACTGCAATGCCCAGAGCAGGTGGAGCTTATTATTTTCTTGACCGGAGCATGGGGCCTTTTGTTGGTACCATTGGAGGTTTGGGAACATGGCTTGCGCTGGTTTTAAAAACTGCTTTCGCCTTGATCGGAATGGGAGCATATCTAGGCATTTTCTGGCCGGAAGTTCCAATAGTCACTTTGGCAGTAATATTAGCAGTCGTTTTTGGCATCATAAATCTTTTTGGAGCCAAAAAAACCGGTACGCTTCAGGTCCTGATGGTTTTTGCCTTATTGATAATTTTGACAACATTCATCAGTAAAGGAATTCCAAATATTGATTTTGAAAATTTTGATGGTTTTTTTGACAAAGGAGGTGTTTCAATTTTTTCCACAGCAGGACTTGTTTATATTAGTTATGTAGGTATCACCAACATTGCCAGTGTTTCGGAAGAAGTCAATAATCCTGAACGTAATCTGCCTTTGGGAGTTTTTCTTGCTATAGGTACTGCAATTTTAATTTATGCTGTGGGAACTACAATTATGGTTGGTGTGCTTCCTGCTGAAGAACTGGCATCTGACTTAACTCCCGTTGCCTCAGCCTCTTACATATTGTTTGGTGAATGGGGTAAAATCGGTTTGACTGCAGCAGCAGTTATTGCTTTTGCCTCGGTCGCAAATGCAGGTATTTTGAGTGCTTCACGTTATCCACTGGCCATGAGCCGTGATCACCTTATTCCTGCAGGTTTTTCCAGACTGACTCAAAGAAATATCCCAGTTTATGGAATTACTGTAACAGTGGGCTTGATCATCTTCCTTGTGCTTTATTTCGATATTGCCAGCATAGTCAAGCTTGCCAGTGCCTTTCAACTGCTGATGTTTGCCCTGATTTGTTCAGCAGTGATTGTAATGCGTGAAAGCAAAATTGAGGCATATGATCCGGGGTTCAGTTCGCCTTTTTATCCGTGGATGCAGATTTTCGGAGTATTTGCCCCATTGTGGCTGATCGCAGAAATGGGAATTGTTCCAATTTTATTTTCTTTGGCACTCTTCACAGTTGGAACTATCTGGTATGTTTCCTATGCGCGGGAAAAGGTAGTACGGTCAGGGGCAATTTACCATTTATTTGCCCGCCTTGGTGAACAAAGATTTGAAGGCCTTGACCGTGAATTGCGCGGTATAATGAAAGAAAAAGGCGTGCGTGAGGAAGATCCATTTGATGAAGTCGTGACTCGAGCAGTAGTAATGGAATTTACCAGTGAAAAAACATTTGAGGAAATTTCACGTGATGTTTCAAATCAGTTTGCATCCAGACTTGGATTTGGCGCTGAAGAACTGGAACAAAGGTTTTTGGAAGGAAGCAGAACCGGTGCAACACCGATTTCGCACGGTGCGGCCCTGCCGCATATACGTCTGCCGGAAATTGAGAAGGCCGAAATGATATTAGTCCGTACAATTCAACCGTGCTTTGTTAAGGCTCTTAATTTTTCAGGCAAAACTTCAATGCAAGGTCCCATACATGCTTTTTTCTTTTTAGTAAGTCCTAATGAAAATCCTGGACAACACCTAAGGATACTGGCTCAAATTGCAGGTCGTGTTGATGATGAAAATTTCATCAAGGACTGGATGGATGCAACGGATGATCAGGAATTAAAGGAAATTTTGCTGCGAGATGAACGCTTTTTCTCGCTTACCATTCGAAGCAATACACCATCTTCTGCATTGATTGGAAACTCTCTGAGAGATATTCGAATGCCTGAAGGATGCCTCGTTGCACTAATACGTCGAAAAGGTGAAACAATCGTGCCTCGTGGTCTTACAGAATTAATGGAGGGGGATCGATTAACCATTATAGGTGACGCAAAGGGGATTGAACAATTGATCAACGAATACAGTTAACTGAATGACAATTAATACTCGATCAGACGGAAGGACAGACAACGAATTACGTCCTCTTATAATCACGCCGGATTATACAAAGTATGCAGAAGGATCAGTGCTTGTATGTTGTGGAAATACTAAAGTAATTTGCACAGCATCAGTAGAAAACAAAGTGCCTGATTGGCTGTTGGATGAGCAGAATAATCCAAGACACGGCTGGATCACAGCGGAATACGGAATGCTGCCTCGATCAACAGGCTCTCGTCGCCGCAGAGAGACAGGCACGATTCAAGGACGCACACAGGAAATTCAACGCCTGATAGGCCGCTCACTGCGTTCTGCAGCAAATCTCCATTCACTTGAGAAACACACTGTCTGGATTGACTGCGACGTAATACAGGCTGACGGTGGAACCCGAACTGCTTCAATCACCGGCGGATTTGTGGCTTTAATTTATGCTCTAAGAAAAATGCATGATAAAGGAGATATCAAAGAGTTCCCAGTAAAAGAATTTCTGGCAGCCATCAGTGTTGGTATTGTTAACCAGCAGCCTGTTTTAGATTTGAATTATGATGAAGACAAAGATGCAGAAGTTGATATGAATGTTGTCATGCTTAGTTCAGGCAAATTGGTAGAAGTACAGGGCACTGCAGAAGGAAGGACCTATTCACGACAACAGTTAAACATAATGCTTGATCTGGCAGAGCAGGGAATTCGTTCACATATTGATTCACAAAAGAAAGTGCTTGGAAACAATCTTGCCGGCTGAATTTTTTCTGAAACCGAACAATGCATCCATACATTTTTTCAATCGAGATCCCCTGGTTTAATATTACCCTTGAACCAAGGTACTACGGATTATTTTACGCCATCGCAGTATTAATCGGTTCCAGAATTGTACTTTCAGAAATTAAAAGGCGCCGAATAAATCTCCAAGAGGATGAAGCTCTTAACATGACACTGCTTATTTTTCTGGCAGG
>ENA-UPTF01000988-UPTF01000988.1-marine-metagenome-genome-assembly--contig:-NODE-988-length-18912-cov-10.944890_pt1 | contig 18912 bp, 13 predicted proteins | sample MGYA00238166_ERZ767019 | MGnify/ENA primary metagenome ERZ767019 (study PRJEB28930, sample SAMN06266391) | marine metagenome | isolation source: Sea water from 250 m depth | place: Atlantic Ocean...
TGGGGTACCCCAACTCGTTTCTGCCGAAGAGCCACAACTTCTCTTTGTGGGAAATAGCTATACCTACGGTAATAACCTCAACGAAATGACCTGCACGCTCTTGAGCACCCACCGAACCCTCGGTGAAAACGTGACGTGTCCCCGCCATGCACTGGGTGGCTGGCGCTTTATCCAACACCTGGCCGAAGCCGATGGAACCAACGGGGAAACCAACCTCAAAGATTTAGTTTCGGATTCTTTTTTGTTGGTCGAGATGGCGATCGAGCTGCAGGAGGATTTTCGGGTTCGGTTTTCGCAGGAGGATTTGAAAGTTGTACACACGGTTCAAGATTTGATCGCACTGATAGAAATCAAACTCAGTAACAAGTAAATGTGCATAGTGGCGCTCTGTAGTAGTCGCGGATGAACGCCAAGTGAAAAACTTTTATCTTCGACTGCACGATCGGATTGTCCGGACCCAATGGCTGATTCTGGCGGCGTTAGGGGTACTGTTCATGGGTGCTTTGGTCCTTGTGGCGCAGATGCAGTTTGATATGTCCTTCCGGCCGCTTTTTGCCGATGAAGACGCGATGTATGCGCCTACTGAACGTTTCGAAGCTGTTTTCGGCGAAGCATCCGGTGCACATATCGGGGTCATTCTAGAAAGCGAGGATATTCTGACCCGATCCTACCTGCGCAGATTGGCGCAGCTTTCAGATCAGGTGGCACAACTACAACATGTCACCGCCGTCATCAGCCTGACGCATTTTTATTTTCCTATCTGGACTCCAGCCGGTAGCAGGACAACTCGCCTGATTCCGAAATCTTTCTTAACGGGAGACACTCCGGAAAGTTCTTTTCTAGAGCAGGTTCGCTCGCACCCCAAGATCAAGCGCGTGATTTTATCTGAAGATGGCAAGAAAACTTTGTTGCTGGCCCGAGTGAACTTCCCTTTAAAGGATTTGAAGGGACGCGAACCAGTCATCCGGCAGTTCAAGAAGACCGTTGCAGCTGGCATACCGCCAGGGACCACTCTTCGCTTTACCGGCATTTCGGTAGTGGAGGAGGGGTATGCTGATATCGTTCTGTGGAGCAGTATCCGCAGTACCGTATTGACCAGTGCCGGACTGGTGCTCGCATTATTTCTTTTTTTTGGGAGGTTTTCAAGCATTGCGGTCGCGCTCGCCGGTGTTTCAATCGCTTCCCCCATCACCTTAGCGCTGTTGTACCTGATCGGGCAAAAAATCACCATTATCAATAGCATGGTACCCATCATGTTGCTCATTATTGGGGTGGCCGACGCGATCCACATGGAGCAATCATTCATGCATTATCGGAAAGGCGGACGGAGCGTTTCTGAATCCGTACGGATGATGTTTGGATCCATGGGATTGCCTTGCCTGATGACCGCGGTAACGACAGCCATCGGCTTTTTATCCTTGCGCATGGCGAATATCGATGCCATCCGGGATTTCGGGCTTAATGTTGGCATCGGAGTAGTAGTAGTGTATGTGATGAATATCTTATTAGTGCCGATTGTATTGTTGCGGTTACCGAGCAAGCAGGTGGGTTTTATGCGCTGGGCAGGGCGTGGGCTGGAATATTTTTTAAACGGATCCAGCCGCTTAGTAACCAGCCATCCAGGGAAAATCACTTTCGCATTCACCGGCTTGATCGCTGCATGTGTGTGGATCTTGCCGCAACTTTCTTTGGATCAAAAATTCAATGAGGAAGTGGCAGCGGATCATCCAGTCCGCTTTAACCAGGTCTTACTGGAACAGGAATTTACAGGGTTTTTGGGGCCTGAGATTAGTGTCCGACCTAAGAACAACAGTAATTTCTGGAGTTCGGCAGCGATGGATCAAGTTCAAAAATTCCAAGACGATTTGCGGGATCACCCGGACGTCCTGCACGTGCGGACGTATCTGGATTATTTCCCTAAGGGGATGCCTCATTCATCGGCTCAGAAAGTTTTAAGTACTTTGCGAAAAGACTCTACCTTAAAATACCAGATTAAAGAGGTGATCAATCAAGATGGAAAATGGGCCAGTGTGATTGTGCGCACAAACGACATGGGTACCAAACGGGCCGGCGAATTTAAGGATTGGATAGAGGAAATTAGCATCCGTCATTTGGATACTGATTTTGAGGTGCAAGTAGTCGGCCAGTGGTGGCTAGCGCAGCGCGGCATGATGAATATTTTAAGCGACATGCTGTGGAGTTTCACCACCGCTTGCATCTTGATACTCCCCATCATGGCGCTTCTGCTGCGCAGTATCCGACTGTTCTTAGTTAGCCTTCTTCCAAATTTACTCCCGATGCTAGCCGCATTGGCTTTCATGGCAGCGGTGGGAATTTCGGTTAGGATCGGCACGGCCATGATCCTTGCCATCGCACTAGGCATCGCCATCGATGATACCATACATTTAATGATTCATTTGCGCGAACAAAATGCCACAGGGAAAGATCCCAGGGATATTGTCTCGCGGACACTGGCTCAAACCGGCAAAGCAATTCTCTATACCTCGGTCGTATTAGTGATCGGATTTGGCAGCATGATATCCAACGAGTTGATGGCCATTCAGGATATGGGCATCGTCGCGGCAGTTACGATTATTATTGCCCTCATTGCAGATCTCTATTTGGCTCCTGCCCTATACCTGATTAGTTTCGGCTTACTTAAAAAAGATGGATCCTGAATACGGTAAAGACGTTATCTATCAAATACAGGCTGGTGAATATATTAGCACTAAGAAGATGGTGCTGTTGAAGTAAACTAAACTTTTTTTAAGAGCTTTTCGTCATTCCATCATCGTACTTGTTAATTAAATAGAAGAAGATCAAAGAGGCTCATAACCCGGATGTCGTTGGTTCAAATCCAGTCCCCGCTACTTTAGAAAACCCGTCTTATTGACGGGTTTATTGTTTATAGACAATTAGGACTGGTGGGGTGTAATATTGGTTTACTGTGAAGAGAGCCTATTGATATTTTACTACTAATTACGTTCAAACGATGTTAATTACATATACACTCTATTTTTTGGTAAGACTACGCCCAAACCTATCTTTGCTATCAAGCTCTATGTGACGCGCAACTTATGATTACATTATCTTCAGAACAAGTTTCAGACTTTCAGGAAAATGGCTATCTAATCACACACAATCTGTTTGATGCCGAAGAGACTAACATTCTTCGTGCTGCTGCAGACGCTGACAGTACCTTTAAACAACATGTCCACGATCTTGAAGATGGAGAGGGCGGCAAGGCCCAGCTTGTGTTGTGGAATGAGGTCGGGGAGAATCTTTGGGGAGCCATTGCCCGCAGTGAACGTATTGTCAATATTATGGAGCAACTGCTTGATGATGAGGTGTATCACTACCACAGCAAAATGAGCATCAAGCAGCCAAACATTGGTGGTGCGTGGAATTGGCATCAGGATTACGGCTACTGGTACCAGAATGGCTGCCTCTATCCTGACATGGCCTCTGCATTCATTGCGTTAGATCCCAATACTCGTGAGAATGGCTGCCTGCAGGTGCTCAAGGGCTCGCATAAAATGGGACGGATTGACCATGGCCAGTATGGTGACCAGACTGGCGCAGACCCTTTACGGGTGAAGGAAGCTACTAAGGTGATGGAATTAGCATATCTAGAGTTGAAACCAGGTGATACGCTATTTTTACACAGCAACCTCCTTCATCGCTCGGATCAAAACGCCTCTGAACGTAAGCGCTGGTCGCTTATATGCTGCTACAATACTAAGCATAATAATCCCTACAAGGAATCCCACCACCCACGTTACAAACCTTTAGAGAAACTGCCCGATAGCGCCATAAAGGAAATGAGCCACAAGCTCTTTGATTCGAAAACAGCGTTTTGGAATCCCGTAAAAAAGGGGACCACCGCTACCAGCAAAAAATAAAATTCATAACCCGGAGGTCGCTGGTTCAAATCCAGCCCCCGCTAAAATGAAAACCCGCCTTTTAAAGGGTTTTTTTGTTTATGAACAATATAATTATAATTTATCTTCATGACCTTTTATAATGATATAGATATATGAGAAAAGATAATTTTAGAAATATTGCCATTATTGCTCACGTTGATCATGGCAAAACAACTCTCGTTAATGGCATGTTAAAACAAAGTGGTACTTTTCTCGCTCATCAAGAAATAGAAGATCGCGTCATGGATTCAATGGATCTTGAAAAAGAGCGGGGTATTACTATTGCAGCAAAGAATACTGCTATACAATACAAGGATATAAAAATAAATATCCTTGATACTCCTGGTCATGCTGATTTTGGTGGAGAAGTAGAAAGAAGTCTAAATCTCGTAGATGGAGCTTTACTACTTGTTGATTCTAGTGAGGGCCCGCTTCCTCAGACTCGGTTTGTACTAAAAAAAGCACTTAGTAATAACCTACCTATCATTTTAGTGATAAATAAAATTGATCGGCAAGATGCTCGCGTAGATGAAGTATTAAGTGAAGTATATGATTTATTTATTGATTTAGATGCAAATGATACTCAAATAGAGTTTCCAATTATCTATACAAATGCCAAAGAAGGAATAGCAAAATATGAGTTAGAAGATCAATCAAGTGATCTAACGCCTCTCTTTGAAACTATTTTATCAAAAATTGAAGGTCCAATTGCAGATGATAACAAAATTACTCAGTTCCTTGTGACCAATCTAGATTTTGATTCTTATGTTGGACAAGTAGCGATAGGAAGGTTGAATCACGGTAAATTGGAAATGAATACAAATTATTCTCATTGCGGCAAAAATACGACTTCAAATAACCATAAATTTTCGGCACTTTATACATTTAAAGGATTAAAAAAAATTCAAGTAGCTTCTTTAGAAGCAGGTGATATTATTGCCGTTTCAGGTCTAGATAATATAACAATTGGTGATACGATTTCTGCAAATGACGATCCAAAGCCATTACCTCGAATAATAATTGATGAGCCTACCGTTTCAATGTTTTTTTATGTTAATAATAGTCCATTTGCTGGAAAAGAAGGTAAGTATCTAACAACTCGCCATATAAATGAACGATTACAGAAAGAAATATTATGGAATGTATCACTGCAGGTTTTAAATACTGATAGAACGGATGTATTCGAAGTACGAGGCAGAGGCGAATTACAGATGGCTATCTTGATTGAGACCATGCGCCGAGAAGGATATGAATTTATGGTTTCAAAACCGCGCGTAATTACACATGAAGAAAATGGCAAATTGATGGAGCCCATGGAAAAAGTGTTTATAGATATTCCTGAAGATAAAGTAGGGGTAGTTACAGATAAGTTATCTTTGAGAAAAGGAAGAATGACGAATCTGGAAAACCATGGCCATGGCCGGGTATCTTTGGAATTTATGATTCCATCTAGGGGGTTAATTGGTTTCAGAAGCCAGTTTTTAACTGATACACAAGGTGCCGGTATTATGAACAAACTTTTTGATGGATATGCGCCATGGTTTGGTAGAATTCCACAAAGAAATAGTGGGGCTATCGTAGCAGATAGAAATGGTAAGGTTACTAATTATGCCTGTATTGGGATGGCTGATCGTGGAGAGCTTTTTGTAAATGTAGGTACAGAAGTCTACGATGGGATGATAATTGGGGAACGAAATCGTTCAGAAGATCTAACAGTAAATATCACTCGTGAAAAAAAATTAACAAATATGCGAAGCGCTACTTCAGATGCTACTGTAACGCTACGTCCACCAAGACAGCTTTCTCTAGATCAATCCATTGAATTTATTGCAGAAGATGAATTATTAGAAGTCACTCCTCAATCGATTCGTCTGCGAAAAATGGAATTAGATCAGGTAAAAAGATTATCTTTACGCAAAAAAGAAAAATATTCATCAGCTTCATAACCACATGGGTAGATAACTACTATTATTTTTGTAATTTGTGAAATGAATAAATTACCAGTTAATATGATTGGTGTTGAAGTTGCTATATTTGTTGGCATAGGTGCGGCAATAGACTAGTGATTTTTTTAATATCATTCTTCACCATTTTTTAAAAAATTAAATGATAAGCAGAATCCTTAATAAACTTTTTCTGATTTGTATATCACTTCTCATAATATGTTGTACTTCAGTTGATAATCATCAAAAACCGGATATTTGGAAAGTGTATTTTTTAGGGGGACAGTCAAACATGGATGGCTATGGATATAACAATAAACTCCCTGATACTTTAAAAGGCATTATTCCAAGTGCCATGATCTTTGATGGAAATCGAATCAATGATAATAATCCAGGTGGTGGAATTGGTATTTGGTCTCCGATGAAAGCTGGCCACGGCGTTGGCTTTAAAACTGATGGCCAATCGAACATTTTATCGGATCGATTTGGTCCGGAACTATCATTCGCCAGTACATTGGCAACAAAAGGTGCAAGGATTGCAATCATCAAATACAGCTATGGTGGCACTGCACTTTTTGCGGGTGCAGGATATGGTAATTGGGAACCAGATTTTGATCATAATAATCATTATGACAATGCACTTACAACCATACGAAATGCTTATGCAGTTACCGATATCAATAATGATGGTCGCTCAGATATGCTTGTGCCTGCAGGAATTATTTGGATGCAGGGTGAAGCAGATGCAGAATTTTCTCAAGCATCAGCAGATGCATACCGTGATAATTTGAAACGATTAATGGATCTATTGAGAGGATCATTAAGAAAAGATGACCTGCCCGTTGTAATTGGCAAGATTAATGATAGCCACATGACACCTGATGGGGGACCCACTCAACCATATATTGCTACTGTTCATGCTGCTCAAAAATATTTTACAGATAACGACCCTTGTGCTACTCTAGTAACTGAAACAGAAACCTATAAATTTTCATCTGATGTTTGGCACTATGATAGTGAAGGTTATACCCAAATGGGCGAGGCATTTGCGAAAGCCGTCACTATGCTTGAAAGTACTTGTAAATAGAGCGCCATTACTCATGGCGTTTTTTATAAACTGATTAATTCTAACTATTTCATCATATGCGATCTATTAAGTCTATAGCTGTATTTCTAATTACATTTTTTACTATGTTACAGGCTCAGTTTAATGTTGGGTCAAATCGTTTATTTATCTATCAAAATGGTGATTCACTCGGCTTGCCATATTACAGTAATCTTTCTCTAAATGAAGTCCATGATGATACCAAACTAGCCATTGTTGTTCTACATGGCGCAAGTCGTAATGCAGATGATTATTACGATCGTATGTATGCAGTTGTGAATGGTGTAGGTATGGATTCAACAATTATTATTGCACCACAATTTTTACGTACAGGTGACTTGGACGTTCACAATTTATCCGAAGATGTACTGTATTGGACAAATACCACGAATTGGACCGCGGGGTATACATCAGGGAACACTAGTAACCATAATCGACCATTTACGATTAGTTCATATTCTATAATGGATACATTACTATACCGATTAGCAATGAATAACCCAATATTAAATCAGATGGTTTTTGTTGGATTTTCTGCAGGCGGTCAATTCGTTAACCGGTATGTTGGTGGAAATGATGTTACAGATAGAATATTCCAGGAATTTAATCTTTCCATGCGCTATATAGTTGGAAGTCCCTCTTCATATCTATACATGAACGATGAACGTAGAATTGAGGGTACTGTTGATCAATTTGCCGTACCCAGTGGATGCAGCGGATACAATGATTACAAATATGGCCTTGATGATTTAAATAACTATATGTCTACCGCTGGATCCGATTCGATCAGAATAAGGTATTCTAGGCGTGAAGTAATTTATCTTATAGGAGGTTCCGATAATGAAGGTACAACTGATTGTCAATCCATGGCGCAGGGTAACCATCGCTATGAAAGATCAATTATTTATTTCAATTATTTGCAGTATTATTTTAGTTCCGAAATTCTAGGAAGGCACCAACACGCCATCATACCAAATATAGATCATGATTCTTACAATATATTTAATTCAGCGTGTGGGCGGAAAGCATTATTTGGGTATGGTGACTGCGATCAATTAGATTTTTTGAATGTAATGGATTTCGAAGTTCTGGATAATTACAAGTTAATCAAAAACTACCCTAATCCATTCAATCCAGTTACAACATTGCGGTACGATTTACCAGAAAACAGTCATGTAAATATTACCATCTATGATATGCTTGGTAGACAGGTAAAAAATCTAATTAATCAAACTCAAGACGCTGGTTATAGATCAGTACGTTGGAATGCCACAGATGATTATGGCAAACCAGTTAGTGCTGGTATCTATCTATACCAGATACAGGCTGGCGAGTTTGTACAGACGAAGAAGATGATGCTGTTGAAATAAACATCAAGCCCCACATTCGTGAAGATTTTTGTTTATAGACATTTAGGAAGGACGATTTGTAATATATCTATCAATCAACAATGCAAAAATAAATTATTTGGAGAGTGAAATGAAATTATTTGATTACAGGACAATCTTATCTGTTGCTATACTATTAATTGTAGGCTGTAGTAAAACAACAGATGTTGACTTACCGATTAATTCAACCAGTGAAGAAGCAAAAGAATTATATAATAAAGCATGGTATTACTGGGATCAGAGTGAAGGTATGAAAGGATGGGGATTAATGGAAGAGGCTCTTTCTCTAGACCCTGACTTTATTCTAGCTAATTTGTATGTCCCAACAAACGAACCTAATAAATTGAGAGAACATAGAGACAAGGCTAAAGAAAATAGTAAAAATGGTAATGATTATGAACAGTTAGCCGTTAAAATGTGGATAGCGGAACGTGAAAATCGCTCAACGGATTATATTAATTTATGCAAAGAACTTGTATCAAAATATCCAAGTAGCTCACGTGCTTATGTTATACTTGGGGATGCCTATACTGAATTGGAAGATTTTGACAATGCTATTGCTAATTATGAAAAAGCATTGGATATCAATTCCAGTCAGTATTTAGCCTGGAAAGGTTTGGTTAAACATCAAGTTACTGTGGGTGGCAATACAATGTTACCTAAGGAAAAACAGTCAAAAAAGCTTGCGCTTAAATATGCAAATGGTTTAGTAAAAACAAGATCTGATGCACCATATTCATATCAAATAAAAGGCAATATTGAGCGTCAATATAGTGATATGGAAGCAGCTCGTGTACAGTATAAAAAAATGATTGAAGTCGCAGAAAAAACAAAGTCAACATCGTTAGGTGCAGGCTATAACTTAGTAGCTCATACTTATCTTTTCAGTGGCGATTACAAAAATTCTAGAGAAAACTATGATATGGCGTCTTCTCGTTCACCATCGAAATACGCTAAGATTTCTTATGGTGAATTTGGTGTTTGGTCCTATCTATACGAAAATGATTATGATGGTGCGATAAAAGCTTTGGATGCATTAGACAAAAAAGTGGATGATCAAGATTTTTCAGAGTCAGAGGTTTTAAATTATAAAGCCAGGAATCAATTCTCAAAATTTATAGCTCATTCCTATAATCAAAATAAGTCAGATGCCTATGATGCTTTGCAAGCGAATTGGAGTTTGCGACAGAAGAGGCTATCTCTGGATGAAAGTGAAGATGAAGTTTCTAAAAGAAATTACGAGACATTTAATGCCTGGACGGAATCTTGGTATTATGTTCTATTCGCTGAATATGGCGAAGCACAAAAATCACTGGAAAGGCTTTATTCTCTTGTAAAAGACTTGCAAAGTCCTGGGGCGTTGGATAGATATAATTCATTATCTGGTATGGTTAGTTTATCTAGAGGGGATCCAAAAAAAGCGGTTAGTTATTTTGAAAATATAGAAAAAGAAAATAATGTATATTTTGCGTATTTCAAGGCTCTCGCACTTGAAGCGGTTGATGAAAATGAAAAAGCCCAAGAAATTTATTCATTTTTAGCAAACTGGAATTTCCAAGGCTGGGGGCCCGCTTTGGTTAGAGGATTAGCAAAAGAAAAAGTTAATGGATAACTATAAAAATTAAATTGAATATAAAACCCCGTTGATGCGGGGTTTTATGTTTATAGACATTATTTTTTATATGCTAAGGAAGCGTTTCAATCAATTAGCTTACGCATTATTCTATAGTATTTTAGTTTTATAACTAGGAATTTATATTTATTTAGATTCAAGATATGAGTATGATTGATTCCAAAAAATTAATTTGGTTTTAACAATGGGTGAAGCTTCCAAAAGTTTTCTAACCAATGTCCCGCCCATGGGTATATATGAAACCCTGTACGCTTTTCAGGATGCATTTGGTACATACATGGGAAATAAAGGTACTCATCCATGGAGCCAAGGCTTCCCGCTAACGACCCAGTTACCTGAAGGGCCGGAGATGCCTGAGAATATCTATGTTAATGCTGAAGATCTCAAGTACCCTAAGGCCTGGGGGCTTCCAGAGTTACGGGAGGCCATTGCTGAATATTATAACCATTATTACAGCGCAGGAATTGATCATGAAAATATCATGATTTTTGCTGGAGGTAGGCCTGGATTGATTGCACTATTAATGTTTTTGCAGCAAGATATCCATATCCGTATAGCCAGCACTGAATACACTCCCTACTATGATATGCTTCGTCTGCTAAAGCGTGAATATTCTATTGTGGAAAGTCATGTCAATAATAGTTTTTTCCCGACGGTCCAGGATTATGTCAACCCAGTACATGGAGATCGGAATTTAGTGATGTTGAGCAATCCCTGTAATCCCACTGGAGTTACCAGAACAGGGGATGAACTTCAATCTTTAGTAAATAAAGCATCATATGGCTCATTTGGCTTATTGATAGATGAGGCATACGAACTTTTTCACAATCCCCCAACAAGCGCATTGGAATTTATCGATGATATAAATGATTCAAATTTGTTTATCTCTGGTGCTGCAACCAAAGGGCTACAAGCACCTGGTATTCGGATTGGGTGGATAGTAGCGGCAAAACGCTACATTGAAATACTTGGTAACTATTCATCATTTGGTATGGGCGGTGTTTCCCGACCATCTCAGCTTTATGCACTGGAATTACTTCAGCAAGTGCGCACAGACATGTCCCGCAGAGCTGTTCCAACTTTCTATGCTAGTCAGCGCAAACGTTATGGCGAAGCATTTACAGATCTTGGGATACAGCTTTTTTCCGGCGATGGCGGATTTTATCATTGGTGCATGTTACCGGGAGAGCTAACTGCTGAGGAGTTTAACAACCGCCTTTTTAAGCATGGTGCCGCCATTCTGAAAGGAACCGATTGTGATATGAAACGCCAGGGGGATAAATCTCCGCTTTCGCAATTTTTTCGATTCTCTTTTGGGCCACTCCAGCCAGAATCATTTAAATCAGATATTAAAATTTTGCGAAAGGTATTGTACTAAAATTCAAGTAAGTCCCTGCCTAGTAACGGGATTTATTATTTTTTAGATTAAAATATGAAAAATTGGTTTAAAAATAATTCAGAATCATTGAACTGGAAATTGATTGGTTGGCTAGGCGCCGGACTGGTTATTTTTGGATATTACCTCAATGCTAATGAATACATATTATCCTGGCTTGTCTGGCTGGTGGGAAACGCTATGGTGGGCATCTATTCTATATATAAAAAAGCTTATTCAACCGCTGCGATGTCATTTATTATTATGATCATGAATATTTATGGTTACTTACGCTGGCTTTCATGAAACCGATCGTATCTGAAAAAGACTTCCCCACAGCAAATAAATTTGTTTATCTCAATGCAGCCAATGTGGCGTTAATGTATAGCGGCGCAGAAAAGATCATTACAAAATGGGTTGCAGATGTTGCTCAGAATGGTAGCAACAATTTTGATGATCATGCCGAAGAACATGTCTTCAAAGAACTTCACCGGGCAGCCGCCCAATTGATCAACGCTTCAGGGGATGATATTGCTGCGGGTTCAAGCGCAACAGAACTACTTTGTTCCCTGGCTTGGGCTGTGTATCCAGGAAAGGATAAAAATGTTGTCAGCACGGAAATAGTTTTTCCTAGCACGGTATATCCCTGGCAACGCGTAGCTAGATCCACGGGGTGCGAGATAAGACTGGCCAAAGAAAAAAACAATTTCATACACACTGATGATATAATTGCCTTAATTGACCAGAATACAGCAGTTGTCTGTATTTCACATGTAGAATACGGTAATGGTCAAACCTATGATCTACAACTATTAGCTGATGCGGCTCATCAAAAGGGCGCACTATTAGTTGTGGATGCTACCCAGTCTGCAGGATCCATTCCTATTGACGTCCAGGCATGTCCGGTAGATGCGTTAATCAGTGGAGCCTATAAATGGCTGTGTGGTCCATTTGGTGCGGCATTTATGTATATTGCACCACGTCTTTCAGAAAAACTGGATCCGGGTTTGGTTGGCTTTCGTAGTCATAAGAATATGTGGGATTTGGATGCCAAACGAATCGATTATCCGCAAACAGCCCAAAAGTTTGAATTCAGCACCATGGCCTTCGGATGTGCTAAAGGACTAACTAAAGCGATCAATTTCCTTAACAAGGTTGGAGTTAAGAAAATTTTTCAATACAATCGGCAGTTGGCGGATATATTGGTCACGGGCCTTCGTTCCCGGGATGCAGTGGTCACATTACCTTTGGTTGATAAGAACCGGTCATCTATTGTAACAGCCTATTTTGAAAACATTGATTCAAAAAAAATCATCACAGGTCTAAAGGCATCCCAGGTCTTTGTTTCCAGTCGGGCCAGTGCAATGCGATTTTCTCCTCATCTTTATAATACTGTGGAAGATATTGACACCGCACTTGCTGAAATTGATAATAGTATTATGAAAATGTAATATTGATAATCTCATTTTCATAAACCGATTAATTATTGGTATATCAAGATTTAATTCCAAGGGCATATAATTCTTCTCGTTTTTTACGGATGCTATCAAAATGATTATGAAAAGAATCAGTATAAAAGTCATTCTAGCGAAACTTGTATTCTCTACAATTATGTATTCGCAGATCGAATCAGTTGATAAATGCGGATATATTTATGGTTATCAGCAAAATCATGTTTTAGCCCGGACAGTGAACTGGGGTTATGGCTATGACAGTTTACTTGTAGATCTGGTTCGTTGGGGTGCAAGTCCATTCGTAACGGTTGATTCATTGGGTGCTTCTGTTCAGAACCGGGCTCTCTGGGAACTGACTATAGCAGACGACCCACAATCCAGTTCAAATCACCGTATATATATACATGCACGAACCCATCCAGGAGAAGAGGAATCCTTTTGGGTTACCAATGAAATAATCAATTTTCTGATTTCGGATGCACCACTGGCGGCATTTATTCGATCAAATTGCATATTTCATATCATTCCTATGTACAACCCTGATGGTGTAGAACTTGGTTATGCTCGTGAAAATGCCAATGGAGTAGATATTGAAAGCGGTTGGGATGATGTGCCTTTAGAATTAGAAGTTGCCGTATTAAGAAACCGGTTTTTTGAACTTATGTCATTAGTAAATAATCCTATCAAGGTTGCCTTGAATATGCATTCTTCCTATTCGTGTAAACGTTATTTTGTATATCATGATGCAGCCGGCACATCCGATAATTATACTATTCTGGAACAGCAGTTTATCAATGGTGTCCAGTCCTATTTTCTAGGTGGTTTTGAGGATTGGGATTATTTTGTAAGCTGGACCTCTGGCACGCCTGACCAGTATCCTGAAAGTTGGTGGTGGATGAACTATGGTGAAAATGTAATGGCTTTAACCTATGAGGATATGAATTGTGAGGCAGCAGGAAACTATGATTCCACCGCGTATGCCATGATCCTTGGTGTTTGTGAATATTTAGGCCTGGATCTAAGTAAAATTCAAAATGAAGAAACTATGCCAAGTGGCTATTCACTTCACCAAAACTATCCCAATCCCTTTAACCCTGTAACAAAATTACGTTATGACTTGCCAGAAAACAGTCATGTCAATATTACAATCTTTGATATATTGGGCAGAGAAGTAAAGACAATAGTAAACCAATATCAAAATGCAGGGTATAGGTCCATAACCTGGAATGCGACGAATGATCATGGCCATTCCGTGAATGCGGGTGTTTATCTTTATCGCATTCAGGCTGGCAATTATACGCTGGCAAAGAAGATGGTTCTCCTGAAATAATTTCATAATCCTTCAAGCCGCATAAATTTCACATTTGCCCATTTTTATTTTGATACACGTCTAAATTGTTTAAACTTCATTTGCGGTCTACAATATTTTGTAGTTTAAGGAGGTAAGTATCGTCGTTGCCAGCAACGGCAATGAAAAGTCAAGATCAGAAAGGATCAAATAATATGAATCATTCTATATCAAAAAAAATTACAGGCAACATAATTGTCGCGTTTTGTTATTTATTTATTTCCAGCCTATCTCAAGCTGGTGATATTGAAATTTCTTACGAGAAGTTTGTGCTTGATAATGGATTGACTGTTATTATTCATGAGGATCACAAAGCGCCAATTGTGGCCGTAAATGTATGGTATCATGTGGGATCAAAAAATGAGAACCCAGGCCGGACCGGCTTTGCCCATCTGTTTGAACACTTGATGTTTAATGGCTCGGAAAATCATAATGATGATTATTTCTTCCCATTGGAACGAATAGGGGCAACTGATCTAAATGGTACGACCAATGAGGATCGAACGAATTATTTTCAAAATGTTCCTGCAAATGCAGTCGACTTGGCCCTATGGATGGAATCAGACCGTATGGGTTATTTACTGGGTGTAGTTGATCAGGAAAGACTTGATGAACAACGAGGCGTCGTGCAAAATGAGAAAAGGCAGGGTGAAAACCAGCCCTATAGTCTCAGTTATGAAATGATCACAGAGAATACATTTCCAAAAGGACATCCTTATTCCTGGACTGTTATTGGTTCATTGGATGATCTCGATGCAGCTTCTTTGGAAGATGTACAGGAATGGTTTAAGGCTTATTATGGTGCTGCCAATGCAGTTATATCGATCGCTGGTGATATTGACACTGAAGATGCAAAAGCAAAAGTGGAAAAATATTTTGGAAGTATACCTGCAGGTCCACCGGTTGCGCGCCATGATGTATGGATTGCTAAAATGCAAGGAACACACCGCCAACTGGCCCAAGATAGAGTGCCACTACCACGTATCTATAAAGTTTGGAATATTCCACAATGGGGTTCGGCTGATGCAGATTACTTAAACCTTGTAAGTGATGTCTTATCAGTAGGTAAGAATTCCCGATTTTATAAGCGACTGGTCTATGAAGACCAAATCGCTACCAGTGTTTCTGCTTATGTGGATCTTCGTGAGATTGCTGGTCAGTTTACAATTGTTGCCACAGCACAGCAGGGGGTAGACCTTAAAGATATTGAAAAGGCAATTGATGAAGAATTGGCAATATTTTTAAAGAAAGGGCCATCTCGACCGGAAATGGAACGGATCAAAACGCAATACAGAGCTGGATTCATTCGTGGCATTGAACGGATTGGAGGCTTCGGTGGTAAATCAGATATACTGGCCCGGAATCAGGTCTATGGAGGTAACCCCGAACAGTACAAAATAACTCTTGATAGGGTTGCGGCTGCAACCGCGAAAGACTTGAAAGAAGCCGCCAATCGATGGTTATCCGATGGTGTATACATTTTGGAAATACATCCTTTTCCTAATTACAGTGCGAGCACAAAAGATGCTGACCGATCAAAGTTACCGGATGTTGGTGATTTTCCAGTATTGCGTTTTCCTGACTTGGAAAAGACAACCTTAACTAATGGTTTGAAAGTCATTCTGGCTGAGCGACATGATATTCCTGTAGTAGACTTTAATTGGGTGTTTGATGCGGGTTATGCCGCTGACCAGTTCGGATTACCGGGTACAGCCAGTATGACCATGAATATGCTGGATGAAGGAACAAAGAAGCGCAGTGCCTTAGAAATTAGTGCAGAAAAAGATAGACTTGGTGCCAGTCTTGGATCTGGTTCACAATTGGATATATGTAACGTAAGACTCTCAGCTTTAAAGGAAAACCTTGAGCAATCATTAGCCTTGGCAGCGGACGTGATCCTTAATCCAGTATTTCCTGAAGATGAACTGGCCCGGCTGAAAAAACAGCGCATGGCCCGGATAAAACAAGAAAAAGTTCGTCCATTTTCGATGGCTTTGCGTGTATTTCCGAAACTTCTTTATGGACAGGATCATGCCTATAGCAACCCGCTGACAGGTTCAGGAACGGAAGCTTCAACAATGGCTATGACAAGAAATGACTTGGCTGATTTTCACAAAACTTGGTTACAGCCAAATAATTCGACGCTGGTCGTCGTTGGTGATATAACGCTTAAGGAACTGGTTCCAATACTTGAAAAAAACTTTAGCCAATGGGATAATTCCGCTACACTGCCAACTAAAAATATTGATCAGGTGGCCCTGGCTGCCAAATCCAGAATATTTTTAATCGATAAACCGGGATCTGTCCAGTCCATTTTAATTGCAGGACATTTAGCACCGCCTACAAGTAACCCTGACGAAATTGCAATTGAAACAATGAATACGGTTCTGGGAGGGTCATTCACTTCTCGATTAAATATGAATCTTAGGGAGGATAAACACTGGTCGTATGGTGCGCGGAGTACTTTTATCGATGCCAAAGGGCAACGTATGTTCTTTGCCTATGCTCCCGTACAGACCGATAAAACTATGGAATCAATGGTGGAAATCAACAAAGAAATACGGGAAATATTGAATGATCGGTTGCCTACCAATGAAGAACTGGCAAAAGCCAAAGATGGGCAAACGCTGCGTTTGCCAGGTAGATTTGAGACCAAAAATGCTGTACTTGGTGCCGTGGTTGAAATGGTTCAATATGGTATACCTGAAAATTATTATGATACTTACTCTCAACGTGTTCGCGCATTGGATACAGAGGATCTTTCCCGAGTCGCTAAGGATATAATTTTTCCGGATAAATTTACCTGGATGATCGTTGGCGATAGAGAAAAGGTTGAGGCCGGTATCCGCGGATTAAATTTTGGCGAATTCCAATTAATTGATATTGATGGACACCCTGTAAAATAAAATATTTCATAAGGTTCATTAAGCAGGACCCTTTTCTATTTTCCCGTGCATAGGATAACCGTATCACCTGGAACATTGGGTAGCTTCTATTTTGAAATTTCGGTGGTTAATTATTAGGTGATATGGTATCAAAGAATAGGGTAAGATTCAAATCGTAATGACTGAAACTATTATCCTGACTCTAGTTGCCTTTGCTACATCAATTCTTTCTGCGGTGATCGGCATGGGCGGCGGTGTAACCTTACTGGGGATCATGGCCATTCTAATTCCGGAAGGGTATATGGTGGTGGCGTTACATGGCGTTATTCAGTTGGTCGGTAATAGTACCCGGACTGCAGTATACCGCCAACATGTTCACCGATCGATCATTAGACAGTTTTCAATGGGCGTAATACCGGGCCTGTGTTGCGCAGCGCTCATAGTTTTTGGGTTAATCCAGTATTTTGACATCACTTCCGCTAGTGAGTTCAAGATTGATTTCCTGAAACCGCTGATCGGTATCTACATCCTCTGGTTTCTGTACCTTAGGAAAAAAACAAAACTCAGATCAGACAGTCTCTTTTTTTGGATGGGAGGACTCAGCGGACTGGTAACCGTATTTATTGGAGCTGCCGGTCCCCTTATAGCCCCATTTTTTATTGATCGAGGCCTTACCAAAGAAAATATGATAGCCACCAAAGCAGCCTGTCAGGCAGTGGGTCACCTGGGGAAAATGCCAATTTTTATTATATTCTTTGGGGTGGACTATTTGCAGCAGTGGCCGGTACTCTTGCCCCTGGTTGTGGCGGTATATTTAGGAACCAGGATCGGGAAAAAATTCCTTGGCAGTTTATCACCTGATCTATTCAAGAAATTATTCAAAATTGCCCTGACTTTAATTGCTGTACGACTGGTAATTGTAGAATTAATCCTTTTATTTTGACCAATAATCACGGCCATACAACAATATATTTTTGTCAGTTGTTATATTGTAACTTTTCATATTATCTGAGATGAAGAAAATATATATCATACCTTTGTTATGCGCGTTATTATGGGCTAATGATCAGGAAGAACTCATTTTGGATATAGAAAAAAGCCTCATGGCCACCTGTTGTTGGAGCGGCACGGTATATGATCATGGCAACTCAGACATGGAAACTGAAATTGCGACTCTGGTAAAAGCCGGTAAAACGAAAGCAGATGTTCTAGATCATTTTGTGAATAAACATGGCGAACGAGTACTAGCCATACCCGTTGCAGCTGGATTTAATCTATTTGTTTGGCTGGCTCCGGCGCTGATCGGCCTGATCAGTATATTTATCTGGTTTCAGTATCTAAAACCACCCATAGAGCAAGAAGATCGATTAAAGCCTGATCACTCTGATATTCCACACAGTGATCAGATTGAGCGGGAATTGCAAAAGCTTGATCAATAATTTGAAAAGTAATTTGAGGCAGGAATTGAATTTTACCTCAGATTCTAGCTAGATTTTCCGTAGATGAAATATTTGCGCTATTTGAGTTTGCCTATCCTGGTTGCGATTGGCATTTATTTCACGGCCAAAGGTCAGTATTGGGCCTGGGTTTATCTGATCTTGCTTGATTCCATTATAATTGGTGGTGACGCATTTCTAGGTGATGATCGCTCAACGCCCAAATACCAATATCCATCCATATTAACAATGCTCCTATTTATCAATTTACCTTTGGTTTTTCTCTTGGTATGTATTAGCACATATATGGCCGGGGATATATCCAGCCCAATCCTTGAACAAACGGTACTGGCGCTTACCGGTCTTGATATTGCTGTTACGAGAAACGGTACAGAATTATGGCATTTGGCCGGGTACTTATT
>ENA-UPTF01000989-UPTF01000989.1-marine-metagenome-genome-assembly--contig:-NODE-989-length-18905-cov-17.421128_pt1 | contig 18905 bp, 14 predicted proteins | sample MGYA00238166_ERZ767019 | MGnify/ENA primary metagenome ERZ767019 (study PRJEB28930, sample SAMN06266391) | marine metagenome | isolation source: Sea water from 250 m depth | place: Atlantic Ocean...
CTTTGATGAGTTCAAGGGCTTTAACTAGAAAATTACTAGTTATGTTTTGTGAAGAAGAATTGTGATAAATTTTTCCAAAAGATATTGAAAGATTCTGAAGAATACCTGTTACTTCGCTTAATGTCTGGCCAACTCCCCCAAATATTTCAATAAATAATTGGAGATGTTCCAGCTGCTTTGCAACATGTTCATGAAAATCAGCGATGCATTTTTCTGTTCCATCAGCTTCTTTTTTTTCCTCAAGTGTCTTTAAATGTTTTTTAAGAAATCCCAAAGGTTCAAATGGGATACGAAGCAAATGCATTCGTATAAACATGTCCGTGCGGGACACATTGTAAAGATCAATTCCCCAGCCTGGCAGTTTATTTGGGCCTGGGACTTTAACATTTTTCAGCTTTCTTTCAAAACTTGAAAGATTCTCCAAAATCTCATCTGGAGCAGCCAGCTTTTGAGCAGATTTTTTTGAGATAGCATCTACCATTGCCTGCTTCTCCAATTCCTGGATACGGCTTACATTCTGGAAGTATTTATATACTGATTGAACTTCCTCCATTGTCATTGGAGGATCAAAGGTGCTGACATTTTTGTTTTTAAGCAGTTGGTCAGCAAGCGGCTCAGTCTCTTTTAAAAGATTTTCAACTTCTATTTTTGCTGAATCTTCAACTGTTGCTTCTATCGGCAAACGCGACCATTTACCTTGTTGCAGACCATTGTGAATGCTGTGTATTTGTTTCAATGATAATTCAACTGCCTTTCCTGCAGAAAACCCCTGTGGCTCCGTATTGTAAAATCCCTGATCAAGGCTGAGATGGATACACTCTGCTTGGCGATTAATTTTATGTTTCATCCTCAAAAATCGATCAGAATCTCTGCTAAAATGTTCGGGACTGCGGCACTTGTCGTAGAGCTCTTTTTTTGTAAGATTAATTTCTTTGAGCATGGTAACAATGCTTTCCTGTTCACCTGGCTGTAAAATCCAGCGATTTTCCTTGCTCAGTGCCACAGAAACAAATTCAGTAATCTCCTTTGCCTGTATCAGGGCATCCTGAACTTGTGAAACAGGTTTTCGTTCTGCCTGTAGGGTGGATTTGGCCTGTTTTAATTGTTCCAGTGAATTAGTGGACATAAGATCAGCTCCAAGTTATACTTAATCAGCGTAGTAATAATTTTTTGCAGGTTGTGTCACTTAAAGAAATACTTAATGAACAGAGTTTTTTAATAGTGTACATCAATTGAATGAAAATATCATTTCAGATTAAAAAATGAAATCGCTGCTGGAAAGTATCTCACAACCCCAGGAGATACAAAACTTTAATTTGAGAGAACTTACACAGTTAGCGCAGGAATGCCGTCAGCGTATAATTGAGGTTACAAGTAAGTGCGGAGGGCACCTTGCTTCCTCACTTGGTGCCGTGGAAATTACAGTAGCTCTTCTAAAACATTTTGATTTCAGTATTGACCGCCTGGTTTGGGATGTGGGCCATCAGGGATATGCTTATAAAATTTTAACAGGCCGTAATGAGAATTTTGATACTCTTGGCAAATGCGGTGGTATCAAAAAATTTCTCTCAAGGGACGAAAGCAGTTATGACCATTTTGGAGCAGGGCATGCTTCCACCTCCATTTCAGCCGCGTTGGGCATGGCCATTGGACGTGATCTCCAGCAAAAGAAGCATAGGGTTGTTTCAGTCATTGGTGACGGGGCGCTGACGGGTGGGCTTGCCTTTGAAGCTCTGAATCACAATGGCTCCCTCGATAAGAACATGCTGGTTATTTATAATGACAACGGAATCAGCATTGATCCAAATGTTGGTGCGATTTCAAAACTGCTGACACGCTTTGCATCTTCACAATTCTACAACCGGTTCAGGGAAGAAACCCTTGATTTTGCAGAGAAAGCGCCGTTTTCTGAGAGACTTGGTCTTAAAACCACTTTACAGAAAATGCATGATTCTGCAAAGAGCTTTTTTTCACCTCCCAGTATGCTCTTTGAGCAGTTAGGCTGGAGATATTTTGGAACAATTGATGGTCATAATCTTCAGGAACTGCTGGATATCATCAAACAAGTCAAGAACTTAGACGGCCCTATTGTCATTCACGCCATTACACAGAAAGGAAAAGGATACGCTTTTGCAGAAGAGGACGCATATAAGTATCATGGAGTAACACCTTTTGAACCTTTGGATGGAAAATTTAAAAAGAAAAAAACTTCAGGTCAGGCAATCAGTTATTCCCAGGTATTTGGTAACAAACTCGGTGAATTAATGGAACGTGACGAAAGTGTGGTGGTGTTAACAGCAGCCATGCTGAGTGGTACAGGAATCGTAAATTTGCAGCCAAAATTTCCTGATCGTGTTTTGGATGTTGGCATTGCGGAAGGACACGCGGTAACTTGTTCTGCAGGACTTGCTACTACAGGCAACAAACCTTTTGTTGCGATTTATTCAACTTTTCTACAGCGTGCTTTAGATCATATTATTCACGATGTTGCAGTTCAGCAGCTTCCTGTAAGATTTATGCTCGATCGTGCTGGATTCGTAGGGGCAGATGGTCCTACACATCATGGTATGTTTGACCTTACTTACCTCCGAATGATACCAAATATGACAATTATGGTTCCGCGTAATGGCGCGGAATTACGCTGCATGATTGAATTTGCCTATAACCACGAAACTGGACCGCTGGCTATTCGATATCCAAGAGGTAATACTGCAGAACTAGATGAAAATAAAATTCCACCTCTTGAATTTGGAAAAGCGCAAATTTTGAGAAAAGGACAAAATGTTGTACTGTTTGCAGTTGGTACTATGGTTGAAAAAGCGGAACAGGTTGCTGATCTTCTTGAAAAGCAGGGGGTTTATGCTTCAGTTATTAATGCCCGTTTTGTAAAGCCTCTGGATGAGGACTTGATAGTTAATTTAGGTAGAGATGCTAAATTGCTTGTAAGTCTTGAAGAAAACACAATTCACGGCGGATTTGGCAGTGGTGTGCTGGAAATTTTAAGTAAGAATAGAATATGTATTCCCACACTGCAGATTGGAGCACCGGATCGCTTCATTCCTCAAGGTTCTCCTGAAGAACAACTTAATGAAGCAGAATTGAACGTGGAACAAATTTATGGTCGTGTCCTTGAAAAACTTCCGGAGGTTGTAAAGAAAATAAGAAAAAAAAGAACAATGGAACAAAAGAAACGCGCTTCATGATATTTACGAATTTGCATGTTGCATGATATTAATGTGATTGGAGTATAAATCATCAAGTTCCCTTTCCAAAGATTACCTTCCTGAATTCTTCTTTAAAAGCTCATAAAACGAAAATTGATCCATTTGGATGGTTCGCACCAAAATGTACGGCTTTTGCATTTGAGTTGTGCTGAAAGTTCACCTGTAGGTTCAGGCATAGAATTCCATTAGGAATTAGCAATCAAACATTTATTCGAGGAAAAAAATGGCAAATGATTTACTTAAGAAGCTGGAAGAGAAAATAAATGAAGCAATTGAAACCATCGAGCTGTCACGTATGGAAGTTACTGATCTGAAAGAGCAGAACGAAGAGTTGGAAAATCGTTACGCAGATTGGGAAACAAGGCTGTCAACTTTAATAGAAAAATTTGAGCAACTGGAAGATAGTGAAGATGCTGAGGTTGAAGAAGAAGTAAATGCAGCTATGCAGGATACTGAGGAAGAGTCAGAAGAGGAAGTTGAAGCTGCGGACGCATTGGATTCAGAAGATGAAGAAGTGGAGGATTCTGATGATGATGAAGAATTAGGTTCCACTTTTGGCACAAATGCTGATTCTTTCACTGAAGCCCCGGAATCTGCTCAGCATTACGCATGAAGCAAGGAATATGTTCCAGGACTCTCAGACTGCCAAATAAAATCTTTTTCCCCGAAATTGTCTTTGCTAAGAAAATAGAATTTCAGTTTCTTCGCAAATTGCTTACTGCTTTATTTGCAACCCTGTTCCTGACAGGGTTGCTGCATCCTGAGATTATTAACGCTCGACAGTCCGTTGGGATCCTCTCCGTTAATATTAACTACCCATCAAAAGGTCTTAATTGGCTCAAAATATTCCTTAGGGAAGAGCTTTCACTGCAATTGCAGCTCGCTGATCGGTTCTCAGTTATTACACCTGATACAATGCATCGCTGGGATCAGCGGCACAATGAAAAAGGCCTGCTTCAGGCCAATTTGTCATATCATGATTCAACAGCATTCACCCTGCTGAAACCTGACAGATTACTTGAACTGTCAATACAGAAAGTTCTAAGCCAACTTTCTGTCAGATGGAACATAAGAAGTATCAATGAAAATAAATCTACAGATAATAATCACGCCTGGGCTACTCCGGATAAACTGGTGGAGAAACTCTTAAGTGATCTTGAAGCCGATCCTTTTTTTGGTAAACTTACACACTTCCCTCAAGGATATTCATGGAATGGTGTCAGGAGTTTTTTTCAATGGAAGCTTAAACCTGTTCCGTCCCCTGGCTCCGAAGAATGGCAGAAACACAAAGAAGAGCTTGAGTCTTTACTATTAAATCACCCATCGCTGGGCTCCTCAATCAAAGTTTGCAGAGCCGTGATGCTCATTCTAGAAAGCAGTGTTTCATACCCCGCCCACGTTCCAAGCCTTATTTTGGCGGAGCACGATATTTTAGCTGCTATCAAACGGCATCCTGGCAATGCTGAACATCACACTTTATTGTCACTGATACATTACCTTCGCAGAGACCCTTTGTATGCCAAACAACAGGCAAATATTGCGGAGAAAATAAATCCCGGCAACGGAATGGCAATGATACTCTATGGCCTTACTATCGGCAAAACCCCTCAAGCAGGCACTTCCTTTATTAAACAGGGTCTCCGGACCTATCCATTTGTTGCAGAACCGGATTCTCTGGGGTGGCAGCCATACCATGTACTTGTCAGAGATTTAGAACCCTGGCTGGTTACTTCTGATTCTGAAAAAGTTTTAAATTATGAACAGCTGATGCATTCAGGCAAGGAGTTATACAACGATCAGCGCTGGAATGAGGCTCGCAAATTCTTTGAAGAAGCATCTGTACTTAAACCCGACCTTCCTGAACCTGCTCTGTATCTGGCCAGGCTTAAGCTGGCTCAACATGAATTGAGGACCGCACTGCTTCAGCTTTCAAAACTCCAAAGCAGATTTCCCAAAGATCCTGAAATCAACCTTTATCTTGGATACGCACATGAACAATTAAAGCGTCATCACAAAGCTGAAAAATTATACCGGCGAGTACTTCATCTTAAACCCAAACACCACAAGGCACTTTTGAGACTGGGGGCAGTACTAATTAAACTTGGCAAACATGGAGAAGCAAGAAGTTTTCTGGAAAGCCTTACACGAAAATATCCCTTGTATAGTGTTGCATGGTGGAATCTTGGCATAGTTTATTTAAATTTTGGAGAAATGGAGTTGGCAGAGTCAGCATGGCAGGAATGTTTAAGACTTGAGCCGGAAAACAACCAAGTAAGGATTAGACTTGAACAATTGCGTGAAGAAATGTACTTTGCATCAATATCAAATTAGCTTTTTTCACATAAATTTTCGTTTAGGCTTCACACTTGCAGATATACATTATTTATATTGATCTTAGCAGTGTAAGTGAAAATATTTCATTGTAAAGAATCAACAAACATATAATAATCTTGAATAACGACTTTATTAGTAATTGCTGACGAAGTACTTGTTTTTTAAGCTTGGTTCTCTGTAATGACTTTTGTTTTGCTGGCGGAAAATTCATACAAAAATTAAGAAAATTCAGCAATTTTAGATTTCTTTAATTTATTTTTAAGTATTAAAAAACGGGGATTCGTTACCTTTTCTGGGGAATAATCAAACTCAAATAAAAGATAATTGTTCTTGGAAAAATTGCAAATATACTTTACTTTAATTATAAAAATTGTTATAATTCCGCACTTTAGTTAATAAAAAGCTTGCAAAAATTAAATATAAACAATAAACTCGCTCGCGAATTGGTTGCAAAATTTTTCTCGATAATTCAGAACAGAGGAAGGACGAACATGAAAAATTTTATAGTTTTTATCATTTCCATCTTTTTTTCTGTCCAGGTTTTTGCTCAAACTGAAGATAGTCAGGATGTTACTCCAACAGAACAAACTGCTAAAACAAGTTTGGCTGGAGAATATATTTACGCCGATTCATATTTTAAAAAATCCAAGACAGGTGTTTTGTTGAAGTGGTTACCAGCAACAGGCCCAACTGTGTTTTACGGATGGCGTTTTGTAGTCTACAACACAGAAAAGTTTTTTATCGGAGGTACTGGATTCACAGGTCAGTATGGTGGTCCAGAAGATTATGGTACTCTGACTGCGGCCGGAATGACAGCAGGCTGGGATTTTACAATCTTTGACGATATTTATGTTGACTGGGGCTTATCTGCAGGTGGTGTTGGTGGCAGAAACGCACAAGGTACAGACACAATTGAAGAAGGTGGTGTACTGGTAGAGCCTTGGTTCGGATTTAACCACAAACTTGGTGAAAATACTGACTTTAATTATTCCTTCTCCTTATGGTATGCGCCGAACAGTAAAACCTATAACGGTGCGCTCGCATTTAATATGCGAATTGATTTCATAATCAACTAATTCTCCTCCCTTTTCAATACAAGTAAGCATTCAAAATATAAGCAGTTTTTCGGAATTGTTTGTAAATTTATTACTTAATGAATTTATGAATGATTTTAAAAAATCCCCTTTGATTAACAACTTTATTAATCATTCCGTTAAGATCCGTTGATTCTCATTTGCGTGCTCTGATCAGTTGCATAGTTTAGCACTGTACGTTTTTAAAGTTTCTCAATATCAATAAAAGCCTAGGAGAACCCCGCAAATAGTGCTTATTGATTTCTGATTATTTGCTTTGAATAGTCTGTTGTTTTAAATAACAGCGGAACCTGCGGATAATCTTCAATATTTGTTTCCCGCTAAAATTCGAATTCAAACCTGTCCGGTTATTTTAAATCCAGTGATCAAAGTTTTATTCAACTTGAATTACCGCTTAATAGAATTAAATAATGAATTCGGAATTGATTCATATAAATTTTTCGGCTTCAAATATTGTAATGAAGCAGTTATGTTTATTTCAAGTAGTAGCCAAACTGGATGGATCAATTATTTTAATCAGCAGATAAAATTTATTTCAGGAACATTTTTTCTCATTATTTGTAAATAAGAATAAGAAATAAAAGTTATATGGAAAAAATGGGCAAACAAGAATTCATGGAGATGCTAAGAGAGGAGGGTAAAAAAGCCGGTATAGAGCCTGTAAAGAACCTTTTTAATGAAGACCAGCGTTTAGCTGAAGTGAAACGACTGGGAATTCTGGATTTGGACCTGAGCAGTGAACGACGCTACAATTCCCTGACACAGGTTGCTACTTATCTCACTGATTGTCCTCAAAGCACTATCAACATCCTTGGTTCAGATGTACAGCAATGTAAAGCCGGTTTTGGGTTCAAACCTGAAGAATTAGACATGATGAAGGAAATCCCGCGTGAAATCTCCATTTGTCAGTTCGGCCTTGCCAAACCAGGTCAGCCTCTGATTATTGAAAATTTACTGAAGGATGAACGTACAAAGCATTTTAAAAACATGCCTTTTGATCTGGGCTTCAGCTTTTATGCAAGTTTGCCCTTGATGAGTTCACGAGGATTCTCACTGGGGACTCTTTGTGTATTTGATACAAATCCAAAAAATCTTTCTCATCAGCAGATAGACGGTTTGCGTCTTATATCTGATCAAATTGTACACATGCTGGAAAGGGAGTCGGGTTCAACAAATACTTCTTCCACGGAAGAAGAGTCTGTGGAAGAACCTAGTCAAATGAAGGGTCAGTATTATTCTGAAACAAGCATACTTTTTGCGGATTTTGTTGGATTTACCAATATGGTTGAAAACAGCGATCCAGGAGAACTGCTTGATACTCTCAACACCTTATTTAGTGGATTTGACAGGATCATTGCAAAGCACAATGTTCGAAAGGTAAAAACAGTTGGCGACTGTTACATGTGCGTGGGGGGGATACCTTCACAGCAAAAAACACATGCCCGAGAGGTATGTGCTGCTGCAGTAGACATCCTGAAATTTGTGGAAGGAACAAATATCCAGTATGAAGCACTGGGAAAACCGCGATGGGATGTAAGGATTGGAATTCATTCTGGACCTGTGATTGCCGGTACAGCTGGGAATATATTTGATATTTGGGGAGATGCGGTTAATATTGCTTCAAGAATGGAAAGCAGCGGAGAAAGCGGTAAAATCCATATTTCTGAAAAAACAAAGGATTACCTGGAAGGCTCTGCAAATCTCTCTCACAGAGGAGAAATTGAACTTAAAAATAAAGGTAAATGGTCAACTTTTTTTCTTGAAGAAATGAAATAATTCTTTGTCTGCAAAACAAGCAACTCAAAATGTTGAAGCAGTATTAATATTGAAAAGACCTTTTTGCAAAGGCAGCAAATACTTCCTTTCAGGCTAGCATTTATTTCTTGTTGGTAAATTGAGACGGCTGAATGTGCCTTTCAGGTTAAAATTGATTGTCTCACCACACTGAAATGAGAGCAGTATTTTGCTGAAACGACGGAGTTCATTTTTGAAATCAGGAGAAGGAGTAAGCAGAAAATTTAAATCTATTGATGACATATTTGGACGATTTTTGTCCAACTGTATTGTTCCATCGACTGTACCTTCCAAAGATCCTTTTAATTGAACATCTTTTAAAGAAATAACTGGGCCGAGTTCGAGGTCAAAAAGTATTTCTGTCTGATTCAGTTCGGGAAACTGCAGGTCAAGAAGTGCTGAACCCCCTGAAATACGGATGCGCGTGTCATTAAGTTTACCCCTCAGTCTGCCTTCTGGGAATCCTCCAATTTGCTGAAGTTCCTGGAAATTACTGATATGAACTGACATTGAAAGAGATCCAGAAACAAATGTATATGGTATTAAAGCAAACAAAGGTACTCTTTCAATTCGTACATCTTCCAATGACAAATCGAACTTTCCAGGAGTCATCAGCTCAGTAGATATCTGCATTGCACCTTCATGAAGCTCACCATTAATTTTTGCTTTTCCGGATGTGATTATTGATGCAAAAGGAGCCTCAACGTTTTTAAGAATAAGCAAACGCATTACTGGTCCTGCTAACCAATTCGGTGTACTAATAGAAATTTCCGGGGTGCTGAGTTTACTCCAACCCAACTCAAAATCCTGAATTTCAAAATTAATCCCTGTTTGTGAACTTAAACGGGTGCTGGCAGCATCAGCAATTGATTTCCCAGGGAAATTCTGCATAAAACCCCATAAAGCCAGCATCAAAACCAGCACCAGTCCAATTAACAGGAAAGCAGTACGTTTTAACACGCGCATCTCAATTACTCTTTTGCTTGTGTACTTGAAAAGAAGCACGGACAAGTCTGTCACCCGGGCTAATACTGATGCTTAAATGGGAAGTTCGTATAACAGGCCTGTGATTTTCCAGCCGGTAAAGCATTGAAAATAAATTATCCAGTTTAAGTCTGTCCAAACCTACTTTGACTCCTTCAGTACCCTTTTCAACATTGTTCAGTACATTGAGCTGCAAATTATCCTGTATCTGGAGTGATCGTGCTATGTTTTCCACAAAAGAGCTTAGTGCCTGTGACATTACCGGTGCAGTTGGTGTCTTTTGTAATGTCTCCCATTCTCTTGAAAGCTTGCGGACCTGCTTTATTTGTTTTTCTCGTTCAGAAAGCTGCTGCTGAAGATATTTTTCCTGGCTGTTAAGATACTTTACACCCCATATGCCAGCCAGCACAAATAGAAACAGGAACATAAGTGCAATCAGAAGCTGCTCCCGTATTGTAAGATTCAACATTGGAAGCGATTATCGTGGAGGATTATTTTCAGTTTCGCTGGCTGAGAGCCACATATTCGCGTTCGGTATGGCCTGTATAAATCTGACGTGGTCGTCCTATTTTAGATGCACTATTGTGCATTTCCAGCCAGTGAGCAATCCAGCCTGGCAGCCGTCCCAGCGAAAACAGTACTGTAAACATTTCAGTTGGAAATCCGAGAGCTTTGTAGATAATACCGCTGTAAAAATCCACATTTGGATATAGATTACGGTCAATGAAGTATTCATCGGTCAGAGCTGCTTCTTCGAGTTGCTTGGCGATATCCAGCAGTGGATCTGAAGTTCCAAGCATCTTTAAAATTTTATCACAGTATTCTTTAAGGATGGTCGCACGTGGATCAAAATTTTTATAGACACGATGCCCAAAGCCCATTAAACGAAATGATGAATCTTTGTCTTTGGCAAGTTTTACAAACTTTTGCACGTCTCCACCGTCTATGTGTATTTGTTGGAGCATTTCCAGAACAGCTTGATTTGCACCTCCATGAAGCGGTCCCCAAAGAGCTGCTATGCCAGTTGAAATAGAAGCAAATAAATTTGCACGGCTGCTGCCTACAAGTCTGACGGTGGATGTAGAACAGTTTTGCTCATGATCTGCGTGCAAAATGAAAAGCACATTCAAAGCCTCAACAAATTCTGGCGGGGCTTCGTATGAAGTTGTAGGAACACTGAAAAGCATGTGGAGAAAGTTTTTTGCATAACTGTACTCGTTTACTGGGAAAACAAACGGCTGGCCGATATTTTTTTTGTAAGACCATGCTGCAATGGTAGGCAATTTACCCATTAAGCGCCAGATAGCCAAATCTACAGCGTCTCTGTCTGTTGCACTGAAATCCGGATAGAATGTTGAAAGTGCGCAGACAATGCTTGATAAAATTGCCATCGGGTGTGCATCCTTGGGAAAGGCCTGATAAATATGCTTCACATCTTCATGCAGCATAGTGTGGCGTTTGACATTGAACTCAAACTTTTCCAACTCCTTGCTGGAAGGCAGTTCCCCAAATATCAGCAGGTAGCTAACTTCAAGAAAGTTTGACTTTTCTGCAAGTACTTCAATCGGATAACCTCGGTAACGCAGTATTCCCTTTTCACCATTGAGAAAAGTTATTCCGCTTTCGCATGAACCTGTATTAACAAAGCCTGGGTCCAGTGTAATGGATTTTGTCTCAGCGCGTAATTTCCCTATATCAATGCCTGTTTCACCTTCACTTCCTACAACCAAAGGGAGTTCTATTGATTTGTCATTGACCTCAATTCTTGCAGTTCCTGGCATATTGGCCCAATTTTTTGCATTTTGAAAAAAAGTATTCTATTTCTAAATATTAAGTTAACAAATCTTAATTAAAGGGCAAGATATTCAACCGAAAAAATATGTTAATTATGAAGAGTTTTGCGGGGGCTTTAGAAGTTAAATATACAGAACTATTGCTCAATAATTATGTCTTCAGGGCGGTTTGACATATATCGAAGTTCTATCTGGCGCCGCAGCCAGTATTTTATGGAGTTTCTTGTTGCGGGGATCAACAGCAGGAAACCTGCTGAATCTGTTAAAAATCCGGGAGTCAGTAATACAAGTCCGGCTATTACTATCAGCAGGGCATCCAGGAGCTCACCTGAAGGCATCCTGCCTTCACGCAGGCTCTCCTGTATTCGATATAATGTTTGCAGGCCTTGCATCCGGGCCAGAAAAGCACCTAAAAATCCGGTAAGAATTACAAGAGTAACTGCCGTTAATGCACCGAACATCGATCCAATCTCAATCAGCAGATATATTTCAATTATTGGAATGATAGTGAAGGCAAGGAATAATTTAAGCAGCATTTAAATTGGTTGAGTGTTAAAGATGTGTGAACGAAAATATCAAAGGGTCTCAGAATTAACAGGAGTAATAGTAAATTTTCGAATACCCGAAATTGCCTGTCTTCCACTGGCTTGACGTCCGATAACCCTCCAGTAAAGCTGGTTCTTCTCTTTTGCTCTCATCAATCCCATAGCCATCCCTGGAAGTTCGCCTGCCAGAGGCACCATCTCCTTGTCCGCAATCCAGCGGTTTCCCTGTGGCAAGTCGAAATATGATCCACTGTCTTCAAATTTTTTATCGACACCTACCTGGATTTTAAATTCACTGAAAGCAAGACTGTCCCATTGAAAAAGGAAAAGTCCGTTTTCTTCAAAAGTAAATTTGTCAGATGGCAAGAGCAGCTTGATATCACTAAGCCTGATCACGTTCGATTTGGCTTCGTTATTCTTTTCCTTTAGTTCTTCAATATCATTTTCAGGATCAACAGTAGCAATAATCTGGTATTTGCCCATCAGCTGGTCTTCGGGGAGTGTGTACTCAAGATCAAAAGTGATAATCTCTCCTGGAGCCATTACACGGGCTGTCGGCAAGGCAATCACTGATTTTCTCATCGGCTGCTTGACATTGTAATACTGTACCTTTGTTGAGACATCCTGGACTATGTCTCCACCTGCATTAATTAAATTTAAACGCAAGCGAAGTTTTTCACCACGAAGTGCATGTTTCGGCAGTACCTGCACAGTTTCCCACCTCAAGTCGGGAGGATCAAATTTTAGTGGTGAAATTATGCGTTTTCCGGAAACTATAACTCCTGAGGCCAGGTGTGTTTTTGCCACTTCTACATCCTGTGGCGAGGCAATGTAAAAAAGTCGCTCATCACCAGAGCTGGTGTTTAGCAAAATACGCTTGAATCGGGAGTCCCAGATACGAACTGCAATTTGATAACGACCGGTATTTTCCAAATCAATCTCATGCAGCACCTTTGCTGTATCGCCTGCCTGAATAGTATAAACTTTGCGGTGACGCTTTTTCTTCAATTCCGTGCCGTCAACATTAACTGTTATTTCAATACCTGCATGTTTTGGAGACTTGCCTTGATTTTGTATAGCAGTTTGGATCAGCTGTTTATCGCCCAGTTTAGGACAGGACGGATTGGTGACAGATTTGAGAATTGAGTCCGGAGAATCAATGGCCATATCCGGACCGTCAGGCAGGGGGCATGTTTTGGAAAGCACAATTGCGATTATTTTCAGACCAGTAACCTGATCTGCCTGCAAACTGGTTGGAAAATTAAGAGCTATTATTCCGAAGAAAACGTAATTCAGCAGAAAAAACCGGAACATTTTTCAACATTTAAATTGGGTTTTATGGCGTATACACTCATTTCTCAGATAGAGAATTTATTTGGGAAAGAATTTCCGGAATATGGGGATCAGTCTAGAAACACCATCTGTTAAGGAGGATGTGTTTAAAAAAAATCAGACTCAACTTGCTTTTAACATGGCCGATTCTTCTTCTTGTTCCTCACCTCTCTGCAGATTGTACCAGTCAATTATGTTCTGATCGAAGTTTTCATGCCTAGTGCAATGAATTGCACCATGCTGCTCTACTTGTACGATTGTTATGAGACGCAGCCGTGCCATTTCCAGCAATGCCATGAAGGTTATAATGAACCATAACTTTGATTTGTCGCCTGCAAACAATTCTTCAAAAAGGCAGTGCTGTTTTTTCATCAAAATCAGAATCATTTCTTCAATTCGATCCTCAATCCTTACAGTTTCTGCTTCAACTAAATGCCTGGTTTGTTTAGGAAGACGTTTCATTACCCGTTCAAAGGCTTCCATTAACGTAGATACGGAAATGTCTTCATATTCCGGATCAACTTCTTCAGAATCGCCAACTAACTCAACGTTTTCAGGTCTCTGAAAAACATCACGTCCTAAAATATCCAGCGAGCCAAGCTCAAAAGCTGCATCCTTATAATGCTGATATTCCAGCAGTCTCCTGCGTAGAATTTCTTCCGGGTCCTCTTCTTCAATTTCTTCAAGATCTTCCGGAGCACGGGGAAGCAGGTGCCTTGACTTTATTAATATCAACATGGCCGCAATTTCCAGGAATTCTCCTGCAAGATCAAGATTGATTGAATGCATGATCTCAACATATTCCAAATATGAGGTGGTTAATTCAGAAAGACGAACCTCCTCAATTGAAACTTCTTTTATGCGAATAAGATGCAGAAGCAAATCCAGCGGGCCCTCAAAAAAAGGAAATTTAATTTCCAGGGGATTTTCCGGATTTGGAAATATTTTGGGGACATCAATGCTGTTATGCTCACCTTCCATGGCTTCCAAACTCATTTTTCGAAGTAAAAAAGGGGAAAATTATTCCTCAACACTTTCCGGTTGCTCTGAAAGTTTGGGGATTCCCAGATCTTTCTGTACCTGGTCTGATACCTTATTAAGTTCTTGTGCTTTTCTGTAACGGGAGCTTGCACGCTGATTAACTTTTTCTAAATCTTTTTGTGTACGAATGATGGTTGGTCGAATGAAAATCAGAAGATTTATTTTCTCGAATTGATCCTGTTTACTGCGGAAAAACCAGCCGATCAGAGGCAGATCTCCAAATCCGGGTATCTTGCTCTGATTACGTGCAACTTTTTCTTTTATTAATCCTCCAAGGACAATGATCTCACCATCTTCTGCAATAACAGAGGTTTTGATCGTTCTCTTAAAAATAGTTATTGCTTCTACTCCAGGATTAACTACATCGCTTGATTCCTGGGCAATATCGAGTCGAATACTGCTTTCTCCACTGATTTGCGGTTTAATTTCAAGTTTAATACCAACTTCCTTATATTGGTATTCTTTTGTGGAAATGTTGCTTGCGCTAATGACAGTTTTTTCTGAGACAGGAACAACTGAAACAACGTTAATGTTCGGGACTTCGCCCTCCTGTGGGTTATTGATAATCATCAACTGCGGGTTTGCAAGAACATTCACATCATTATTATCCTGAACTGCTTTCACAAATGCCCCGAAACTGAAAAATTCCCTTCCACCCAGGCTTATTGTATTACCGTTCAAGACACCGATTGTTGAACTATCTGCAGCAACTGCAGCGGTTCCACCGGTAGTTGCGTCTCCGGTAAATGCCCCTCCTCCAGGGAAACCTCCTGTAATCACACGGCCGCTATTAGTTGCCCCGGCAGCTTTCCAGTTGATTCCTAAATCCAGACTTTTTGTTAATGAAACTTCCATCACAAGTGCCTCTACATATACCTGCATTCTTGGCACATCAAGATCGCTTATTATCTGATCAAGTGTTTTGAATGCGTCTGCTGGGGCAAAAATAAGCAGGGAGTTGGTTGCTTCATCTGCGCTGATTGAAATTTCAGATTGATTCCCTGCATCTGCAATATTTGCCTGTTGCCCTTCTTCCGGTTTTTGTTCCACATCTTTCCGGGCAACTTCGGTAATTTTTCCGGTAACCTCTTTAAGCATAACAGCAAGGTCTTTTGCAACTGCATGCTGAAGGTGATATAGCTTAAAATTACTTTGAATTTTCCCGCTTTCCTGGAAGACATCCAACTGCTTGATTAATGATAATATTCGTTCAATTTCCAGCCTTCCAGCGATAATAATTAAAGAGTTCAGACGTTCTTCTTCAATTATTTTTACGGGACTTGATTTCGTGGTTTTACCTTCACCTTTGCCAGCAATAATTTGGTCCGAAAAAATTTTCGTCAACAGGCTGGCCATTCTTTTGGCAGTAGTGTATTTCAGTTGAACCAGTTTAAGTTGAATTTCACCGGAACTTCCCTGCTCGGTATCAAGTTTTTGAATCAGCTGAAGAACTCGGTCAGTTGCCAGTCGGTCCGCGATGATAATAAGTGCGTTCAGCCTGGGTTCCGCAATTATTTTGACAGGACTTCCTGCAGCGGTATCTCCTTCACCTTTTCCAGCCACAATCTTATCCGCGAAAATCTTTGAGAGCAATGGAGCCAATGTTGTGGCAGAAGCATATTCCAGCAGCTGAAGTTTTATTTGGCGGTTACCCCTTGGTATATCAAGTTGGTTTACCAGTTCTATTATTTGCCTGGTTGTTACAGGATTTGTAATGATAATCAGTGCATTAAAAGGTGCAAATGGCACAATTTTAATTGAGGCGGTTTTTGGAAAAACTGTTGTAATGAGGGGAACAAGTTTTGTCGCTTCAGAATATTTCAGTTCATGAATAGTAGTGGTTGCACCTTCTACCGGGACATCAACCTGCTCAATCAATTCAACAATCTCGTCAGTAATCTCTCGATCTGCGATGATAAATAGTGAGTTCAAGCGTGCCTCAATCAGGAGCTTGAATTGGGCAGGCTTGCCTTTCCGGACCAGGCTGGAAAACAATTCTGAAACTGTTTTGTGAATTTCTGAAACGTCATTGTGCACTATTTGCTGCAAAGTGACTATCTGCTCAATTCCTTCCGGTAGTGATGTGTCGAGCAATCGGATCAGTTCCACTATTCTGCTTACGTTTGATTCAACATCTATAACAATCAGCGTGTTCAAAGGCTCGTATGCCAGGAGAGCGCCTGTTTTGGAAAAAATAGGCTGCAGAGTTGCCTGAATGCTTTTCAAGTCGGCCTGTTTTATTGGTATGAGGCGCATCACATAGTTGCCTCCTTTTGCCTTGAATGTATCTCCATCACGCGAAATTGGCAGTCGCGAGAAACGTGCTTCTGATGCAGGAAGAATTTCGACAACATTGCTTTTGTCTTTGCGAACCATTGTAAGTCCCTGACTGGCAAGTATTTTTTCAAAAAAGAAAAAAGCATCCTCCTGAGTTACTTTGAAATTACGAGGGGCTGTGATGGACATTTGCCCACGCAGATTTTTCTCTTCATAAACAAAAACAGTTCCTGTTTTTTCTGAGATGATTTTGATGAATTCTTTGAGGACAAGTGTTTGTGGAAGATTTATTGTTACCTTGGATTTATTAGACTTTTTTGCTGCATCGACTTCAATGGGCAGAGTGAAGTGAAATAAAAACAGGAACAGCAAGAACAGACCTTTATGGAACGGGAATCCAAGGTGCCATTTGGAATTGATAGACAATCGGTGAATCATGCGGGTGAGATGGTAATTAGTTACTTAATTCTAACATGATTCAATGAATTTATAATCCATCTGGCTTGTTCTAAATCAGCTGGAGTGGTGATTTTTATATTATGCACTTCTCCTTCTACAGACGCAACTCTTTGGGGGGTATTTTCAAGCAGAGATGCATCGTCGGTAACTTCTGTATTTTTTGCCTTTGCCTTTGATGATGCGGCATATATCAGTTCAGGACGAAATCCCTGAGGGGTTTGAACGGAATATAATCCCCTCCGGTCTACAACATTGGTTTTTTCCTCAGTTATGCGGCGGACAGTGTCATTAATGGGCAGTACAGGAATTGCGGCATCATGCCTGTGTGTTGCGTCCAAAATGCGATCTATCAAATTTGAGCTGCAAAAAGGACGGGCTCCGTCATGTATCAATACAGCGTCAGGAATATTTTTTTCCTTCATAACCTCCACCAGTGCATTATGTACCGAGTCCTGTCTGCGCTTGCCACCTTTAACAAGGATAACTTCTTCAGGTATCAACTTTTTTATCAATTGATGATCCTGGAGAGATGCTGCCAAATAAATCTTCCGGATTCTTGAATGCTTTAAGAATGGTTCCAGGCTAGTCTCAAGTATTGTACTTGTTCCTAAGGGAAGAAGCAATTTATTGCGATTCTCTCCCATGCGAGAACCTTTCCCTGCAGCAACTATAACAGCAACGGCATGCTCTCCAGTCATTTGAAGCAATTCAGTTTAAATTTTGAAAACAATAATGACTTTCTTTTTATACATCTCTAAGTTTCTTTTGGACAGACTGAAAAAGTATAACAGCAAAAGCACAGAAAAAAATGGTTGATATGTTTTCTTAAACAATATTAGCAATATATCGGACTTGTAAAAAAGATCATACAAACTAAAATATCACTGAGCAAGCTACTGAAATTTTTTTTAATATATTCTTCTGATGCTTATAAATTTAAGTATTAACCACAAATTCAAATAACGAAATATGTCTGAAAATACAGCATTTATTGGACTAGGTGTGATGGGTTATCCTATGGCAGGATTCTTAGCCAAAGCCGGTCATAACGTAACAGTATATAACCGCACCACCTCTAAAGCAGAGAAATGGGTAAAGGAGTATGGAGGTAAACTTGCCCTGACTCCTGCAGAGGCTGCAAAAAATGCAGCTTTTATTTTTGCATGTGTAGGTAACGATGATGATTTGCGCTCCGTTACCACGGGTAAAGATGGTGCTTTTTCCGCAATGAATTCCGGAGCAATGTTTGTAGATCATACAACTGCTTCGGCCAAAGTAGCACGTGAATTGTCTGATGCTGCCAAAAAACTTGATTGCACTTCGCTTGATGCTCCCGTTTCTGGAGGCCAGGCCGGGGCAGAAAATGGAGTCCTGACTGTGATGGTGGGAGGTGATCAGAAAAGTTTTAAAAGAGCAGAACCGCTTATTCGTAATTACGCAAAAATGATAAAACTATTGGGGCCTGCAGGATTTGGTCAGCTCACTAAGATGGTTAATCAGATTTGCATTGCCGGTCTTGTACAAGGCCTTGCTGAAGGGATTCATTTTGCAAAAGCAGTTGGATTGGATGTAGAAGCAGTGATAGAAACCATTTCCAAAGGTGCAGCCCAATCGTGGCAAATGGAGAACCGTTATAAAACCATGAACGATAACTTTTTTGATTATGGTTTTGCGGTTGACTGGATGCGCAAAGATTTAGCAATTGCACTGGAAGAGGCACGTGCAAACCAGGCTCATCTGCCTGTAGCAGCATTGGTTGATCAATTTTATTCAGAAGTGCAGGCTCTCGGGGGGAATCGATGGGATACTTCCAGTTTAATTGCACGGTTGGAAGCGATGAAAAACGGAAATGGCAGCAAAAGTAAATCATGAATGATTTTGAAGGAAAAATTCTGATTGATGGTAAATAGCATCTCCTGAATCAGCAGAAACCATTGAAGGTTAGTGGGTAATAACAACAACCTCTGAGAGAGGAATTTCCCGGAAAAAATTGAATGTCTTATTTAGGAGCATGAAGATAAACTTACT
>ENA-UPTF01000990-UPTF01000990.1-marine-metagenome-genome-assembly--contig:-NODE-990-length-18900-cov-3.209265_pt1 | contig 18900 bp, 12 predicted proteins | sample MGYA00238166_ERZ767019 | MGnify/ENA primary metagenome ERZ767019 (study PRJEB28930, sample SAMN06266391) | marine metagenome | isolation source: Sea water from 250 m depth | place: Atlantic Ocean | study...
GCACGTCACGACGGTACGACACTTCACCCTGCAGTGAGATACCGGTGGCGCCTATCTCGGTGTTGAAACTCACTCCGTAAAGTTGGATGTCTTCCGGATATTCGAATATGTAACGTGCTGTACCGGGGTAAAGCTGCGGAAGCTGTGTCTGGATAGCGTTCAACTGGCCTGCGAAACCAGCGCGTTGAGCGGTTAGCGAAGCCTGCTGGGCCGCCAACTCTGTCTGCTGAGCCAAGAGCCCTTCCTTCTGGCCGACAATCGTTGCCTGCTGCGTTTTTAGTCCGACCAAATCCGGGCTGTTGGGATCCGCCGCCTCGAGTTGGGCAATAGCCCCGTTCACTTGAGCCAAGCCGGCCTCGGCCTCTGTCAGACCGCCTTCGACCTGGCCCAAACCGCCTTCGACCTGGCCCAAACCAGCGTCGATCTGGCCAATACCGGCCGTGATAAGATTGATCGTTGGCTGCAACTCTCCAAGGATGTCGCGCCCGGTCATGGCGCTTATCACCGGCAGGCGGCTGTGATAGTTGATGAAGTAAAAGCCAAACTCCGTGTCATTGAGCCCCTCAGCGAAATAGCGTGCGGCTAGACCGAACTGCCCACTGTCGCTGGCCCGGTTACTGCGCCCACGCGGAATCGCAGCTGCGCCCGAGGGAAGGAACGGCGCATTCGCCGCGCTAGGTGGCAGGGCCGGGTTGAACAATGGACTTGAGATGGTTGGCACCCTAGCGGGTTCTCCCTCAAGCAAACCGTAAAGCGGATTGTCTATGAAACTCTCCATGTTGGGCTGGCCGAAGCTGCCGAAGCCAATCATGGCATACTGACCGCCCGGCCCGACAAAATCCTTCGTGCTGAAGTAACTGCCGGCGGGGTCGATCTCCATCTCCTCCTGCTTGAACTGGTAAAAGCCCTCCAAAGTAAGGTTGTCGCTTGCCTGCAGGGACACCGATAGAAGCGGCACCGGTCGCAACGCCTCGCGCAACTCCGAACCGGGGATGCGAAACTTGGTCACATCGATCGGGTTGATGACATTGATGCCGTTCTGGATAAACGTGCTCTCCCCCCAACTCAGCACCTGATTGCCCAGGCGGATGTTCACCGGTACGGAGGTTGGGAGATCGTACGAGATGTAAGCGTCAAGCAACTCCATATCCCGGCCAACCTCGCGCTTGGCCTTGTCGCTCAACGGGCTGTCGCCCCGAATATTCTCGAAATCGACAAAGTACGTACCGCGCAAAAACAAGCTCATATCCTGCAATTGCTTGAAATCCACTTCCAGGTCGTGGGTGCCCTTGGCCACGTTGGAAAACAGTCCCGAATCGTAGTTGAGGTTGGCATCGTCACCGTTGACTGAGTAACGCGTACCACCATTGGCAATGCCGATGTTCCCGGGGTCAGCGTCCGATGTTCGCAAGGATGCTCCGTAGCTCAGCGTCGTATCGAGGTTGCCCTCGATGGCGTCGTTCTCGAACTCCACCGCCTGGGTCGTCATAGCCACCGCGGCAATTGCGGACAAAGCAAAACGACAGGTTGCAGGGAATTCGCCATTGATTCTGGCGATTGGGTTGCTCATTGGAGAAGGCATCGTGACACATCATGCCTCAAATGCACGTAAAAAATTGCAGTTTTTTGAATGGTTTGCACCCTATATCCGCACAGCTGTTTGTCACACCTATTGGCCAAACAGACGCATAGAGAAATCCGGGCGAAATGGTTGACCAGTTCGAGGTTGCACGGGATGCTCTCGCCGATGAATCGACTTATTCTTTTGCCTCTTTTTTTAGCTCTTGGCCAACCGGCTATGGCGCAATCCTTAAAAGAATTGCCCGGCAATCTTCGAGCCGTTCTCGAAAACACAAAACCACTCGCAACGCCCCGAAACGGTCGACTGCCACTTTTCGTACTGCCCATCAGCGGCTCACTCTCCTCCTTGCCGGATGACCAGGCGGAAAAGATATTGAACGACTTGGCCAAGCGGGGCATCGGCTATTCGGTGAACTGGAATCACGGTTCATTTGAGGCGTCGCTGAAGGAAGGGTTGCGAATCGGCGAAATGCAGCAGCGCTTGGGTAGGATGGTTTCCGTCCATGCCACTGGATGCCTTTACTCTTTCTTTGACGGTACCGACACAACCCAGCACATGGATGCCGATGGCAAGCCTTTTGCCGAGATCTCGTTCGGTGGTACGATGGGCTGTCCCTTTGCAATCGAGCATCGGATCCCGATTATCCGGCAACGCGTCGAATCGTTCCTGAAGCAATACAAGTCTGCCGGCATTGATGTCGATTTCATCTTTGCAGACTGGGAAATCGACGGTCCCATCGAGTGGAACGGTGCCTGGGCCAGTTCGAAGCGATGCCGCCGTTGCCGCGAACATATGCCGGGCATCGATGATTTCCGCAAATTCCAAGCCAAGCTGCGGGCAATCCGAAGCGATCTGCAACGCGAAGCGTTTGGCGACAATGTCACCCGTTATTTCCCGGAAGCGCTTGTTGGCAACTATGCCGTAAACCCACACAACGGCTACCGTTACTGGTACGACTACTTTGAACGCGAAACTCCAAATGCACCTGCTCTGAAGGATCAACGTGCGCGATACCGCGAGTGGTTCCACGAGTTTGAACGCTGCGGATACACGTTTGCGATGCCGGTAGTTTACACATGGTATCCCACTTTCGGTTGGTACGACTTTGAGCCAAAGGATTATCGCTGGTTTTACAACATGATGCTGGTCGCCTCGAATGCTGGCCAACATACCTCACAGCAGACACCGATCATTCCATTTGTCCACTGGCACACCACCGCGCCCCCGAACAATCCCGACCCGTCCGTGGAACAGTTTAGCAGGCAAAACTATCAGGAACTTCTCTGGCACATGCTGTTGCGCGGACACGACACGTTTTTCCTCTGGTGCACCGGCCAGGAGTTGGCAACAGAAATCCAGCTGGTTCATGACGTTTACCGCGAAAGTTTGCAGTACAACGGTTTTATCAATCGCGGTGTGCCGGCCCTGTTTGAAGTGCCCTCGAAGCCCGGCCCGGTCGTGTCCGGCCTGCGACTAGGTAACCGTGTGCTGACGCGGAGAACCGATTTCGGGACGGAGACAAGGAACGAAACTTTGGCCTTGGCTGGTGGGGGTGAAGTCTCCGTAGCCTCCAAACGCGGGATGCAAATCCTGACCGTTGAAAAAAAGCCAAGACACCCCGGCATTCTGAAAGACCACAACGGCAAGCTACGTTTTCCGATCGGTTTCTATGAGTTCCCAGGTAACAAGGAAGAGCTTCAAAGAATGGCTCAGAGTGGCATCAACCTTGTCCGATGCAGCAACCGGGCCTCCCTCGATTCGGCACACGCGCAAGGAATGATGGGCTGGGTGCCGCTCAGTGTCCAACAGGGGGCAACACCGGGGTTGCGGAAACAAATTGAGACTCTGCGGAACCACCCTGCCTTGGCCGTATGGGAGGGTCCGGACGAAATCGTATGGACATTTACCGCATACAGCTTTCTCAAGGAGCGAGCCGGCTTCACCCGTGAAGATTGGAATAACCAGATACCCAAGGCTGTAAATTATGCCAAAAAAGAGGGAGACAAAGTCATCACAAAGATGAACGAAGGCATACGGCTCGTCCAGGAGCTGGACGAACGAGACCTGCCTTTCTGGGTAAACGAAGCCGCTGACAGCGACGTGAAATACGTTCGGGATTACATCGACTCCATCGACATCACCGGCTGCGATTACTACGCCGTTCGAAAAGCCGGCACCGACCTGCAAAGTATCGGGCGATTGGTGGATCGTTGGGATGCAATCGGTCGTGGCAAGCCGGTCTGGATGGTTCTGCAGGGGTTCTCATGGCACAAGATTAAAGCCGGACGCAAGCGTCTTTATCCGAGCTATCACCAGTCAAGATTCATGGCCTATGACGCCATTGCGCACGGTGCCCGCGGCATCCTCTATTGGGGAACACAAACCATCGACGATCCATTTTTTAGGGAATCACTCTACGCCTTGACCGCCGAGTTAGGCGAACTCGAAGCACTTTTAGTAGGTGCCGATCAGACCGTTGAAGTGGCAGTCATCGACGATCTTTTTGACGCACCGGGAATCGGTGTTCGAGGCACGCTGAAAAGCAACCAAGCCGATTATCTCTTGATCCTGGTCAACGAAGACGATCACCGACATCTCGGAGTCGATGTCACCGAACTGGAGGCATTGAACGGCCGTACGCTTCACCTGCTTTACGGCGACGAAAAAATCGTCGTTCGAAAAGGAGGCATTGTCACCCGGATGCAGGCCCATGAGGTGAAGCTATTTTGCACCAACCCACGTTATGAAACCAAGCGAACCAAGGGCCGCGATTACGTGGACGCCGTAAAGTAACCCGTAAGCACTCTGAAGTCCCATCCGGGAATGAATTGACCCCTTTACCCCTTTAGAGGGATGCTCGCTCTCCATGAGCCGGCTTCTCCTTTTCCTTCTATTCATTGCCATTGGCCAAGCGACCAACGCCATGGCTAAGCGACCCAACTTGCTGATTGTTATGGCCGACGACTGCACGTACAACGACCTTCCACTATACGGCGGCCAAAACGCGAAGACGCCAAACATCGATCGTCTGGCCAGCCAGGGGCTCACCTTCAATCGCGCCTATCTCGCCGAGGCAATGTGCCAACCATGCCGTGCCGAGTTGATGACCGGTCAGTACCCACTACATAACGGTTGCGCGTGGAATCACTCCGCCAGCCAGCCAAGCGTCAAGAGCATGCCGCACCACCTCGGCGCACTGGGCTACCGCGTGGGCATCGCCGGCAAGGTGCACGTGAAACCGGCGGCGGCGTTTCCGTTCGAAAAAGTCGGCGGCTTCGATCCTAATTGTGTTCGTAATCCCACCCGACCCCACGAACTCAACGGCATCAGCGGTTTTATGAAACGCGACAACAATCAACCATTCTGCCTCGTTGTCGCTTTGGTGGAACCGCATGTGCCTTGGGTAATGGGCGACCCGTCGCAATACCCACCAGCCAAACTCAAGCTGCCGCCGAACATTGCAGACACGCTCCGCACCAGACAGGACTTCGCCAAGTACCTCGCTGAGATCACCTACATGGACAGCCAGGTCGGCCAGATTCTCGACACGCTCAAGGCAAGTGGCGCAGAGGAAGACACCCTTGTGCTGTTCACCTCCGAGCAGGGGTCGCAGTTTCCCGGCAACAAATGGACGAACTGGAACACCGGAGTACACACTGCGCTGGTCGCCCGCTGGCCAGGTCAAGTGCCAGCCGGTAAACGTACCGACGCCCTTGTTCAGTATGCTGACATTTTGCCAACGCTCGTTGATGCAGCCGGGGGCAAGCCGTCACTGCATCCCTACGATGGCTCGAGTTTTCTCTCGGTGCTGCACGGCAAAACCGGTGTGCATCGGCAATTCACTTACGGCATACACAACAACATCCCGGAAGGGCCACCCTACCCGATCCGCTCCGTGAGTGACGGTGAGTACCATTACATTCGAAATCTTTTGCCGGATGAGATCTACATCGAGAAACACCTCATGGGCACACGAGGCACAGGTCAGCTCAACAATCCGTACTGGGCCACATGGGTTTGGGATTCGTGGAACTCGCCGCGTAGTTACAACCTGGTCAAGCGTTACATGCACCGACCGGCCGAGCAGCTTTATCGCGTCGCCGCCGATCCGTATGAAATGAAAAACCTGGCCAACGACCCGGAGGAAGCCAAGCACTTGGCCAAGCTGCGAAAAGAATTGGATCGCTGGATGAACACGCAGGACGATCCCGGCGCGCCGGTCGACACGCCCAAGGCCATCCAAGCCTCAAAAGCCGGAAACCACCTCCACGGCAATCCAACAACGCAATCGACCAGATAAAAGACCGTAGTCTACCTTCCTACCCTATTGAATTCTGCCAACCGCTTGGTCGTGCCTGACTTCAGCCATTGCAACTGCAGCGGGCACGAATACTCTCCACCTCATCCTTTTGAGTCGATTCGCCGGACCACGTGCTGACACCTTTGAAATCCAGCATCACAGGCCAGACAACTCCTCCCATTTCCTGGGCACGCAGCAGGCACGCCCGCCGATGGCCCGGCCGGGTGTAAACCAGCATGCCCCCACCGCCACCTGCGCCGCAGGTTTTGCGCCCAAGTATATGCTCCTCAAGGTCGCGACAATACTTTCGATGCACGCTACTGTCACAACTGGCATGGAGACGATAGAGATTCTCACAAGACCGGTTGAGGTTGTCGATGTAGCCTGCCATATCGCCACACTCCAGGGCCGTCACCATCAAGTCCGCGGAAACCCGCAGGGAAACTAGGGCACTAAAAGTCGCTGAGTCTTCCATGCCGTAGGAGTCGAGAATATCCTGATGAATGTTCCCAGAAACATGGGCTTCGCTAGTATAGATCATGAGTGAATTTTGCTCTAGATCCATAAGTGTGTCGTTGGAGATCTTCAGAGGATGATGAGTAACCCCACCGCCCTTATTGTACTCCAATTTGTTGATGCCACCCAAAGCGGCTGCGAAAGAATCTTGACTACCTCCAGGATAACCCAAATCCCTGCGTTCAATGTCATTGGCAACCTGTGCCGTCTCACTCGGTGTCCGAACCCGGCCAAAGGCATGATCCAATGCGGCAACCACTGCCACTCCAAGGGCACCACTGCCACCCAGACCCGCACCAGCCGGTACATCAGACTCCGTAACAAGCAGTATGGACTCATCCTGCGGAACCAACCTTCGAATGAAGCCTTGGAGAAAATCCAGTCTGCCCTCGGGTAGAACTGAAATTGAATCAGCAGTGACACCCTGCCGAAGGTCCTCCGAGTAAATGGTGACTCCATCGCCCGACGATAAACGATCAACGGAGGCAAACACATGCCGGTTAATCGCAAAGTTCACGACAGTGCCACCCTGCTCAACTGAGAAGGGAGGCGCATCGGTGCCACCCCCAGCGGGGTCAACGCGGACAGGTGCTCGACTGCAAGATTTCAAAATGATGAATTGTCTCGAGGAGGTTCAACTTACTTCAGGTTAAAACAATCTATTGAGCTGTGATCTCCCGGCATAAATCCACCATGTATTTAAGATTGTCGGGAGGAGCGGGAGGCGCCACCGAACAAGCTGAGGAAAGGATGAACCCATCCATCTCCATCGCCGCCCCGAGAACCTGAGTTACATCCTCCTTGACCTTGGATGTATCACCACGCAGCAGAGTGTTCACCGGGTCAATATTGCCCTTAATGAAAATTCGTCCCTTGAGCAAGTGAACCGCCTCAGTAATGTCAACATCCCCCAATGGCGGCGGATCCAAGCACTCAATGCCGCTCACACCTGCCCGGCAAAGAAGATCCAACCGGTCCCCGATCGCCCCGCATGTGTGCGTGTAGATGGGTTTACCCTCCTCGCGGACCGCCTTGGCCAAACGACCCTCGAACGGCAAAATAAACTCCTCATACATGTCGGGACTCAAAAAACCGCTGCCAGCAAACGGGCTACTCACCTTGATGGCATCCGCACCCCGCCGAACTTGGGCCACAGCAAGGGCGATGGACCAATCAGCTGTTCGATCCATGATTTCCAGTGATCGCTCCGGATCGTCCAGCAAGGCCATCAGACCCTCCTCCATTCCAAGGATATTGAGGAAATGGTCGAACGGTGCACGCACCTCCCCGTGCACGGAATAGTCGTCACCAACACGATCGATAACCCGGTCGAGGGTGGCAAACACATGATCCTCGAACCCCTCCGGATCAGTGATCGGAAGCGTTGCCTTGCTGGCTTGAAAGGCAACAAAGCTTTCGGGTGCCCAAGAAAGCAAATTCTCTAGATCAAGTTCCTCCATAGTGGGACGGGTAAACTCGGCAGAGGGCTTGTAGTAGGCGTCGTCATCACGGGTGCATTCGATCCTCGAACCATCTGATATGAACAAAGTCGGAGTCTCTCCATCATAATCGGTCCGCTCCACAAGATTCATAATCCCGTCCACCCGACCCGGCTTGTGACAGAGGATGCCATCAAAATCATAAAGCTCCCGCATACGCACAAGGCAATCGGCCCAAAGTTCGTTGTCCGTGAAATAATCAATCGGATGAACACCTGTATTGATGATGGTGTGACCATTGGCCATCTGGCACATGACCGGCGTCCTTTCCGGCCTTTGCAGGTTCATGGCCGCTGCAACAATTTCCTTGGAAGTCATGGCAAGTTAACCTTTCGACTGGCTAGCATTCAACGAAGCGTTGATTAAAATCAGAAAACTCATGATGTCTTGTTGGATTCTCTCGGGTAAATGGCCTTGAAAAGTTCAACGGCATCCGCAGCATCGGCACCATACCCATCCGCACCGATTTCATCGGCAAACATCTCACTGACAGGAGCCCCTCCAACGCAAATTTTGACGTGATCCATTCCCTCCTCCTTAAAGGCATCAATCACAATCTTCATGTAAGGCATTGTCGTGGTGAGTAGCGCGCTCATTCCCACGATTCCCGCGCCATGCTCCCTGGCTGCCTTAACAAAGGCTGCCGCTGACTGGTCTACACCCAAGTCGACCATCTTAAACCCAGCGCCCTCTCCCATCATACACACCAGGTTCTTGCCAATATCGTGCAAATCCCCCTTGACCGTCCCCATAACAATCGTAGCAGTTGAAGTCGCCGCCCCCTCCTTAATCAAGAGCGGCTTTAGGACAGCCATCCCAGCCTTCATGGCACGCGCCGCAATCAGCACCTGAGGCACATAAATCCGATTGCGCTTGAAGTCCTCCCCGACAACGCTCATAGCCGCGATGAGTCCTTCCTGAAGAACCTCTTCAACATCACGGCCCTCTGCCAGGGCTGCCTTGGTCAACTCCTCTACTTTGGGCGCCTTTCCCTCATAGAGAAACTGGTTCATTATCGCATAATCCGGCATGGTTTTTCTCAATGGCAAGCGCCCTTGTGGAGCCACTTGGTACAATCAAATCGGCTTAATGAAAAGAGGAAGCATCGCGTATCGTGGCATACAAACAAACCTGTCCATTGTTTTGAATTACCCATCCGAGACCCTGCGACATGGCAAACTCTACGTTAAAACAGTCCTCTCACTCAACCACACCGAGTAGCATTTGGCCGATGGTTCGAACGGCGGCTTCGTCGCCTTGAAGATGAATGGTGCGGTGGATGTGGTTGGCGTTTTCGCCTGGCTTTAGCGCCAATGCCGGTGAGGAGGATTCCAACTCATAAAACGGGCCAAGCGGCTTGACCCCTGGACTCGGCGGCCCGTCGTTGTAGCTGTTCACCGCATCACCCTTGAACGGTTCATCCTGCAGTTCCCACATGGAGTTGACGTAATCAGTTGCCCCTTCCGGCTTGGTGTATTGCACGATGGTCAGCAACTGCCGCGTGGCGTCATAACTGCCGAGCACTGCCTTAGCGCGTTGCGGGGTCAGACCAATTTTGCTGCGATACTGGCCGTCACCGGAAAAGCGAATCACTCCTTCAGCCACCTTCAGCCGATCGGCCGGTACGGTGCCGAAGTAGTCGGCGTTTACTATCGGGCCAAGCTTGGCTTCGTCGCCCTCGACATACGGCACCAACACGGTCGTCTTCTCGGAATGCTTGTACATGCCGAGAATCCAGATCGACAGCAACCCGCCCTGCTTCGTCCAAGCGACGTCGCCGGTGTTGGTCAAAATATTTTCCGTCTCGTAGGCAACAGCGTTGATGCCCTCCGGCAAATCCGCGCCGATCAGGTCTCTAATCTTCACGCGGTCGTACAACCGCACGGTACGATCAATCCGTATGCTAAACTCAGTGTCGGAGTAGTTTTTGATTTTCGCCTCATGCCGAAACGTCACGGCATCGGCAGACTGAGCGGTCACCTTGTACGGCGTGGTGTCGATCACCGCAGGCGTTTGCCAATGCTCGAGATCAAACGGATCATCCTTTTTGAAGAAGATGGAAAACTGGCCGCCTTCCGGGCCAAGCCAAAAACGGTCCTCGCCACCGAAGGCGTTGATGTGCGGACCAAATTCGCCGGCGGCGATTAGGTCGTAATTGATCCAGCCATGGCTTTGGCTTTCGCCTCCGCCGACGGTGCTCGTCATCACGCGCCCTTGGTAAGCAGGCACAACAGCGACCTGTGGCGACCCACCCCCTTGACCAAGAACGATGACCTCAACATGTTTTTTCAGGAATGCAACATCCTCGGAAAAGTTCATTTCTTTCTTGGGTTGATTGCAGCCGGCTTGGCCAAACGCCAGCAACACAGTGAAGGCGGCAAATAGGAGCTTACCCGTGTTCATGATACTGTGAGATGACGGGTCATCGCCCAGTGCGCTTGGCTGGAGCCGGAACCGGCGGCTGGATTTTCGGGATGGGCCTGGGTTCGTTGTCCGGAACGATCAACTTGGGTTCCTCGCCGTTTTTTTTGTTCGATGGGAGGTCATCCGGCCGCGTGAGCTTGAAGCCGCCCATGACGAAGATTTCCCCATCCTTGAAGCCCAACCGCGGTCGGTTGGCGGCGATGAGATAGTGGCGGCGTATGTTGATCTTTCCATCGGCATCGATCACGGAGTAGTTGTATTCCCTAGCCCCGGTCTGGCAGAGCACGTGCAGGTTGCCCTTAGGATCGACCTGGGCCTTAGGTTGATTGAACGACACCATGGCACAAATCGGCAGCACCCGGTGCACAGTGCCACCGGGACCATCGTCCACCCGGGCGTACAGGCTCATTGCCTTGAGGTGCTTTGCCTGTTGGAGGACGTAGCGCCGGACCTGCCTTGGCTGGCCGGGCGGATCGCTCTTTTTTGGTGACAGGCCGAATGCCTGCTCCCAAAGAACGGTGCCGTTAGTGACATCAAACTTGACCGGCTTGGCGGTGAGTTCTTTGCCCCATTGCTTGATGACCACCTTGGCGGTAAGGGTGTAACGGCCGGCCCGCTCGAGTGCATAATACGGGGCTATATCGACCTCCTTTGTGGCTCGGATGGAGGACTCGACAGTGAAGCGCCCTTTCACGGGCGGCGGATCGGCGATGGGTACGATCTCCTCCCCGTCCTCAGTCTGGATCTGGAACTGCAACCAGTGGTCGTCCTCCCCAAATAACAGCGTTTGGCCGGAAAAATTGACGATCTTAAGCTTGGCCAACAGCGATTCGCGCGGCAGAAATCGGTTCTTCCCTAATTCAACAGTCACATCCACTTGCGCCTGCACGCTCGCTGCCAAAACCGAGAACAACAGGCATATAACGGCTACACGCCAAAATTTGGTGACGTTTGCAGAGCGAATCAAGTTCATCACGGAAAGTCTGACGCTTTGCCTGGCACAATTGATCAAAATGAAAACTGCCTGACGTAAGACTTGCGCTTGAGTTGCTCGAACCATTTGTCCTCGCGGGCTTGTTGCTCGGTCTCGAGCAGGGTTTGCTCGATCTGCCCGCGAACCTCGGCAAGGCTCTTGAGTTTGGCCCGACTCATCTCCTCGCACCGTAAAATGAAGCATCCCTGGGGCGTCACCACGACAGGACTCACCTGCCCTTGGCCAAGTGCGAAGGCGGCCTTTTCCAGTGCCGGAGCCAAGACTCCCCGCTGGATCCACTCGGATCGTAACCCTCCTGTGGCACGGTTTTGATCAGAATAGACCGAAGCAACCTCAGCAAAGGAATCGCCCGTCTGCAGGACTCGGTGAATCTCGTCAGCCAGTTTGCGGGTGTCTTCCGCGCCCCCGTGCTTTTTGTCATCGAGAAAAATGATCCGGAGCCGAATCTCGATGCCGGAGCGAAACGTATCCTTGTTGGCCACGTAATATTCCTCGATCTGTCGTGGGGATATGACAATGTTCACCTTCGATATGAACTGGCCTCGCATGACCATTTGAATGATTTTCTCCCGCTGATACCGTGCGAATTCCTCGTATGTCATGTCGCTTTGCTGGAGGGACTTGATGAGCGTCACCCGGTTGCCGTAATCGGTTCGGATGTCCTCCAGAATGCGCTGTTCGATGATGGACTCGGGTAGTTTGTAACCCTTCTCCTGATACTCGATCAAAACCAGTTCGCGGCGAATCAGCGCCTCGAGAGTATCGGCCTGAAGCTGGGTATATTTCTGGCCAAAAAGCTGCGGTTGGCGGGCGTACTGGCGGCGCAGGAGTTCAGCCTCGCGACTCATAGCATCCGTCACCATTTGTCGGGTGATGATCTTGTCGTTCACCTCGGCAACGATGCTGTTTCGGCGGTCGGTGGCAGTCTGCCCCACCGCAGGACGTGCCAGCAGTACAGCGGTAAAAACAATGATTAATCGGCTCAGGTACCTTGTCATCGGCAGCGCGGATGCTAGGCCCGCCGAGTAAGGCGGGTCAAGCGGCGTCAAGCCTTCTTCTCAGATTCTGCCAGGGCCTCCCGCATAGTGTCCTCAAAAAAGAACTGCTCCTCGCCAAATGCCGGTTGCAAGCCCGAAAGCCACGTTGCCGTGGGATCGTACCTGGCGAAAAAGACGCGGTTCGCCCACTTGGGATCACGACCCTGCAGGAATTTCAGAACAAATACCTTCTCACCTGCCACTTGAGTGATGCCATCGATCAGCACCTTACCCGGCATTGCTGACATTGACGGGCCGCGCACGGTTCGGCACAAGCCGGCCACCTGGCTATACGCCTCGGTGAACACCTTGTACGCCCGGACCAGCGGCACCTCGAAGTAAGCCTTGGCCCCGGTGTCGCGCTCCACAAACATGTAGTACGGCACCATGCCAAGCTGCACCTGCCGTCGCCAAAGTTGCGCCCAGACATTGGCGTTGTCGTTGACCTTGCGAATGAGCGGCGCCTGGCAGCGGATCACCGCGCCGGCGTTAAGCACCCGCTCGACCGCATGCTGGGCCACCTTTGGCTCCAGTTCCCGCGAGTGACTCGAGTGGGCCATCAGCGCAAAATGCTTACCGGCCGCCCTTACCTCCTCGATGAGCCGCAGGAAATCGTCGGCATCCCCACCCTCGATAAATCGGTACGGCCAGTATGCCAACGCCTTTGTGCCGATGCGGATGCTGTGCAGGTTCGGCAAATTCGCCCTCAACAGCGGCTCGATGTAGCGGCGCAGCACTGGAGTTTTCATCACCATCGGGTCACCGCCGGTTATCAGCACGCTGCTCACCTGCGGGTTCTCCCGCACATAGTTCACCAGTTGATTCGCCTCCCTGCTCGCGAACTTCAGGTCGGCGTCACCGACAAACTGCGCCCAGCGAAAACAGTAGCTGCAGTAGGCGTGGCAGGTCTGACCCTGGCTCGGAAAAAACAAAACCGTCTCCTGATATTTATGCTGCATGCCACCAACCACCTCACCATCAAGCAATGGCACGTTAAGTTGCATTTGCCCGGCAGGATGCGGATTAAGTCTGCCTCGGATTTCATCCGCCGCCAGCTTGATCTCCGTCTCCGTAGCGCCCTTAGCCACAAGATCCCGCATGCGCCGGAAATCCTCCTCCTCGAGCATGCCGCGTTGCGGGAAGGTCAGTTGAAAAATAGGGTCGTTCGGCACGTCCTCGGGATCGATCAAGTGCTCGATCACGTAGTCGTTAACGCGGAACGGCAGCACCGCTGACACCGCCTGCATGTCGGTTAGCTGATCACGATTGAACCGCAGTTTCTCCGCGATCCGCGGAAGATCCCGCCGGGTGTTTGCCTTAAATTTCGTCATATTTGCTTTCAACAGGATATCTACCTCGTAACTCACTGTTTTTCGTAACTCACTGTTTTCAGAGAGTTTGATCGCTCTTTTTCCGAACGACTTGGCCAATAAATTCTATCCATTGCGTTTGTGTATACTAGCAAGATTTGATGGAATGAAAAGCCAATATTTCGTTCATTTACCACTTAAAAAACGCCAAATTAGTTTTAGCTTAGGCTTTGCACCTAAGGGTTGCGAGGCTACGTTCCCCCACCGTTTATAGCTATGAAAGGTCATTCTCTTCTATTGGTATGCCTAGTAAGCGCGTTAACAAACCCAGCCGCCACCGGCTTGGCCAAGAACGCCGATGGGCCAATCCGCGTGCTCTTCCTCGGCCACAATAGTGAGCATCACAACTCCAACGAATATTATCCGATGCTCTCCCGCGCGCTTGGCCGCGACGCGATTTATTTCGACTACGTGACATCCGTCGAGGAAGCGCTCGGCAATCCCGCACACTTGGCCAAGTTCGATGCCCTGCTGCTATACGCCAACCACGGCAGAATCGAGCCGCACCAATGGACCAACCTGAAGAACTATGTCGAGAACGGCGGCGGCTTCGTGCCGGTACATTGCGCGAGCTGGTGCTTCGGCAACGAACCAGGCTTCGATCAACTTGTCGGCGGGCGGTTCAAGAGCCACCAAGGCACGGAGTTTGCCGCCAAGATCGTGAAGCCGGATCACCCCGCACTTAAGGACGTGAAGGAATTCACCGCCTGGGACGAAACTTACTTTCACGCCAACCACAATCCGAAGAACCGCACGGTGCTGATGGTGCGTGACGCAATGAAAGGCGATCCGCATACCAAGCCGGAGCCCTGGACATGGGTTCGCACGCAGGGCAAAGGCCGCATCTTTTACACCGCATCGGGTCACGATCAACGCGTGTGGAACAACGACGGTTTTCATCAACTGCTCAAGAGCGGTATTCTTTGGGCAGTCGGCGACAAGGCCCGCGAGGGTTATGAGAAATTTCTTGCGAGTCGTGCACCTCTGAAATACGAGGAACGCGGCAACATCCCGAACTACGAGCGCCGACCCAAGCCGCTCCCCTACCAACTGCCGCTCTCGCCAAAGGAGAGCATGAAATACACGCAGGTGCCGGTCGGTTTTCGCATGGAGCTATTCGCCGCTGAGCCAAATGTCATCAACCCGATCTACATGACTTGGGATGAGCGTGGTCGGCTGTGGGTTGTCGAGTCGGTGGACTACCCGAACGAATTCAAGAACGGTCGCAAAGGCAACGACCGCATCAAGATTTGCGAAGACACTAACGGCGACGGCAGGGCCGACAAGTTCACCGTCTTCGCCGACGGCTTCAACATCCCAACCTCGATGACTTTTTCCCGGGGTGGCGTCATTCTCGCACATGCTCCAGAGTTTTATTTCCTCAAGGACACCGACGGCGACGACAAGGCCGACATTCGCGAAGTGCTCTTCACTGGATGGGGTGTAGGTGACACGCACGCTGGCCCGAGTAATCTGCGCTACGGTTTTGACAACTGGATTTACGGTACGGTCGGCTACGCACGATTCAATGGCACGATCAACGGCGAGAATCAAAACTTTGGCATGGGCGTATTCCGCTTCAGACCAGACGGCTCCGACATCGAGTTTCTGCACCAGTTCAACAACAACACCTGGGGAATGGGCTTCAACGCAGCCGGTGATGTCTTTGGCTCCACCGCCAACAACAACCCGACATTTTTCGGAGGTATTCCAGCGACCGTTTATAGCGGCGACAAAAAGATGAGTGCAAAAATGATCGCCGACTCGAGATACTTCCATCCCATCACACCGAATATCCGCCAGGTGGACGCCTTCAATGCCTACACCGCCGGCTGCGGACACGCCTTTGCCACCTCGGCGGCATTTCCGAAAAAATACCGCAACGGCACTGCATTTGTTTGCGGCCCGACCGGCAACCTGCTGGGAACCTATCGCATGGAGAAAAAAGGCGCCGGTTACGTCGCCAAGAACAGCTTTAGCTTCGTCGCCAGCGCCGACGAATGGTTCTCACCAATCGTCGCCGAGATCGGCCCAGACGGTCATCTTTGGATCGCTGACTGGTACAACTTCATCATCCAACACAACCCAACTCCGAGTCTAGGACGCGGCGGCTATGCCGCCCAACGTGGTCGGGGCAACGCGCACATCAACCCCAACCGCGACCGGCAACACGGCCGCATCTACCGTGTGATTTGGAACGATGCACCGAAGTCAAAAATTAAGTCCTTGGCTAAAGCTAAAACCAAGCAGCTCGTCGCCGCACTCGACAGCGACAACCTGTTCTGGCGACAGACAGCCCAACGCCTCTTGGTGGAGGGCAGTCATAAAAATGCCGTCTCGACCTTACGCAAACGCGCACTTAGCCAAGGCTCTGGCGCCATCCACGCTCTCTGGACACTGGAGGGACTTGGCGCACTCGATGTCGAAACCAAGCGCACGACACTCATCAGCACCAACCCGGCCGTCAAACGCAACGCGATCCGAGCACTTGGCCAAACGAAGGACGACGTACAGTTGCTCTACGACAGTGCCACTTTGGCTGATGCAGATCTGCACGTGCGCCTGGCCGCGTTCGTCAAGCTGGCCCAATTTCCCGAATCGAAAACGCATCAACGAGCAGCCAGTGTTTTGTCGCAGGATAAAAGCAACGCTGAAGACGAGTGGCTCAAACTCGCCCTCAGCGCCGCCGGTGCCAACCAAACCGACATCGTCGGCTACGAGCGCGGCCCGAACCTCCTTGCCAACGCCTCATTCGAAAACGCCGAAAACACACTGCCAGCCGATTGGAAAGTACGCACCTACAGCGCCAAGGGCTCCGACGTCGAACACGCAATCGAAACCCGCAAGGCCTATGTGCATAGTGGCGAGTCGTCGGTGAAGATTCGCTCCGGCAATGGACACGACACCAGTGTCTACACCCCGGTCAACCTGAAGTCCGGCACCAAGTACGCACTCAGCGCGTGGATTAAAACCGAAGAAGTCAACGGGGGACACGGTGCGTTGCTCAACATTCACGAGTTACAGCACAAAGCCAAAACCAAGGCACTTCAAAAAACCACCGACTGGCAAAAGGTCGAGATTGTCTTCGACAACACGCAAGCCGGGCCCCTCACCGTTAACTGCCTCTTCGGCGGCTGGGGCCAGGCCAAAGGCACCGCTTGGTTTGACGATCTTTCACTGCAGGAAGTGAAGCCGATCTACAAAAAATCGGCCGAACAAAAAGAGATCCTAGGCCTGGCCAAGCGCGGCGAGGAGATCTTCCACAAACATGCCGTTGCCTCTTGTGTGCGCTGTCATAAAGTGGGCAATGAAGGGGGCGTCATTGGTCCGGCAATGGACGGCATCGCCAGTCGTAAAGATCGCGCCTACATCTACGAAAGTTTGATCAACCCAACGGCGCAACTGGCTGAGGGATTCGACAAACTCGGTGCCAGCCCCATGCCCCCGATGAACATTCTCCTCGACGAAGGACAACTCGCTGACGTCATGGCCTACCTCATGACACTGAAGAGGAAATAATAAGCCTAGAATCCAGCGAATCAACCGGAACAGTCAACAGCCAGCTCGCAAGTATTTGGCCTACTCTGATTTTTCACATCCCTCAATGGCAACGCATTGCCACAAACTATCCTCTCGAATTCTTAAGGCTTGAACTTTAAATTGTGATTATCGAAACTCTTCCCCATGCTTGCTGTCATATCTCCGGCTAAAACACTCGATTTTGAGACACCATCATTAACGAACTCCAGTTCGTGCCCGGAATTTCTTGATCATTCCCAAAACCTTATCAACAAGCTTCGCACATTATCAGAGAGCAAGCTGTGTTCACTTATGTCGATTAGTTCTAAGTTGGCAGCTTTGAATGAGCAACGCTACCAAGATTGGAGCCTGCCGTTCACTACATCCAATGCGAAACAGGCGATAATGGCGTTTAAGGGTGATGTTTATACCGGATTTACTTTTGAGAAATACAACGAGAAAGATTTTGCTTATGCCCAGAAGCATCTTCGGATTCTGTCCGGGCTTTATGGTCTTTTGCGTCCTTTGGATCTAATCCAACCGTATCGTCTTGAAATGGGGACGAAACTAGCCACGCCGCAGGGCAAAGATTTATACGAATTCTGGGGTTCAACTCTGACGAATGCGCTCAACAGCGCCATTAAACATTCAGGAATCCAAATTTTGGTAAACCTAGCTTCAAACGAATATTATAATGTCGTTGACAAGCCCGCCTTGCGGGGGCGCGTGATAACACCTGTTTTTAAAGACCAGAAAAGGGGCCATTTCAAGGTCATCAGTTTTTTTGCAAAGAAGGCAAGGGGTGCTATGTCAGACTATCTTGTTCGTCATCGAATAAGTGAACCTGAGGGATTGAAAGATTTTAAAGGATTGGGATATCGGTTTAACCCAAATCTTACGAGCGATGATAACTGGGTTTTCACTCGCAAGGAAGCAGCCTAATAAAATTGAAATGAAACACATACTAATCACAATCACAGCGGTGCTGTTGGCGGTAGGTGGCGTTAGGGTTGCGTAAAGGGTCGGTCTTGCCTATAAGTAGCGACCAAGCCGATGAGTGTGTTTGCCTTAAAAAGAATCCTGCCCACGATCATGGCGCGCAGCTTGGGTTCCGGTTCTGTTTGTGGCTTGCAGAATCTCGCGATCCCCGGTCGAATAGGGTCAATGAGCGGGTTTTTCAAAATTCCTTCTCCTCCAAACTCGTCTGACAGGCAACGGGGACCCCGGGAGAAGAAAAGCAATCCCCTAGCAACTACCACATTCATTTTATTCGCAGCTTTGGCATACTCGTCTCCGGTCAAAGCTCAAGATCCTTCCGCAAGATCGGATGACTTTGATAAGAGCATTGGGCCCATTCTCCAAGAATATTGCTACGACTGCCATGGGCGCAAAAAAACCAAGGGCAAGGTCAAGCTGACCGACTACGGATCATGGACGGATCTCGAGAAGAATCCAGAACTCATTGAAAAGATGATCGAGGCATTGGGGAAAAACGAAATGCCTCCCGAAGAGGAGGAACAGCCCAGCGGCGACCAACGCGAACTGATGCTATTGGAGCTGGAGAAAGCATTTAAGAATGCCATGGCACATAGTCAACCTGCTGTCCCGCTACGCCTTCGGCGGATGAACCGTTTTGAATATGGCAATGCGGTAAGAGAC